>Ga0307515_10010184_pt1 | contig 18059 bp, 15 predicted proteins | sample 17_EM_MG_FD_194513 | JGI IMG/M metagenome (GOLD analysis project Ga0307515, IMG submission 194513) | Populus trichocarpa ectomycorrhiza microbial communities from riparian zone in the Pacific Northwest, United States - 17_EM | ecosystem: Host-associated > Plants > Roots > Unclassified | place... | reverse complement strand
CAGGCTCTGGCGGTTGTAGTCGACGATCCACCAGGTGTTGCGGATGTCGTGCTTGCAGGCCTCGATCAAGGCCTCGTAGATGTTGCCCTCATCCAGCTCGGCGTCGCCCAGCAGCGAGATCATCCGGCCGATCCGCTCGGGGTTCACCGCGCCGCGCGCCGCCAGATAGTCCTGGGTCAGCGAGGCGAAGGCGGTCATGGCCACCCCCAGCCCTACGGACCCCGTCGAGAAGTCGACGTCGTCGGTATCCTTGGTGCGCGAGGGATAAGACTGGGCCCCGCCCAGGGCGCGGAAGGCTTTCAGCTTGTCCAGGCTCTGACGGCCGAACAGGTGCTGGATGGCATGGAACACCGGGCTGGCGTGAGGCTTGACCGCCACGCGGTCCTGCGGCCGCAACGCCTTCATGTAGAGCGCGGTCATCAGGGTGGTCATCGAGGCGCACGAGGCCTGGTGGCCGCCGACCTTCAGCCCGTCACGGCTTTCACGCAGGTGGTTGGCGTTGTGGATCGTCCACGAAGCCAGCCAGAGAATGCGTTCCTCGATGCGCCGCAGGAGCGCAAGCTCCTGCGGCTTCGCCGCCAGAATGGCTTCAGCCATGCTTCCTCACCCGGTTCAGACGGGTGAGGCTTGCCCCTCACCGCTCTTCTCGCGGGCTTCATACTCTTCGATCTGCCGCGCCGTCCACTCCGGAGACTTGGTGAAGCGAGCCAGCAGGTTGTAGAACACCGGCACCACGAACAGCGTCAGCAAGGTCGCGAAGATCGCGCCGGTGAAGATCACCGCCCCGATCGTCTTGCGGCTGCCCGCCCCCGCCCCGGTCCACAGCATCAGCGGCAGGGCGCCCATGGCGGTGGCGATCGAGGTCATGATGATCGGGCGCAGGCGCAGGGCGGCGGCCTCGATCACCGCTTCCTTCACCTTCAGGCCCTCGTCGCGCAGCTGGTTGGCGAATTCGACGATCAGGATCCCGTTCTTGGCGGCGATGCCGACCAGGATGATCAGGCCGATCTGACTGTAGGTGTTGATGGTCGAGCCGGTCATCAGCAGGCCAAACAGCCCGCCCAGCACCGCCAGCGGCACGGTCAGCATGATGACGGCCGGGTGGATCCAGCTCTCGAACTGCGCGGCGAGAACCAGGAAGACCAGCAGCAGAGCCAGGCCGAACGCGATGCCGACGGCGCCGGAGGCTTCCAGGAAGTCCTTGGCCTGGCCGCCCCACTTGACGCTGACGCCCGGAGTCGGACGGGCGGCGGCTTCATCCTGGAAGAACTTCACGGCGTCGCCCACCGTGTAGCCGGGCGACAGCTGGGCCGTCAGGGTGACCGACCGCAGGCGATCGACGCGCGGCCGGTCGGCCGCGTCGCCCCGCAGTTCGGTGACGACCACGGTGGCCAGCGGCACCAGCGCTCCGGATTGGGTGCGCACCTGCAGGCGATCCAGGTCGGCCAGGCTACGGCGCTGCTCAAGACTGGACTGCAGGATGACGTCGTATTCCTGGCCGTTCTTGATGTAGGTCGTCGCCCGGCGCGAGCCGAACATGGTCTCCAGGGCCCGGCCGATCGATTGGGCCGAGATGCCCAGGCTGGCGGCCTTGTCCCGATCGATCTGCACCGACAGGCGCGGCGAGGTCGGCTCATAGTCGATGCGCGGACGCGACAGGCCCGGATTGTCCTGGGCCGCCTCGAGGATGGGCTTCAGCCAGCCGGCCAGTTCGACGTAGTCGTTGCCGGTGGCGATCAGGTCGACATTGGTGCCGCCGCCCCCGCCGCCGCCCCGTTGGAAGGCGCCGCGCACGCTGGCCACGGCGCGCACGCCGGTGATCTTGCTCAGGGTCTTGTTCAGTTCGGCGGCCACTTGGTCGGCGGTCTTGTCGCGCTCGCCCCAGTCCTTCAGCACCAGAACCCCGTTGCCGGTGTTGAACTGGTTCTGGCCAAAGCGCGGCACCGCGATGATGGTCCGCGAGGCGACGCCGTCGGCGCGGTAGGTCTCGAGTTGCTTTTCGACGGCGTTGGCGGCCTTGACGGTGTAGTCGAAGCCCGCGCCCTCGGGGCCGTTGATGGTGATGTCGACACGGCCGCGGTCCTCGGCCGGCACCAGTTCCTGCGGCAGGACGACGAACAGACCGCCGGCCACCAGGGCCAGGAACAGCACCACCAGACCCGTACCGACGCTGGCCGAGCGCGCGGCCAGCAGGCGTTCCAACGAATGGCGATAGCTGTCTTTCAGCCGGTCCATCGCATAGTCGACCTTGCGGTTGAACCAGCTGCCGCCGGAAGCCGGCTTCAACAGCTTGGACGCCAGCATCGGGGACAGGCTCAACGCCAGCAGGGCCGAAAAGCCCACGGCGGCGGCGATCGCCACGGCCAGTTCCACGAACAGCCGGCCGATATAGCCGGGCAGGAACATCAGCGGCGCGAACACCGAGATCAGCACGATGGTGGTGGCCACGACGGCGAAGAACACCTGCCGCGTGCCACGCAGGGCCGCGACATTGGCCGGTTCGCCCTCGTCCACCCGCCGCTGGATATTCTCGACCACGACGATGGCGTCGTCGACCACCAGGCCGACCGCCAGCACCAGGGCCAGCAGGGTCAGCAGGTTGAGCGAGAAGCCCAGCGGGGCCAGGACGACGAAGGTCGAGAGAATGCAGATCGGCGCGATGATCGACGGGATCAGGGCCGAACGCCAACTGCCCAGGAACACCAGGTTCACCAGGGCCACCAGGGCGATCGAGATGCCCATGGTGACCCAAACCTCGTGGATCGCCTCGGCGGTGAAGATCGAGTTGTCGACGGCCTTGATCAGCTGGGTGCCGGCGGGCAGCGTCTTGTTGATCTCGACCAGTTCGTGGTCGACCACCTTGGAGATGGCGACGTCATTGGCCTGTGACTGTCGGGTCAGGAAGATGCCGACCTGATTGATCCCGTTGCCGCGGAAGATCTTGCGACGTTCGTTGGAGCCTTCCTCCACCCGCGCCACGTCGCCCAGGCGGACCACGAAGCCATCGGCGTCGGCCGCGCGCACGGGCAGCTTGAGGAAGTCCTCGGGCCGCGAATAGCTGCGAGCCACGCGGATCGTGAAGTCCGTGGCCGAGCCTTCCAGCGCGCCCGCCGGCAGCTCGACATTTTGGCTGTTCAGCGCGTTTTCGACGTCGTCGACAGTCACGCCGCGCGCGGCCATGGCGTCTGGGTTGAGCCAGATCCGCATGGCGTAGAGCTGCCCGTTGAGGCCGGCTTGGGCCACGCCCGCCACCGTCGACAACCGCTCGACCAGATAGCGGTCGGCATAGTCGGCCAGCTCAAGGGGCGACAGGGTCTTGGACGTCAGGTTCAGAATGATGATCGGCGAGCTGTCGGCCTGGGCCTTGGCGATCTGCGGCGGATCGGCCTGGTCAGGCAGGTTCGAGGTCACCCGGCTGACGGCGTCGCGCACGTCATTGGCCGCGGCGTCGAGATCACGATCGAGAGTGAAGGTGATGGTGATCTGCGAGCGGCCGTCGCGCGAGGAGCTGTTGACCCGGTCAATGCCCTGGATACCGGCCACCTGGCGCTCGATCACCTGGGTGATGCGCTCCTCGATGACCTCCGCCGACGCGCCGGTATAGCTGGTCGAGATCGACACCACCGGCGGATCGACATTGGGCAACTCGCGGATCGGCAGGCTGCTGAACGCGGCCAGGCCGATCACGCAGAGGATGATCGCGACGACGGCCGCGAAGACCGGGCGGCGGACGGAGAGATCGGACAGCATCAGCCGGCCTTCTTCTGGTGGCCGCTCTTTTGCCCGCCGCCTTGAGCGCCTCCGGGGCCGCCCTTGCCGCCGCCGATCGCGGCGCCGTCCTGGACGCGGTTAAGGCCGTCGGCGACGATGTGGTCACCGGCCTTCAAGCCCGAAACGATCTCGACAAAGCCGTCGGACGACAGCCCGGTCTGCACGGCGGTGCGACGGGCGACCTGACCCTTGGGTCCCTTGGCGATCAGGAACACCGAGGCCTGGCTTCCCTCGAACTGGATGGCGGATTCGGGTACGGCCACGCCCTGACGTTGCCCCTGGTCGATGCCGACCTTGATCAGCATGCCGGGCTTGAGGCGGCCGTCGGCATTGGGAAACTCGGCCCGCGCCTTCAGCGCGCGGGTGGTCGGGTCGATGCGAGTGTCGATCTGGGCGATGCGGCCGGTGAAGGTCTCGCCCGGCAGGGCGTCCGGCGCGGCGCTGATGGTCAGGCCCTCGCGCAGGATCGGCAGGTAGCGGTCCGGCACCGAGAAATCCACGCGGATCAGCGAGACGTCGTCCAGGGTGACGATCGGGGTGCCGGGACTGATCAACGCGCCCGGCGCGATGTCGGTGATGCCGACGCGGCCAGCGAACGGCGCGCGGATCACCTTGTCCAGCTTCTGGGCGCTGGCCGAGGCCAGGGCGGCCCGGGCGGTGTCACGGGCGGCCATATATTGCTCGGCCGAGGCGCGCGGGGCGATGCCGCGATCGGCCAGGGTCTTCCAACGGGTGTATTCGCGCTCCGCCTGGGACAGTTGCGCCTGGGCCTGGGCGATGCCGGCGGTTTCCTGGTCGGCTTTCAGCTCAACCAGCACCTGCCCCTTGGAGACGACCTGGCCGTCACGGAAATGCACGGCGGTGATCAGTTCGGCCGTGTTCGAGGTGATGGTCACCGACTGGCGGCCCTTGGCCACGCCGAGCACTTCGATCCGATCGGTGAAGGCGCGCGGCTGCACGACGATCTGCGAAACCGCTATGGCGCGCCCGCCCCCACCGCCGCCCGGTCCGCCTGCGCCGGGAGCCTTGCCGCCGAAGGCCAGCTTCAGGCCGCCCGCCACCAGCATCAGCAGAACCGCGACGACCGCCGCGACGAGAAAGAAATGTCTGCGGATCACGAAAGGCTCCGGGCGTCGAACAGAGTCGGTCTAGCTGTCACAATGCGGCTCATTAGCCGTCTGGCCTAGCCTGCGTCCAGTGACACGCGGATGACCGAATATTACAGTTCTGAAACAGTCAGAACCGGCGCCACACCGCCAGGACCGGCCCATGGTCGGAGGGTGTCTCGCGACCCGACACCGCCTGACGCCATCCGGCCTGCAGACTCCACGCGCCGAGATCACGCACGACGGAGATTTCGCTCTTGGTCCAGCGCGACCGGACAGGTTCGGAATCCGCCCGCCCCGCATAGGCCTGACCCAGCAACAGCCAGCGGGGCTTGGGTCTCAGGCCCAAGGTGAAGTCGGCCCGGGTTTCATCGGCTAGTCCGCTGCGCCTGAGGCGGGCGACCTGCAATTCGGCGAAGAGCGACGCCCCGCGCCACTGCCGCGAGGTTCCCGCCAGCAACCGCGCCTCCAGGTCGGTGTCGCCTTCCCCCGGCGCGGCGTAGCCGGCATTGCGCCCCACCCCGTCCTTGGCGGCGCCCAGATAGAGGCTGACGGCTGATCGATCCGTGTGCAGCAGCGCGTAGCGCAGGCCCAGCTCGAGCGGCCCACGCCCATCATAGTCCACGAAGCTGTCATGCCCTCGGGTCACCGCCGCCTTGGCCTGGAGCGTCAGCCGATCGGTCAGGCCATATTCGCCGTAGAGCGACAGGGTCTGATCGTGGCGCGGGTCAATGGTGACTTCGACGCCATCGGGGGTGAACCCGGTGTCGGCCTTCTGGTCTTCGTATTTAAGGATCGCCTGACCTTCGCCGGCCTTCATCGGCCAGGCGCCCGCCCGAGCCTTCTCAGGCGCGATGAGAAGCGCGCAAAAGAAAGCCGCCACGACCCCGAGGGTCGCGGCGGCTGTTCGTTTTCGCCGTCTCGGCGTCAATCAGCATAACCGGGGGATTCCCGGTCGAGTTTGCGCAGGCAACCAGGCCAGGCCAGGCCCGCGATCATCCCCATGCCCATGCCCGTCTGGCTGCGGACCTCGGCCTGAGCGGCTTCGGGCGCGTGGAGCACCTTGTCGCGCCCGGCGCTCAGAGCCATTACCTGCTGGGCGCAGGCGCGTTCCAGGAAGAACATTCCCAGCCAGCACTCGGCCGCCGTCATGCCCACGGCCAGGGTGCCGTGGTTGCGCAGCATCATCAGCTTTTTCTCGCCAAGGTCGGCCACCAGGCGTTCCCGTTCGTCAAGGTTGAGCGCAATGCCTTCATAGTCGTGATAGGCGAGTTGTGGCAAGACGATAAGTGACTGTTGCGACAGCGGCAGCAGGCCATCCTTGTTCGCGGACACGCCCACGCCCTGGTCGGTATGCAGGTGCATCACGAAATGGGCGTCTTCGCGCGCGGCGTGGACCGCCGAGTGGATCGTGAAACCCGCCGGATTAATGAAATAGGGCGTTTTGTCGATGACGGCGCCGTCCAGATCGACTTTCACAAGCATGGAGGCGGTCATTTCGCCAAAGAACATGCCGTAGGGGTTGATCAGGAAGTGGTGCTCGGGTCCCGGAATACGGGCCGAGATGTGGGTGAAGATCATGTCGTCCCAGCCGTGAACGGCGACCAGGCGATAGAGCGCGGCCAGGTCGACGCGAGCCTTCCACTCGGCCTCGCTGACCTTGTCCTTGAGCGATGTCGTGATCTGCGATGCGCCGTCGGCCATGGCGGATCCTCCCTAGGTTATCATTGTTAGCTTGAAGGTCGCGCCGCTGGCCTCTTGCGTCAAGCGGGCGTTCGATGTGAGGACACGGGCGAACCGCCCTCCCGTTGAAAAGAGCCCCATGATCCCCTGGCAGCATCTCGACACCGTCCAGGTGCCTGGCGACGGCGACGAACTGCGGCTGATGCGGCGCGGGACCGAATATTCGATCATGACCGGCGGCATCGAACTGATGAACAGCCGGCTCAGCGGTTCGGAAGAGGCCCTGGCCATCCTGGCCTTCGAGCGGATCGGCCAACGCCCCAAGGCGCGGGTGCTTATCGGGGGCCTCGGCATGGGATTCACCCTGCGCGCGGCGCTGGGCGCATTTGGCGCGGACGCCGAGATCGTCGTGGCCGAACTCGTGCCCGGCGTCATCGCCTGGGCGCGCGGGCCGCTGGGCGACCTCTACGGCGGCAGCCTTTCAGACCCTCGCGCGGCGATCCAGGAAGGCGACGTCGGCGAACTGATCCGCGCCGAGGAAGCCGCCTGGGACGCCATCCTCCTCGATGTCGACAACGGCCCTGGCGGTCTCAGCCGCAAGGAGAACGACGGGCTCTACAGCATAACGGGATTAGCGGCGGCCAAACGCGCCCTGCGCCCCGGCGGCGTGCTGGAGGTCTGGTCCTCGACCCGCGACACCGCCTTCACCCAGCGCCTGAAGCGGGCCGGCTACGCCGTTGAGGAAATCGGCGTTCGGGCCCACAAGGGACGCGGCGCCCGGCACGTGATCTGGATGGCGACGAAGGCTTAGTCGCCCAATTCCAGTCGCTCCCGATCCTGCCAATAGGATTGTTTGCCGAGAGACGCGTTCAAGTGGGTCGGCTCTGTCAACGCCACAAAGTGCGGAAGGCGGTCCAGATCGTGGGTCGCATGGAGGCCATCGAACTGGCTGGGCGCGTCATCCAGTGCGAAGTAGAGGCCGTCCAGATAAACCACCTGTTGCCCCACGGCGAAGTCGGCGAAGGATTCCTCCAACCACTCGGCGCAGTCCCGGATCTCAGCCTCCTCGCCATCAGCGTAGCCCCCGCGTTGGCGGTCGCCCCGAACGAAGGTCTCATAGTCGGTATCGACTTCGACGACGCGAGCATAGGTGAACGCCTTGCGGCAGTTGGTGCAGCAGACCAGCCAACCGCAACCGCACCAAGGACAGTCAAGCTGTCCTGGAACCGAGGCCAATGGTGCCTCGCAACGACAATGGGACAAAACATCGTCGTTGGCCTTTGCCAGGAGCTTGATCATACTTCAATCCCCCCGGTCGCCCTTCATCAGCCGCGCCTTGTCGCGCTGCCAGTCGCGGGCGGCTTCGGTTTCGCGCTTGTCGTGGTTCTTCTTGCCCTTGGCCAGGCCGATCTCCAGCTTGGCCAGGCCCTTCTCGTTCCAATAGAGCTTGAGCGGGATCAGGGTGCGGCCGTCGCGCTGCACCGCGCCGATCAGCTTGTCGATCTGCTTGCGGTGCAGCAGCAGGGTGCGGTGCCGTCGCGGCTCGTGGTTGAAGCGGTTTGCGTGGCCGTAGGGCGGAATATCGGCGTTGATCAGCTTGATCGTCCGGCCTTCTACCGAGGCGTAGGACTCGGCGATATTGGCCCGGCCGACGCGCAACGACTTCACCTCGGTGCCGGTCAGCATCAGCCCGGCCTCGAAGGTTTCCTCGATGAAGTAGTCGTACCGCGCGCGGCGGTTCTCGGCGATCGGCTTGGTCATCAGACCAGACCCGCCTCGCGCATGGCCTCGATGATCGCCGGCTTCACCGCGTCGCTGCAGGCCGAGATCGGCAGGCGCACGTCGGCTTCGCACAGACCCAGGTGGGCCATGGCGAACTTGGTCGGCGACGGCGAGGCGTCGAGGAACAGCGCCTTGTGCAGGCGCACCAGGCGGTCCTGCCAATAGAGCGCGGTTTCCCACTCGCCGCCCAGGGCCGCGTTGATGAAGGTAGCACAGGCGTCGGGGGCGACGTTGGAGGTCACAGAGATCACCCCATGGCCGCCGTGGGCGACATACCCCAGGGCTGTGGGATCATCGCCCGACAGCATCACCCAGTCGGGACCGCACAGCACCCGCTGCATGCTGGCGCGCACCAGATCGCCGGTGGCGTCCTTGATGCCGACGATGTTGGGCAGCTTCGACAGCCGTTCCAATGTCTCGTTGGTGATGTCCGAGCCCGTGCGCCCTGGCACGTTGTAAACCAGCACGGGAAGTTGCACGGCGTCGTTGATCGCCTTGAAGTGCTGATAGACGCCTTCCTGGCTGGGACGCACATAGTAGGGCGAGACCACCAGGGCCGCGTCTGCGCCGACCGCCTTGGCGTGGGCGACCAACTCGATCGCCTCGGCGGTCGAGTTGGAGCCCGCCCCGGCGATCACCGGCACGCGGCCACGCGCGGTCTGCACGCACAGCTCGACGACGCGCTTGTGCTCTTCATGGCTCAGGGTCGCGGTCTCGCCGGTGGTGCCGACCGGCACCAGACCGTGCACGCCGCCGGCGATCTGGCGCTCGACCAGCGCCACGAACGCTTTCTCGTCCACCGCGCCGTCGCGGAAGGGCGTGACCAGCGCCGGAAGGACGCCCTTAAACGGAGAATGAGCCATGCTTGCAATTTGCCGTGAGAAACGCGCCGCGACGGTTGCGGCCTGAGGATGGGGGCGGACAATATGTCCCGCCCCCTATGTCCCGCAACCGCCCGTGACGCTTTGCGATGATTTGGGGACGTTTCGGTGGGGGTCAATCCGCCGCGAAGCGGTCTATAGCTGACAAACAGAGGTCGGACCGCCGCAAATCGGCCCCTGGAATAATCGAAAACGGCGAATAGCGCCGCTCGTGAAGGCGAAGAATCGAAGGAGACGACGTTTTGGCGTCAGGGTTGGGCAAGGTCTTGTTGGGCGGAACCGCCACGGCGGCGCTGTGCGGAATCGCACTTGTCGGAGTCGCGATCGCCCAGGACGTGGCCGACCTTCCCAGCGCGCCCCAGCCCTACACCGGCTCGGCCACGCCGCGCGGCCTGATCACCACCCCGCCGACCGCGACCTATGCCAGCCCCGCCGAGGCCGATGCGGCCAACCTGCGCATGGCGGTGACCAGCCGAGACCCGGCCACCATCCGCATGGCGATGTCCAGCATCCAGGACCCGCTGTCGCGCAAGATCGCCTTGTGGGCCCTGGTCGACGCCGGCGCCGAGAGCCTGAGTTTCTTCGAGCTCGACCAGGCCCGCCGCGACCTAGCAGGCTGGCCGCGCGCCACACGCCGCGAGAACGCCGCCGAGAAAGCGCTGAACACCTCGGGCCTTGACGCCCAGCGGATGATCGCCTGGTTCGGCGGCCGCGATCCCCAGACCGCCGAGGGCGCCATGGCCCTGGCCGCCGCCTACCAGGCCTCTGGCCGCGCCAACGACGCGACCGCCCTGATTCGCCGGTTCTGGCGCGACCAGGTGTTCGAACTCGACGCCCAGCGCTCCATGCTCGCCCGCTTCGGCGCGCTGCTGACGCCGGACGACCATGTGCGCCGTACCGACATCCTGCTGTACGGCGCCCAGGGCCCGGCCGCTCGCGACATGGTGGCCCTGCTCCCCTACGACCAGCAGGCGGCGGCCCAGGCCCGCATCGCCTTCCGTTCGAACGCATCCAGCGCCAACGACCTCTATGCCGCCCTGACGCCCGCCCAGCAAAGCTCGCCCGGCGTGACCTTCGAGCGCGCGGCCTATCTGCGCCGCAAGGGCCTGGACACCCTGGCCCTGCCGCTGGTGAACCAGTTCCCCAACCCGCCGCCCACCGACGAGGCCTCGACCGCCGTCTGGCGGGAGCGCAAGCAGCTGGTGGGCTCGGCCCTGAAGGTCGGCGACAGCGCCGGCGCCTACGCCGCCGCCAATGCGCACCTGAAGGGTGGTTCGGACGCGGCCGAGAGCGAGTTCTACGCCGGTTGGCTCGCCCTGACCCGGTTGAGGAACCCCGACGCGGCCGCCAGGCACTTCGCCCGGATCGCCGAGATCGGCGCCTCGCCCATCACCCGAGGCCGCGCCCTCTACTGGCAGGGCCGGGCCGCCGAGGCCCAGGGCGATCGCATCGCCGCCCAGACCTTCTATGCCGAGGGCGCGCGCTACATCACCACCTTCTATGGCCAGTTGGCCGCCGAGAAGGCGGGGATCACCGAGATCCGGCTCGACAAGGATCCGACGATCACCCAGGCCGACCGCGCCCGCTTCGAAGGACGCGAGCTGGTGCGAGCCGCTCGCACCCTGATGGGCATCGGCGCCCGCGACCAGTTCCGGGTCTTTGTCCTCTATATCGACGACCAACTTCCGTCGGCCGAGGAAGAGGCCCTTTTGGTCGATCTGGCGCGCGGCTACGGCGATCAGGACCTCGCCATGCGTGCGGTCCGGACCGCCGCGCAGCGCGGCTTCATCTTGGCCGAGCGCGGCTATCCGCTGCTGGACCATCACTTCACTCCCGGACCTGGCGCGGCCGAAACGGCGTTCGTCTATTCGATCTCGCGCCAGGAGAGCAATTTCGACCCCAACGCCCGCTCCGGGGTCGGCGCGCGCGGCATGATGCAGCTGATGCCCCCCACAGCGGCCCTCGTCGCCCGCCAGTTGGGCGAGGCCCACAGCGTCGACCGCCTGTCGGATCCGTCCTACAACATGCGCCTGGGCTCGACCTATCTGGGCAGCATGGTCAACACCTTCAGCGGCTCCTACATCATGGCCTCGGCGGCCTATAACGCCGGTCCGGGACGCCCCGCCCAATGGGCCGCCCTGTGCGGCGACCCGCGCGGCGCGGCCACCGACCCGCTCGACTTCATCGAGTGCATCCCGTTCTCCGAGACCCGCAACTACGTGATGCGCACCCTGGAGACGACCATGGTCTATCGCGCCCGCCTCAACGGCGGTGTGGCGCCGCTGACCCTGTCGAGCGACCTCAAGCGCGGCGGCTACAGCTATGCGACGTCGGCTGGGGCCGCCTCGGGCTCCCTGCCGCCGATCGGCGGAACGACGGCGATCCCGCAGGGCGGCTACGTGCCGGGTACGCGGTAGGTCGTCACCGAAAGCCCTCCCCCTAGCGGGAGAGGGTTCTTCGCGCCGCGACCACCAGCCCAGCCGGTGTCTCGATCAACGCCCCGTCCAGCTTGAAGACCTTCGCCAGGATCTCCGGCGACAGAGCCTCTATTGGCGCCCCTTCCGCCGCCACGCGGCCGTGATCCAGCACCAGCACCCGGTCGCAGGACCGCGCCGCCAGACCCAGGTCGTGCAGGGTGACGACCACAGCCGCTCCGGCCGCCGCCTCGGCGCGCAGCAGGTCCAGGGTCAGGAGTTGGGCGTCGGGGTCCAGGCCCGCCACGGGCTCATCGGCCACCAACAGCGGAGCGCGTGTCGTCAAAAGCCGCGCCAGCAGCACCCGCGCCCGCTCGCCGCCCGACATGTCGAGCACGCCACGCCCGGCCAGGTCCGGCACGCCGACACGCTCCAGGCGGTCGCGCGCCACGGCCAGGGCCTCGCCCGGCGGCAGGTCGGGCGCGCCCAGGGCGGCGACATCGAGGGCCGGAAGGTTCCAGGCCAGGCGGCGCTCCTGCGGCAGGTAGCCGACCAGCCGGGCGCGTTCGACCGGATTGAGACCGCCGACCGGACGGCCGGCCAGCAGCGCCCTGCCCGTCTCCAGCGGCATCAGGCCCAGGCCCGCTCGCAGCAGGCTGGTCTTGCCCGCGCCGTTCGGCCCGACCACGCCCAGGACCTCGCCAGGCGCGACATCCAGGAACGCCTCGTCCAGCACCAACGCCTTGCCACGCAGGGCCTTGACGGCCTCGAGGGTCCAGGCGGCGCTCATGCCCGCCAACTCCGCGCAGCGCGCCAAGCGAGAAGCGCGAAGACCGGCGCGCCGAACAGGGCGGTGACCACGCCGAGTTTCAGCTCCTGCTCGGTGGGAATGACCCGCGCCGCCAGATCGGCGACGACCAGCAGCAGCGCCCCAGCCAGGGCCGAGGGCCGCAAGATCTTCCCCGGATCGTCGCGCACGGCGGCCCGCACCAGGTGCGGCGCGGCCAAGCCGACGAAGCCGATCACCCCCGCCGCCGCGACCGAAGCTCCGGCCAGCAGGGCGGAGCCGGCGACGGCGGCCACGCGGAGCCGCGCCATCGGCAGGCCGGACATCTGAGCCGCCTCCTCGCCCAGGGTCAGCATTCGCAGCCCCTTGGCGGAATAGAGGCAAAGGCCGACCCCGATCGCCATCGGCGGCAGGGCGCGCAGGATGTCGGTGAAGTCGCGGTTCTCGACCGACCCCATCAGCCAGGCCAGCACCTCGGCCGTGGCTACCGGCGAGGGCGACAGGTTGAAGACCAGCGCGGTCAGGGCCCCGGCGAAGGCCGACAGGGCCACACCGAACAGGATCAGCACCTCCGGCTCGCGGAACCGCGCCGCCAGGCCCACGACCGCCGCCCCGGCGAGCAACGCCCCCACGAGAGCCGCCAGCTCGATCGCCCCAGGCATGGCCGCCAGACCGCCGGCTATGGCCAGGGACGCGCCCAGCCCCGCCGTGGCCGAGACGCCCAGCACGCCGGGTTCGGCCAGGGGGTTGCGCAGCAGGCCCTGCATCGCCGCGCCGGCCAGGCCGAGGCCGGCGCCGATCAGGGCGGCCATCAGCACGCGCGGCAGGCGGATGCTCCAGAGCACCTCGCCCGGGGCCGAGCCCGGATCGGTCAGGGCCTGATGATACTGCGCCGCGCTCAGCGGGCTCTCGCCCAGGCCGATGGCGATGACGGCGCCCGCGATCAGGGCCAGCAGCAAGAGCAGTTCGAGACGCCGCCCGCTCATCGCGCCGCCTCCGCCAGAACGCGCGCGCCATCGGCGGCGAACCAGGCCGAGCAGCCGAGCATCGCGCCGGGCAGCGAGGCGATCACCCGCCCCTGAGTCGCCTTGCGCAGCGCCGCGTGGCGGCCAGGGCCCCAACGGTCGGCGCCGGCCCGGGTCAGGTCGAAAAAGCCCAGAACCACCGCCTTGGGCGGGTTCAGCACCATCTGCTCCAGCGGGGCGGGCGCGAAGTAGGGTTGGGTCGAGGCGTTGGAGAAACCGGCCCCGCGCAGCATGGCGTCGATCATGGTGTTGGGTCCGGCGGTGTAACCGCCGGGGGTCAGGTAGAAGGCGCTGCGTCCCCGCCCCGCTCCGGCCGCCCGCGCCAGGTCGGCGTCCATCCGCGCCAGCAGGGCCTCGCCCTCGGCCTGTCGGTTCAGGGCCTGGGCGACCTGGCGGACATTGACCCGTACGCCGTCGAAGTCGGTCGCGTCGCCCAGGCTGACCGTTCGCACGCCGCGCCGGGTCATGGCCGCCGTCAGTCGCGCGTCGCCGCCCCATTGGCGGACCACCACGTCGGGCTGGGCGCCCAACACCGCCTCGATCGTCGTCCGCCGCTTGGGCAAGCCCGCCGCCTTGGCGCGCAGGAAGGAGTCCGGCGCATCGGCCCGGGGCGAGACCCCGACGATCGAAGCGCGCGGCGCCAAGGCCAGCACGTACTGGTCGGCGCAGGAATCGAGCGACATCACCTGCTTAGCGGTCATTTGGGCGCAGGCGGGACCCGCGAAAGCCGCCAGGCCGGCGACGAGGCCGGCGAGCAAGGCGGCGCGCATGGCTGTCAGTCCGTGACCAGGCCGTGCAGCAGCCCGTCGAGGGTGACCCGCATCAGTTCCTCGCGCGGCGCCCATTTTCGGTCGGGCATGGTGATCAGCAGCGAGACCATGCCGTGGCAGGCGGCCCATAGCACCTGGGCCGCGCTTTCGCCCGAACCTGTGCGCAGCCGGCCGGACGCGGCGATCTCGTGGATCGGCCCGCTGAACTCCTCGAAGCAGCGGTCGCCCAACTCGGCGGTCGCGGCCTGCTTCTCCTTGGAGATCACGTCGCGCGAGCCGCAGAACACCAGCTGATAGGTGTTGGGGTTGTCGAGGGCGAACTTCATGTACGCCTCGAGCATCAGCTTGACCCGCGCCACGGCGTCGATCGGCCGGTGGGCGATGTCGACATTGACAGCCAGCAGCTGGCCGATCGCGTCGTCGCTGATCTCCAGCAGGATCTGGTCCTTGTCACGGAAGTGCATGTAGAGCGCGGTCGAGGACACGCCGACGGCGTCGGCGATCTTGCGGATCGTCGCCCCGGCATAGCCTTCTGCGATGAAGATCCTCTCGGCCGCGGCCAGGATCTCCCCACGACGCAGATGCCCGTCTCCCTTGGGCTTGCGCGCAGACTTGTGCGGCTTCTTCAGCACGACTGTCACGATGTGGCGTTCCCCTACCTAAATCCCCAAGGCCGACACTAAACGGGAATCACACAGACGTCGCAACTCTCGACGATTTACGCAAAACGAGTGTTTTTCCATTTGACGCCTCATAGTTGAATATTCGTTATCTACTCGCTGGATCCGACAGGCGCGGCGGGGGACGATGGCGCGAGAGGAACGAGACCAGCGGGCGTGGGCCAACGGGCCAGACGCAGCCCACGATATCTGGATCGCGACACCCGAGACTACGCCGCCCCCAGCAGCGGCAAAACCACTCCCCGACGGCGCGCATCGACGCCTCTCGCGAGCTCAGGGCATCGGACTGGCGGCCATCGCGCTGAGCGTCATTATCGCAGTGGCGATAGAGCCGCGCACGACGCTGGAAGTGTTCCACCTGCTGTTCTTCGTCGGCTTCATGGCCAATTCCACGATCAAGCTGGTCGCGGCCTTCACGCCACGCGCTTCCATCCTCGCGCCACCGCTGCCCGACGGAGACCTGCCCGGCTACACCCTTATCGTCCCGCTCTATCGCGAGGCTTCGGTCGCGGCGGAACTCGTCGCCAACCTTACGCGGCTCGACTATCCGGGCGACCGCCTCGAGGTGCTCATCGTCCTGGAAACCAGTGACCATGAGACCCAGGCAGCCTTCGCGGCCCTGGATCTGCCAGCCGGCTTCCAGGTGCTGATCGCGCCGCCCGGCACGCCCCAGACCAAGCCCCGAGCCTGCAATGTCGCGCTGGAGCGAGCGCATGGCGACCTGGTGGTGATCTATGACGCCGAGGATGCGCCCCATCCGATGCAGCTTCGCGAGGCCGCCGCCCGCTTCGCCGCCGCCGACGGACGCCTGGCCTGCTTGCAGGCGCCGCTGCGGATAGAGCCGGATCCGCGCTTCCTGCCCGATCAGTTCGCCCTGGAATACGCCGTGCTCTTCGAGGTCTTCCTGCCGGCCCTGGCCCGCTGGCGCCTGCCCTTTCCCCTTGGCGGCACCAGCAACCATTTCCGAGCCGACGCCCTGCGCGCTGTCGAGGGTTGGGATCCCTACAATGTCACTGAAGACGCGGACATCGGCTTTCGCCTGGCCGCCCGGGGCTACCGGTTGGACGTGATCACCCACCCAACCTTCGAAACAGCCCCCACGGGCCTGAAGGCGTGGATCCCGCAGAGAGCCCGATGGATCAAGGGCCATGTCCAAACCCTGGCGGTCTTGATCCGCGGCCCCATCGTCCGCGATCCGCGCGGCCTGAGCGCGCTGGTCATGACCCTGGCTCTGTCCGTGGCCTCATCCCATATGCACGGGCCGTTGCTGGCCTGGCTGATGTTGAACTGGATCGGCTCCATGTTCGACCTCTGCGCGCCGGTTCCGACCATGGACTGGATGCTGGTCTATTTCGGCTGGACCTGCGCCGCCGTCGCCGGCGCCCAGGCCCAACGCCGCGCCGGACATCGGCAAAGACCCCTGCCCCTGCTGGGCGCGGTCTTCTATTGGCCGCTCCAGAGCGTGGCGGCGACCAAGGCGCTGTGGCAGTTCATCGTCGCCCCGTTTCACTGGGACAAGACCCCGCATACGCCCCGCGCCGCCAATCCTCTGTTGCCACGCCTGCTGGCTCGGACTGGACGGCCCTTGCCCTGAGCGCGTATTGGCGGGGCATGGATCCGACCATCGCCGCCGCCCCCCTCGTCATGCGCACCACCGGCTGGGCCGACTACGCCCTGCTCGACAGCGGCCATGGCAGGAAGCTGGAGCGCTACGGCCGCTACACCGTGGTGCGCCCCGAACCGCAATGCTTCTGGGCCCCGCGCCTGGACGCCAAGGTCTGGGACGCCGCCGACGCGGTGTTCGATCCCACCGACGAGGACGAGGCCGGCCGCTGGCGCTTCAAGGGCAAGCCCCTGGAGAAGTTTCCCCTGGCCTGGGGCGAGGCCAGGTTCCACGGCCAGTTCACCCCGTTCCGCCACCTGGCCTTCTTCCCCGAACAGGCCGCCAACTGGGCGTGGCAGGACGCGAGGGTCCGCGCCATCAAGGACCGTCAGCCGAAGGTGCTGAACCTGTTCGGCTACACCGGCGTCGCCAGCCTGGTCTGCGCGGCGGCCGGGGCTGCGGTCACCCACGTCGACGCCTCCAAGAAGTCGGTCGGCTATGCCCGAGAGAACGCCGCCTTCGCCGGCCTCGCCGACAAGCCGATCCGCTGGATCGTCGAGGACGCCCGCCGCTTCGTGGCCCGCGAAGTGCGGCGCGGCTCGCGGTATGACGGCGTCATCCTGGATCCGCCGAAGTTCGGGCGCGGCGCCGACGGCGAGGTCTGGCGCCTGTTCGAGGACCTGGCCGAGCTGACCGCCAATTGCGCCCAGATCCTGGCCCCCGACGCCTCGTTCCTGCTGATGAACGCCTATGCCGCCCGGGTCTCGGGCGCGGCGATGTCGGGCCTGCTGGCCCAGGAGCTGCAGGGGCGCGGCGGGGTCATCGACTGGGGCGAGCTGTCGCTGGTCGAGGAAAAGGGCGACCGCCAGATCGGCCTGTCGTTCTTCGCCCGCTGGGCGTCCGACGGCGCGGCGGGAGCCTGATCATGACCAAGACCGTCACCTCCCTGAGCAACGCCACCGTCAAGGCCGTCCGCGCCCTGCATATGCGCAAGGAACGCGAGGAGAGCGGCCTGTTCCTGGCCGAGGGGCTGAAGATCGTCATCGAGGCCATCGACTGCGGCCATGCGCCGAAGATCCTGATGTACGGCCCCGACGCCGCCGATCATCCGATGCTGCAGAAGGCCGCCCAGGCCTGCTTCAAGTCCGGCGGCGAAGTCATCGAGGTCAGTCGCGAAATCCTCGAGAAGGTTTCGCGCCGCGACAATCCCCAGGCCGTGGTCGGGGTGTTCCGCCAGGTCTACACGCCGCTGTCGGCCATCGTGCCGCAAAGCGCCCCCTGCTGGGTGGCCATGCAGGCCGTCCGCGACCCCGGCAACCTGGGCACCGTCATCCGCACCGCCGACGCGGCCGGTTGCGGCGGGGTGATCCTGGTCGGGGACTGCGTCGATCCCTATTCGGTCGAAGGCGTGCGGGCCACCATGGGCTCGATCTTCGCGGTGAAGATCGCCAAGGCCTCGATCCCCGAGTTCCTGGCCTGGCGCGAAACCTGGCCCGGCTCGGTGATCGGCACCCTGCTGACCGCCACGGTCGATCACAAGAGCGCCGACTACGTGAA
>Ga0307515_10010183_pt1 | contig 18059 bp, 19 predicted proteins | sample 17_EM_MG_FD_194513 | JGI IMG/M metagenome (GOLD analysis project Ga0307515, IMG submission 194513) | Populus trichocarpa ectomycorrhiza microbial communities from riparian zone in the Pacific Northwest, United States - 17_EM | ecosystem: Host-associated > Plants > Roots > Unclassified | place... | reverse complement strand
GCTGATATCACTAAGCGGGTGTGAGAGCCGCGTGACTATATTAATATTGAGTGGGAGAATGTATGCATCAGCAATAACAGTATGCGCTGCAAGATCGAGACGGAAGTCGGTAACAAAGATGATGGTATTGATTCCGCCGTTATCCGGATCCCTTAAGCCAAAAACTCGGCGCTGCGGGCCTTGTGTGGCAGCAAAGTCGAGGAAGATTGTGAGCATGGTGTCTTTGATGTTGACCATGGCCGGCTTAGTATGGTCGGGTTGGTTTTCCCGTATTGCTCGCTCCCGATCAGAAAACGCTAGTGAGACATGCGGCGAGAACCAGGCCCATTTTGAGGAGTTTTTGGTGTCGAGAACTGGCAGCTTGCTGAGGCATCGCAATGAGTGGATGTTCCACGGGGTGGGGAATGTCCCGTTGTAAAGAATGATTGGGAACCGGTTGAGAGAGAAGCCGCCTGGCGTTTCAGGACCGCCGGCAGGAGGGACGATGACCTATTGCTCTATAAGAATCCGTACTCGACTGTGTTTGTTTACTATCACTATGTGCTTACCTCAGCATAGGAACTCTTCCTAGCAATTCGCAGTTTGTTCCGGCTACCATCAACAGGAAATGGGAAAATCAGATCCTTTTTGAACCCCTCAAAAGTAACCGTCATGATGTATGCGGATATTTGATGTACCCTAACAGTTGCTCCTCCAGCTAAAGCCGTCTTTTCCTTAGCATCTGTTATTTCCACCTTAACGGTAAGAGTTGAGATCGACTCGGCAGACTCATTAAATCCGACAGTCACTCTCGTACCACGCCGAGGAATCATTTGCAAACTAGACACATCCCGCTTGGGCACTGTAATATTTGGTGGGCGCGAGGAAACCCTGACAGATTTGCGATCCACCACTTTCGCAGAGAAGATTCTCAGTTCCACTCCGAGTTTTTCGGTCAAATGAGCATACATAGGCATACTTTTGATACTAAGGCTGATCTTTATCTTCTGGGGATCGTGCAACAAGATCCAAGCAGGCGCCTCAAAGAATGCGATAAGAGGTGCGGTTCCTGCCCATCCTCTAGAATCCTCATCCAATATGACGTTGGTGTCCTCCGAGTCTCTAGGGCCTGATGTCGATATCTCGGCAAAAGCGGTTTGAATGGAAGAAAAGAAGTTGTGGCCAAGAGTTGTCAAAATTTCGCAGTGAAGGGTCGGAGTCAGCAACTCGTTAATGTCCATGTCTGTAAGAACCTTCAAGTTCGCCCGCGGGACCTTGAGCGCAATGAACACACTAGACGGTATACTTTTCCATTTCTCGAAGACACTTCCTTTCTTTTCTCCAGGCACCATAAATGCTTCCATCGGATCGCGCAAGAGAGGCATAACTGAATGTACCCCAGATAGATGCAAGCGGAGGCAGAGGTCTTGATAATTATTCGACCCTGTCAATAGCGTTCTATCTTGCTCAACCAGCCCAAGAAATAAGCCCATTAACGTTACCCAATCCGTCTGTATCGAATTCGACTTCACCAACCGAAGCAGTCCAGCAAAGCTCTGCCTAGTGTAGTGAACTATGCCACTGCTTTTAAGACTACTTTTAAAGCTCTCTAGGTTGAAATCTCTGAAGAGCGCGGTGACATCTTCATTTGCAAACATTTTCAGGTAGATTCGGAAAAGAAACCTAGCAAGCTGCTGGTCATCGAAAACCAAAGACTGCTGCTTGTTGTCAGGGATGTTCTTCGGTTCACCTAGAGACGCTGTTTTCCAGGCCAGACGTTCATGGAACTGCGACTTCTTCTGTCCGAGTTGATATCCTATAATTTCGTGGATATTCGAGTTCGTGGTGAACCCTGAGAGGAAGGTATGGGGAGCCAGGTCGAGAAGAAGGGAAATCGTTGAAATATCGCTGCAAAGAATACTGGTGAATGCCTCGTAGGGGTTCTTGCCGTAACTGACAAGCATCTCAGTGACAATCGTGGCGAATGGCGACCTGCATATTAGAGGTGCCGTAGCAGTGATAACGTTCAAAAGTCCCACATGATCACATAAATTTGAAGTGTCGATAACATCAAACAACAGGGAAGCACAGGAGGTACTTGATGTATTCTCGTAGTCTTCACCAAGAATTAACGGTTTGGCGCTCCATGGGGCTGCATACTCTCCACAGTAGCTGGAACCCGTGAGTGACCTGTTGTGAAGTCCATTGCAGAACGTAAGAGCATCTCCCACATGAAACCGAATCATAACGAGGCCAGAAGCAACCGCAGAACGGTAAGCATTCGACCAGTTATAAAATTGGCTTTTCACAGCCGCTGTTAAATGATCAAACCCGCGCTCGAGTTTAAAATCTGCAGCCCCAGATAGTGCCGATTTCAGCGCAGGTGCAAGATGAAAACCGAGCAACGGATCGCTCCCATAGTGCACAATGAATTTGTTGTCACCAGAAGCACATGCAAACGCTGGATTAGGTAGCATTGCCGCCGCTATCGCATTGGGATCTGAATAAGTGACGCCGTGCTTCCAGAAATGTTCATAATGCTGTGCAGTTGACATTTGTGCATACATCCAAAGCGGACCCGCGGAACGAGCGCCAGTCGTATTCATAGAATTCGGGCGGGCCATCGGGCTGGCTTTGATCGTCTCTGTCATCTGCTTTTGGAAACTCTTTTTCGAGCCCTTGTAACTAAGGTAGAGCTGCCAATGGAGGTTCAGCTGGTAAAGGGTATCCTCGGTGCACATTCGCAGGTATCGAGCGTACGGTGAGTTATTCCAAACCCCGATGCTCTTGGAGGATTCTACGAGCTTCTTGCATTGCGATTGCAGTAATAGTAGTGACGGCTGGTCGAGATAAAAGTGGTAGAAAATGTTCCACACCCTCTCCTTGTTTGTCTCAAACTTGTCGTCCGCAAGCAGAGTAAAGAGTAGAATATTCCGCGCTGTTTTGAATCAGCAAATTTGGGATGCATCGAACTGCGTGCAATCGATGCAAACTTACATAAAACAGCCGGTTCGATATCGCAGCAAGTAAAGTCCAACTTGCTGTTGAAGGATTGCTCCGTTGAATATAGAGTAAAAAGAATGTTTCTATGGAGAGGGGTTAAATTGGAAGTCGCAATAAACAATCTTGTAGGGAGTGTCTACCTTGGATCTCCACAGCCCAGAAGGAGGATGTTTGCTGGTGATTCTGGAGGCATGTTCTCATTCAAACATATTGCCGGTGTATTCCCTATAGGATAAAAGAATTTCTTTCTTCTGATGATGTTTGGATGAGCCATAGCGCGGATAGTGCGGATAGTGCGGGTGTCTCTAGTCTGAGGTACGTGGTGATGGTGATGGTTGTAAAGTGAATGATTCAACAAACAGTGGCTGAACAAGTATGTTAGAGGGATCCCCAACTTTGGGATTTTAGCGGGTCTTTCAATAGGATCTGCGGATGACAGAATTATCGGTATTTGATTGGAAGACTCGCTGAACCCCAAACTGGATGACTCGAACGTACTGTCGGACTACGACTGCATCGACAAACTACCAACCCTGTTCCCATGAGGTACTTAAGTATTCAAGCATAGCGCAACCTGTTACAAAAACCTACCGTTTGAGGACTACTAGTTTTACTAACACAGCGTCCGCAAGACCTCAATCCCAATACAATGCTCATGGCGAATAGTGAAACATACACCGTCACTCGAGCGTAGGGCAAGAGATGTGTGCGGGACGGTAGCAGTAAGTCACAAGTGCAAGTGCATATACATGTATTTACGCAGCAACTTCAATTGTGGACTCGTCATGCGGGGCCCTAACTTCGCCGGTTGCGGAGGAAAGGGAGGTTAAGTCAATCACAGACGGGAGACGGCCGCCCACCGATAACTTGCCGTACACGAAGAAAGGGCCACAACAAGCATTGAGGATATTTAGAGTGGAAGCCAACCAGATGTGCCGAGACTAAGGATTCAATGTACTGACGATCGCAGATCTGAGTGGCATCTAAGCAATGTGTAGTGTCTGCTGTCAAAAGCTAGGTAATGCAGGAGGATGCACCCGGCAATCATGAATCTGGGGGATTGGCTGATGAACACACCACACTTGCAGCACCGGCGGTACAGTGTCTCCGAGGGAACTGTGCCTCAGTATTACCGCTCCGGGCATGCTGCATCGCCGGTCGCCCAAATCCTCGGGTTCGACTCGAAAAGTGAGTTTTCAGAACGTCCCATCTATCTATATTTGTGTGGGTAGAGTTCGCACAATGCCCACAACAGTCCCAGGGTAGGTTACCTACATCTACATAAATGTAAGTCACGGGAATTATGGATACGAGTAAGCATGTGTGAAACAGACAATTTTTTCTTTTTGCCTTCGTCTTCTAAAGCAATCCCTCCCTCTATTCGTTCGCGGGCACTAAAAGATTCCCTATGCGTCATAACCATGATGTGACTGGTACGAGATGCTTCATGACACCTCACGCGGCTTTGGGGTATTTTTCAATGTTGGTGTTTCCTCAGGGCCAGATATCGCGCGATCTCATCGGGAATTGAGCCCGGAACTGAAACCATTGGCATCACAGAGCGAGATGTCCCGGGATCTTTATCGGCGAGTCCTAGGACTAGGGGCGGTGCATTTCTGGATGCTAGTACTCTGCGTCTACGAGATTTTTTACCACTAGATGTAGGAAGGCATACAGCACTTAGACTTTGGGTGGTCCTAAGCAACCATCGAAGCAGTTTAAATCCTTCATATAAGCCGAATCCTGTAAAACGAGGAGCGAAAAGGTGATAACCGCAGGTTTCCAGCCTGGGGCCTTGGTGTTTATAGCACCTATTACTGTAGGGTTCGAACCTGCACCTGGTGCCTCTAACACCATGCTCAGCCAGTTAAGTAAAGAAATTACTTATTGGTTGGATGATTTTAGCCACGACCATGCCGAGTTCATAACCAGGTGGAAGGTTGAAAATAAGATGCACTGAAATTTCATCCACCGGCTACTTTGTGACTCGAGTCATAGTCCATCACTCACAGACCCGAGCCTTCTCGATGTTGAAATACTGACTGCTAGAAGCTTAATTGTATTCTATCTAAGAGGGCCACAAGGCCAATATATATGAGAGTGCAAGTACGGCTGAATGCCATCAGCCCGTATCAGAGTCAACAGTCATCTCCGGCCATACGAGACATCACCGTCTCCGGCCATACGAGACACCTCCGCTCCGGCCATACAAGACATCTCCGCTCCGGCCATACAAGACATCTCCGCTCCGGCCATACGAGACTCATCTCCGGCTGAGACCTGTATATGCAACACTCGAGAAGTCTTGTCTTGTAGTCATCTTCTGTCTTAGTCTCGTTACTTAGTTCCAAGATAGAGCCTCGGACAAACGCGTTTGTGCAATACTGGCCATTGGTGGTGAGAATGGAGCTTTGGTAGGAGAAGCCGTTCTTGTAGGCAAACTTAGGCCGAGGTGGAGGGCGAGGGTGAAAATGATGGCGGCGGGAGTATTAAACCGGATACAATATCCCACGAGATTCTACGGTCGAGATGGTTTTCAGGCCGTTGTGAATCAAACTGCGCAGTATCAAGCCCAACCGAGCGATTTAGCAAGTGTTGATATACAATCCTTCTCTGGAGCGCTGAACTATTCCGCTAAATATATCTGAGCGCCAGTTCCTGGCTTGCAGATCGCAAAACAAAGGGTAGCCCGCGGTCTCTAACACCATGGCCATGGACGACGAACTTGCCTTCGAGCATTTCAATGGGAGTAACCTGTAGACTAACGGCGGCTGAATGCCTACGATCATTAACGCTGGTGCATCGAGTACAGGTACAATACGCTTGCTGGGGAGATCATTTCCCTGACGGGTCATATCATCGAAAGAATGCAACCGTTCGGAGTCTGCGGAATAACTTCCCCCGAAGGCAGCGCTGGCGACGGCGACCGTTTCCTCTGGATCATAATCCATGGTGCTCATCAGCAGGGAAAGAGGTGGGTGGGTGTAGGGCGGTTGCGTGGAGGGGAAAAGTGCTGCCGGAGTAGCAGCCGACTACTCGTCATCGTTTAAGCTTCGAGCCATCAGCAGTCTTGTTGATGAGACAAGAATGCGTTGACAGCCTCATCTGACCTGACACTACGGCGGTGGTTGGTGGGATTGAGATCTGCTTGCAGTTACCGAGCAACCGGATATATAATCTGCAGACATCTGTACTACACACCGCCTGTCAATATCTGTGCTCATTGCTGACTAGCTTTAACTGTTGACAGGATTGATCATGGTAACGACCCCACTTTTTCACGATACTATATACTCAAATAGATGATCTAAAACTACCGTATCTCATGCGCCATACGTAGAAATATGCATTAACTCAACATACAGAGAAAGAAAGTTAAAAGATAAAAAAATGGAAAGCATCAATAAGACATTACATATACGTTTCATAAACGGGTCGGATCGCTAAAAGTACAAAACTACAGTCCGCCCGAGAATACCCACCCACTAACTTTTCATATCGTAAAAAATAATTACAACTCCTCTCTCACTTCTCCAAGCACCGGTGGCCCAAAACCCGTCTTCCACAATTCTTGAAACGCAATATCGAATCGTGCACCCATCAACCAGGCCCCGAAAATCTGCCAGTCTTTGGTTAGGGCGCTTTCAGTCAATGGAGAGGAGTGAGGAATGCTAACCATCAGGAGCGAGATTCCAAGTAATGTCACCACTACGGCGCCAACGAGTAACATCATCTCTTTTCGGTTTGCAGCGGCCTCCTCTAGTGTCTCACCGGTTGCTTGCATCTGCCGTTGCTGTGCGATCACCGCTGGGTCTTGGGGTGTTGGGAAAACACCCTCGATCCATTGCTCCACCTGGGTCAAAATTAATATAACTATCATAATTGAGCTAAGGGAGGGGAACAAACCTTCCCGCAGGCAACACTAATCCTCAAGAAATTGGGGTCTTTAGGAGTGTTCTTCTCGTGAATTATCCGCAGGTACCTCTTAAAGATCTGGCTGACGGTCCTCAGATTTCCAGTTTCCAACATTAACTGGCAAGCCTCTCCCTTGGTGATTTTGACATTCTTTTGGAAAACGTCCTTGTTTCTGAACACCAGTGCTAGTGTTGCGATTGCCATCACTTGCGGGATGGCTGCAAAGTTGAACACACTCTGCTCCTTCATTCCAGCAAGGTATAAAAGGCAATCATCGGCATGTCTCAGTGCATCCAATATCATCTCACTGAGGCAGTTGAGCGCTGCCTCCTCATTCTCAGGCTTTGCAAAATCAGAGTACTTCTCGGCGTACTTTGTCCAGATCTCCTTTGGCCAGAAAGCGCGGCCATCATCCAGGTCCTCGCGATAGTCTCTGATGATGTTGGTTTTCTGTAGAAACAAACCCATTGAGTTGGAGAGGAAGTCCTTCTCCAACAGAACAGGATTGGCCTTTTCAGAGGCAACAAACAACCTCGTCAGCCCCTCACCCACAAGTCCAGCGACATAGTGACAGTACAAGTCATAGTCGGCAATCGTCTTGACTCCATTCGTATTGTGCTCCTCGTCGCCAGCATAGTCTGCCATTCCGTCGCCCATCTTCTTGGCGATATCCTTAATAATCTCTCTGTGGTCCTCAGGGATTTTCTGGAACTCGGTGATGACTACGTGGAACTCACGGAGGAGAGGCGCATCCTTCTCGTTTGGTCCGCTTCCGGTAAAGGTCCAACCATCCTGATCAAGGATCTTATCAAAATCGCGGAGGAGCGGTTCTTTGATGGCAAAAGGGATCGTCATATCATCCTCCACAGTATCAAGGCCGCGAAGAATGAGGTAAAAGAGTGAGACAGAAACGCATAACTCGGGACACAGCTCCTGGATAACGGCGCTGAAAGACCGCGACGTCATATCCAGGAATTCGAAGCAACGGCGGAGTGATGGGCTTTCCTTCTCGGGATTGCGCTCATGTAGAGGGTTGTGCCAAACTTTCCTGAACACCGCAAATACATGTCAACAAAAGACCGGATTGTTGCTGAAAAGTTATGCGAGTCGCACAAGTTTTGGAAAAAGGGGGAAGAGTTTACCATTGTATCATAGCCCTCAATTGACTCGGGTGGAAAGCATAATAGACGAGTTCAGAAGCCTTCATGATTGCGGAGAACGAGAGTGGGTCGGGATTGAATGAGAAAGAATTTAGAGGCGGAGGATGAGGTTGAAGAGATGTTGTTTTTATTGTAGCTTGTAAGAACTCAAAAGGAGGACGACCGAGCCGCTACTGGGATATAAGCGTGAATCCCGGCAGCCAATAGCCTGTCACGCGAGTATATGCTCCTACGAGTCAGCTGGTATAAGAGAGCTGAACAAAAAACGGAGAGACTCGGGATGTGAGTGAAATACATTTGCCAGTGGCCATTTGCGACGCCATCTGCAGGAAAAGTCCGCGTAATATCTGCACACGCACATAAAGGTCAGATCACGATGAAGGGCCAAGACGCTGTTGCAACAACTTTGAATGTCGATGGGATGTCATAGTTCCTGCATTCAATAGGAAATGCACAATGCAAATGCATATGCAAGCAATTATCTGCATAAAATCCATCCAACCAGCCAACCAGCCAACCAGAGGGAGTTTCGTTTGTTTGCACAAAAGAGTCTAGAGTAGGGCGAGAAAGGCTGATTCAACGACTACACTTACTCAGTCACTACCCGCTAACTACCAGAACAGAACTCCCGCCAACCCTAATCACTCTCTCTACGTTGCCGGTCTGTCCTCAATATTGGAGGTAATAAGAGAGGTGACTGGAAAATATATCGTTTGTACTGACGCTGCTCCATCTCGGTATGTGCGTGACGGCAAAGATTGGCCTCTAGCTCGCAAGTGATGCCGCCATGTTCCCTTCGAAATCCACTTTGTTCGTAAGTAGGCAGTCTACACAAGTTCCAGATTGCATCAAGATCCCCATTATGACGACGTGTTCTCGTACTGATGAGTCAAGATATTTAATTCCCCATCTAATTTCACAACCGGATCGTTGTCTAAATGCTCAAGAAAAACAGAGTTTGCATGCGGCCATCAAACAAAACAGCAAAAAGTTGAGCCTAGTTTTAACCAGAGCTGTCAGAAATGGATGTGGTACAATCATCAAATAATCAATCGTACAGTAAAAAGTAATGATATTGTGGATGTGGACAAGAATGCCTCCGTTAATGCGGTGGATACTCGGATGGAAACTATGACTGGAATATCAGGGTCCCACGCATGATAGATTTCGATCTCTTCGAAGTCGGCAGAAAGCACGACGTTGTAGAAGCACGCGACTCATGACTCATGACCTACATCAGTAAATAAATGAGTAAAACATACTCAAGCATAGCTTGCGTAAACGACTGAGTCTGAAGCTAAGGATGATATAATCCTGGGGCTCGAGCAAGGCATCGATCTTGGAGGAATTGCAATAGATGCTCATCCAAAGTCTTAGATTCGTAGATGAGCTCCACCCCGATAGGATGATAAGGACAGCGGAGTGCTTCGCTTCTTCAAGCTCAAAGCTCAAAGTACCCCCTTGGGACACAGCAGACCGGCGCGACCGTATTTTTGACGAGACGAGATAACCGGACTTATTCCCTTCATCTTCCGGGTATTTCCGAGTGATGATATATGAAGCGTGTGAGGGCTAGGCGGCTCATTCCAAGTAGAATTTTAAGAGCTACACCACTGCACATCCCTATCTAACTTGAGGTTTCCTTTGCGAGTTCAATTAGAGACTAAAGTATGGATATGATGCGGCGAGTTTTTGTGAGCTCTGCGAGGGCGGGTGTGGGGAGTAATGCGGTGGGTTCTTGTTAGTCCAGAGACCTTTTTCATTCAGCCGAACATGGTAACAATCATGGTGAAGAAACCGAGATCTATAATGGGTCTTCAATGAGGTCTGGGGATGGGGTAAGTGTTGCTAAGTAGGTGGGTACGTACCTCTCTAGCCCCCACAGCTGAGCGTACGTAGATATCTAGATCTCCCGTCATACATCTAAGTAATTAACATATCGCATCCTACTCTACTTTACTCGGGATATGAGTAGAATATATTGCCGATGACCATCGGCTGTACAGTTCCTACATTCAACAGCAAATTCAAAATGCACATGCAAAATAAGAACCTGCATGAAATCCATCTAACCATCCAATCGGAGGAGGTTTCGTTTGTTTGTACGAGCAGTGGAGAAGGGTTGATTCAACAATCATACTCAGTCACTGCATCCTAACTATTACATACAAAACTCTCGCCAATCCGAATCACCCCAGACCAAACCCCCTCTACGCTGCCGGCCAGTCTTCAATATAGAATTCAGTAATGACTTCCCTATCATTTCCCTCAATAGGCCGTGCCTCCACATCATAAAGCGTTCGTTCGATATACTTTAGACGCCCATTCGTATCCACCAGAATAACCGTCTGTTGAGTGGTTCCATACAATCTGGGGGACTTTCGCCACCGCTCCAGATTTTGTTCGCTCATTGGTGGCATTGCCGGGGTGATGGGAGTTGTGCAAAGGTGATCAACCGTTGTTGAACCAGCGTTAGTATCCACTGCTAGACTCCGAAGATGCGGCAGCTTCTCTGCTATATATTCAGGGACTGGCGATACATCCTCGGGCTTGACCTTTGGATCTAGCGAGTGCGCTCTGTGGCCGTTGGGAGTAGTTGCATGTTCCACAGCAGCGTCAAAGGCGGGAATGAAGATTGAGAGCTTGAGAGCGTCCATTTCAGTTTCGTAGGTGTCATCGCTCTTGATCAGTGGCAATGTGTTGTGGCTCAAGATCGCAAAACATTGTTTCAAGAGCTCCTCTTCCGATGTGTTCTTCTCTACCGCCAGCTTTACTGTTTCCGATAGCAGCTTCTCCCCAAGCAAAACCTTTGGCCACGGATCATCAAATAGCGAATTGCTCAATCCGTGCGTCTCACTTTTCGTACCTCCCACCCAATGCGTTGCCATTTCAACACCGTCGTCGCGGTATAAAGTTCGATTGGAGATAACCGCAAGTTCTTCAATATTCTCGCCACCGGGTCTGAGGGTACCACAAAGCATTGAGAAACCACCAACGCCCTTCATTTCGCCAGTCTCGAGGACCCTGTGGATCCATGCTCTCGTGGGAGTTGTAACGGGGTCCGGAGCGGTAAGGAACGAAATAATCATTGCTCCTCGCGATTTCTCACTAATCGCTGCAGCCTCAGATTCCTCATGGAAGTTGGTCAAGATGGCCAGGCGGCCACTTTTCGAAACGCCTAACCAAGTGCCTGGGAAGAGCAATGATCACACGTCAGTTGAAATTTCCAAGACAGAAAAGAGTAGTGGAACAGCCGGGTGGGTTCTTACCATGTTCGGGTCGAGCAAGGTCACGACCGGAGAATACTTTCTCGTGTGGAGCTTCCCAGAAGGCGGCTCGTTGGGTTGGTCGGTGAACAAACTCCTATAAATCGGACAACACGCCAGACAGTCAGCAGAGACAAGTAATCATGTGTGCATGTGGGCTAGTAGTAATGAAGCAGGGGGAGAATGCAGAGACTGACATCTCTATTCGACAGGAGAATCAAAGGATAATTTGGGTGAGCAGTGGAGTATATAAGTATACACATGTTTTGCGCTGTATGGTTTTTTTCTGGTCTGTTCCTTTGTGGCTTTCAGGTGGTGTTGTAGCAATCGTGAGCATATGTATACTTTAAATACTCCCGTGCCAGCACAGCAAGCAGTAGCAGCAGCAGCAGCAAGCCACCAGCAAGTTACTTCACCGAAGCAAAGAAAGTGGGCAGATTTATACCTTCCTTGGCCTGATCATGGCTCATAATAAATCAGCAGGTTCGCTCTTCTGTAAGTAATTTTGCTTCAGAAGTGGCACCATGCTTTTGAGGTGGCGAGAAGAGAGCGGGGCGTGAGGATCTTGCAACCTCGGTCTTTCAGGCTGTTGACTCTTAAGCCCCGTCCAACGCTCATAAATATCGCTCGGTGGATCTCGCTGTCTCGCAGTTAATGTCCCTTTCTTGATCGGTCGGTCGGATATGCAAGTTCCCGCAAGCATGCTGGAATATGAGCTACCTACGCATATTTATCCTGGACGACTTTCGAGGCTGTTGAGGATTGACTGTCTGGACAGCTGGAGAACATGTTCCAAGTTGTGGACGATCTGAATTCACGACAAGTGTCAATCTGCGCAACTCAGATACACCGTAGATGTATGCCTCCTCGACATCCTTGTGTTTGTGATGATTCGTTATCTCTAACGAAGAATACACGTAAAAAGGCACCCCACGGTATATTTCCTGCCACTTGGTGCGTTGCTGCGGGGCAAACAGAGGAGTGAATGATTTGGACCCACGTCACGGGTTCGGCGTCGTATGATAGCCCCTCCTTCCCTCAGGCAAAGGGTCCTCAGATACCCATACAAACCCCTGGCATAGGTACGTGAGGTACAAAGTGCATCCAAACTGAACCCCGCTCAGATTCTTCAACGACTCCTCTTTCTCACTATTATTGCCCCTTTCCCCCGACTCTTTCATCCATCTTCATCAATCGTCCCCTCCGCTCGACGTCGACGCTTATCGTTATCTACACCTACAAGCTGCCCAAAGCTCCAGCTCAGCTCGTTAGCTCCTACCGTCATACCCGACGCGTACATCCAGCCTCTTTAAATTGTACCTCGTCAGACTCGACTCGACTCGTATCACTTTACTCTACACCAAATATCAGAAAATCATCATGTTTGATCTACTGGCCAAGCTTCTCTGGTAAAGCCCACTTTCTTGCGGCATCGCGTCTTTGTTTCCGAGCCGTAGAAGTGCCTGAGTAGCTAACACTGATCCCTCGCACAGTTCTGTAGCTACCTTCGCCTTCCCCATCTTCGCCTCCTACAAAGCACTCAAAGCCAATGACCCGGCACAGTTGACGCCATGGTTGATGTATTGGGTAGTGCTTGCCTGCACACTCTGCGTTGAGTCGTGGGTCGGCTGGGCTGTTTCCTGGTAATTTCATCTCCCGCCCCCTCTCTATCGCTTCCCATACTTATAGCGCTCTTTCAGGATTCCTTTCTATCAAGACATCCGTGCCTGCTTTATGCTTTGGCTCGTCCTCCCACAAACCCAAGGCGCGACAAAACTTTACTTCGAATACGTACATCCAACGCTAAATAAACACGAAGCCGAGATTGAGGAGTTCATTGCACGGACCCATGACCAGGCAAAAGCGGTGGGGGCAGAGTATATCCAACGCATCATCGAGTTTGCGAAACAATCACTCTTTGGGGCGCTTCCACAAGCGCCAGCAACAGCCGAGCGTCCTCTGACTCCCGCCCTGCACGATGCGGCAAGCTTTGCGCGGCACCTTTTCTCACGCTGGCAGGTGCCTCCACTCACTCCATACGCCCCGCAGATGGCAACGGATTTCTACAACTTCCTTTCTAGCGCGCTGCAGCAGCAGCCTGGTGGCGGACCGATTACCGGTGGCCTGATCCCCGCGCATGTCAAGAGCCCGGCCGACAAGGCGCGCTTTATTGAGTTGCAGAGGCAGAGGTTGAAAACGGTTATGGCGGCGTTGGAAAGCGAAATGGAGTCGATCCAGGGCGGCGCCACGGGAGAGACGGTCAACACTGCTGCAGCCAGTGCTGATGAGGATGCGGGCACGGGAGGCCTGTTCAAGAGCTATAGCCAGGGACATTTGTCGACTTATGAAGGCGACTTTGATCACGTTTCTATGGCGGATGCTACTGCTGCTGCGCCCGCAGCAGAGGCGGCCAGCGGCGGATTGTGGCTGTGGGGTTGGGGAGGAAAGGCTCAGGTTGCTGCCCCTGCGAAGCCGCACGATGAATAGGCGGGACCGGACGGTATTGTGGCCTTTTGGTCGACTGATTGTGAGTGGAGATGTGGGGTTGTTTTGATTCTTTGTTTATTGAATGGAAGTTTGGGCGAGGGGGGAAGACAAGAAGGTTATTGTAGAGACAGACGATGGGTCTAGCCCTCCTAGTTGGACCTTTTGCTCTTGCGCTCCTTTCTTGTCTGCTGAAGTTTTGGCTGCTGCCTCTGTTTTTGTGTTGTTTGAGCGCGCCGAGTTCAGTACCTTGTGGTTTGGATCCTCCCGGCTGGGTTGCAATGAAAGATTTGGGGCTTTTTTTAGATATTTTTGGTACTTTCGTGATCTTTGACGTACTCGTACATTTCCTCGCGCCTGAACATTTTCTCTACAGGGACCCCCTACAGAATTATGTTGTACGTACGTCGAAGTCTGGCTTGTCAGGTGTCGATGACGTTAGACATTGGCGTACAAATGCTGCTCGTGTGACTCTGGCCAATTTATCCGATCTGGGTCTGCGAGAATTTACTTAGATCTAATTCTCCGGTAAGATGTGTGGGGTCACGGGTTAGTTATGGTTTGGGGTTGGAGATGCTCGCAGGTCGAGTATTGTGGTGTGATTGCACGAAGAAGAGAGGTTTGTCATTGTTGTCCATGATGTTAGAGACTGCGGGCCCGGGAAATCCAAAACTTCCATTCCAGACTTCTCACCGGTTCGCCCAATTAATGGTGTGATCAACTGTAAATCTACCAGTAGCTGCGTAGGAAAGAGTGAGAATTCTTACACAGACCCGCTGGAGGCCTACGGTCCCTATCTGGATTGGATGCTTGAAACTTCAAACGAAGTCTTTTCAGCTAAAGTGAGTAGGTTACCTTTATTTTAGGACCTGAAAGCAAAGAACTGCCATCCAATGATGCTCAGACATCGTCGACTACTGTAAGCACGATTGCGGAATAGCTAGGAACCCACATCTCCAGAACCAAACAGCGATCAAGATATGAAAGCGTAACAGCGCAGGCTCTGGAGGTCTTCCATATCAACGCTTATACTACACTTTCTAAATTGCTCGGCTGAGCATGATACTACGCAGTTTGATTCACACCGGCTTAATACCATCTCAACCGTAGAATCCCACGGGATGCTATGTCCAGTTTAACTACTCATGCCACTGCCGTTTGTCCATACCAAGGATACGGGCCGCTGTGCCATACAAGACTTCGTTACTGTTGTATATGGTATACGTATCAATTGCTACAGAACCACGTGCACACGCTTCTTTTGAGCTCGAGAAGCCCACCAACAAATACTTATTACTTAGCTAGTTGATATTCCTCCCTTAAGATAATCTTTTTAGACCGTTTGAAATAAGTACTGAACATCTCTTCGTATGTGGTTAGCACTGGTAGTTCTAGATGCTCGGTCCGTATTTATAAGTACGGCATCTATTATTGGTATTTGTCTGCAGCAATCTCACAAATTCGCAACCCCAACCCCAACAACTCCACCCCAAAAACACCACCAAGCCGGGCCACTACCACCCGTGCATTTACTTGACCAATCCCATCCTCTGCAGCTCCGCCATCTTAATACCCCAAAATGCCTCAGCAATAGCAATTACACCAACATAAGTCTCGAGCAGCTGCGAGTAGATATGAAACCGCATTCCCTTTGTGGCTCGTTCAAACTTGTCACTAATACCACTATCATTAGCACTTATCACCCACCAACTTCTGGAGCACATACTCAATAAGATTCGGATTCTTCTCGACGGTCATTTTCTTCTTGATCTCGGGCATCGCCAATATGCCGGCCGCTTGCTGCAGCAGCGCCGCCGCCTGCGGAGTGCGTTGTCGATGGCGGTGAGCATTGATTTGCACTACCCCCCCTGTCAGTATATATATACTCAGAGAGAGCCCGGTAGCTTACGGAGGATGTAAATGACATCCGCAAACTTTCCGACTACGAGCTCTTCAAGAATGCTGACGACCCCTAGGTTCTGATACGGGGTAGGAGTAAGCCGCCCCCAGATCGCCAGCGTGTTGCAGACGGTCGTGTTGGCGGGCTTGCGGTGGTTCGGGAGAATCTGAGCCGTGGTGACATAGAGCTGTGCCACTAGTGGGATGAGGGTGTTGATGGCGCTTGCGGGAGGAGCCATCTGACACTATTTTTGGCGTGGAGGGGGATGGAGCGAGTGGGTGGGGTATTGGTGGGACATGTTTGGCGACGATTAATGGAGATAAATGAAAGGCTCTACAGTACAAGTAGGAAGCCGTGGGGGTAAACAGAAGGCGCAGCTTCAAGATGCGTGGTCCTGGAGCCGTTTGGGATCCTTATATCTAGGAAGGACCACGACATTCGTGCGTAATACAAAGGGCCCAATGCGTTTCTGGAACGGGTCACAACTCAGCACTCGACCACTATTCAGGGTTTCATCTGCTTCTGTAAAGGTGCGCATCGGCGAAAACATTCAATGGGGAGCATCAGATGCCATTCCTGTTTCTGGGAAGCTGTGCACTCCCCTTCATCAAAACCATTTTCGTCGTTTCATCCTCTTCTTCTCTTCTACATCTTCGTCTCTCCTCATCTTCGCACTCCTGCATCTCTTCGATTTCATCTCGTATAAGTTGGTATACTTTAAAAACCAATCGCATAAGTTGGTCTCTTCAATAACCAAGCACATCCTCTCTATCTTCCCTTTTGTCTCGTCATCTTTTGTCTCGTCGTCGTCGTCCAATCCTCTGCTCATTCATCGATTTCATCTCGAAAACATATCATATAAGTTGATCACTTCAAAAACCAAATTTCAGAAGTTAGGAGAAATCTACTACTAGATTAATTTAAGTTGAAGCCAAAAGGTATGTGCATAGTTTCCAGACAGCTTCAAGTTGTACGAACGCCACAAGGCATTGTTTTAAGTAGTGCTCAATGGATGACAGTTGAAACGTTGAACCTGATACTACTGGAATTCAAATTATCATTCCAATTTTAATACACAATTGAATAAACAATCGGTAAGTACTGGAAACCATAGGGTCAACAGAACAAACAACTAACACTTTATATACTTAGTATCAAAAGATCTCATCTGTAAAGATCTTTGCACAACTTTTCAAGATGAACGCCATGGCAAATTTCCTCCCCATTCGCACATTCTTCACGTCTGTGGGAATATTCGTGGGAACCTATAAAGAAGCCATCAATCACGCCATCACTAAGATTGGCAAATCTATTTCTAGCGAGAAGAACAACCACCTCAAACATTCCTCCCTCTCCGAGGACTTCGATCCTGTTGAAACTCAAGACCATTTTCAGGAGTGTGCATGTCTTCAGCAACAATTGGAGCCTCTTTCGCCTTGGGAAAAGTTTCTTCAGTCTATCTCTGCTCCAACCCTTCCAACCCATGTCTTGGACCCTTATACCCTGTGGTTCCTCGATATTCACAAGGAACCTGGGGAAATTCAGCGCCTACCAACTGTCAAGTTCGGCGACCAGTGGTTCTTCGGCCACTTCAACGTCAACGACTACCCGCCTCTTGGAGCTAGATATCACCTGCCTGGAGGCCTCCAGCTCACTACATTCCAAAGTATCAGAGATCGCTTCATGCTCTTGAGATATGGCACTGTTCCACCCATCCCGCCGCGCATTGTGATCACAGGCTGTGAAGACAATGATCAGGAGAATGTCAAGGTCAACAACGCGCATATGCCAGTTGAGCAAGGATTCCTATCGAGAACTTGGGGTCCAAGAAAGAAGGAACATTCTTGGCAGGAGAAGGCAAAGAAATTGCGCCAGCAAGCTCTCAGGGAAAGTGAACAGAAAGAGTTGGACATGGCCTATGGAGCCGGTAAAATGAAGGTAGCCGACAACCATGTCTACGATGAGTCTTTTCATGAGCCCTACAATGCGGATGCGGAGGTGGAGGTTGAGAAGAAGCATAGGGATGAAGTCGCTATCAGCGGTGGCGATAAGTCCATTGCCGCTGATAGCGGCTTCATCTCTGGGGCTGAGTTCAAAGAGAAAGTCGATGCACTCTTTGAATCAATTGACTGGGACGATGAGATCTAAGTAAGTGCAAAAGATAATCTCGATCTCCAACTTGTTTCAGAGGCTAATAGAGACTATTAAAGGGGAGGGGTTGAAGTGAAGAGAGGGGGTGGGGACCGGGGATGGGAGCGGGATCCAGGGTGGGAGTTGAGAATCTGGGGTAGTTGTTGGGGGGTTCTTTGCGGCATTGCCTATATTTAAAGTTTGAATATCAGTTTGTATACC
>Ga0307515_10010182_pt1 | contig 18059 bp, 4 predicted proteins | sample 17_EM_MG_FD_194513 | JGI IMG/M metagenome (GOLD analysis project Ga0307515, IMG submission 194513) | Populus trichocarpa ectomycorrhiza microbial communities from riparian zone in the Pacific Northwest, United States - 17_EM | ecosystem: Host-associated > Plants > Roots > Unclassified | place... | reverse complement strand
AAAACAAAAATACTCTTAATGTTTAAAGACCACCAAGAAATATATAATCAGTAAAGGACTATATTGCCGGCCCAATTTGATTGAGCATGGAAGATTTGCGTAGCCTCACCCCCGCAATGAACCCACCATGAGACAGTTTGAATTCCGTGACTTTTCTTGAACCGGAGAAGAAAAATATATGTTCGTTTTAAGAGGCTGAAAAGAATTGTAGGAATTAGTAACCCAAATTTAAACCTGGATTATATCACTAATTGGACCGTTCAAATTATCGATCCATTTAAATCCGATTTACTTTACTCGATTCATTTGAAAGACAAAAAAAAAAATAAACCCTTTTCAGAGGAACGTTGTCGTTTAATTAAACTCAAACTCCAAAGACACTTTTTACCGTCAAGTCGTCCTCTACTAACTACTTGTCTCGTTCGTCCTCCGGAGTAGTAGCTTTAGTTAGCAACTTAGCATCTCTTTTCAAGGAAGTTTTGCTTTTCTTCTTGTTGGAATTTGCTCTCCTACACAAAAGAAGCAAAACTCAATAGCTAAGCACCTCGGGCAACTGACAGAGAGGACAACATGCTTGACTTTAAGGCACAAAAGGCGATTTCTCTATTTAATTTAAATTTCTCGATAGCTCCATTTTCTTGACGGTCCTGCTCCGTTAGAAGTAAATCATGTTTGTATTTTATATAAAGGATTTTTGTCTATTTAATTTAAATTTCTCGATAGCTCCATTTTCTTGACGATACTGCTCCGTTAGAAGCAAATCATGTTTATATAAAGGATATTTGAGAGTTAAGTGGTCAATTTTTTTAATTTTTTTATTTAAAAATATATTAGGATAATATTTATATTTTTTAAAAAATATTTTTGATATTAATATAAAAATATTAAAAAATAAATTTAAAATAAAAAAACAAATGTATGTAAAACATCATTTGGACTCGCTTCCAAACCGTGTCTTAATTTTAACAATAACTGCCAAACTTTTCTTGACGATTCTGCTCCATTAGAAGCAAAATATGTTTATTTAAGGGGTATTTGAGATTGAGATGAGTGTTGTTTTTTAAAGTGTTTTTTTTAGAAATATATTAAAATAATATTTTTTAAAATTTATTTTTAATATTAACTCATCAAAATAAATAATAATATATTTTTATAAACCACAATTGAATTGCTTTTCCAAACCGAGGCTTAATTTTAAATAATGACTTCCATTTTATTTTTTTTCGCTTCCAAAAATATATGTCCATGTTTATTCTTGATCAGCTAGAACAGTTCTCTTTTCCAGCGTCTCCCACTAGTTTTATTTTGTAATTTATAAGAGCCGACAAGAGAGTCTAATCTCTCCCCCTGGATATTCACTAGCTGTTGTCTTGACCGCTAATGATTCATTGCCGAGCAGGTATTCGCGGCAGTGTGAATTGAAAAATACTGGAACCAAGGAGAGATTGAACATTTTTCAATTGTGTTCGATCCAACGTAATTCAGTGGGTTGACTCGAAGACTCGAGGGTTGAGTCGATAACCCGGCGACCCTAAACCTTCGCCAAGTGTGGTTGGTGGGCCGGGCATCGCAATTATGGTGAAAAGGCTGAATAACGGGTGGAAGATTAAATTAAATATTTATGATAGTTGAAAAGTCAAACACACGCCACAGAAAATCAGAAATCTCGTATTTTCGGTTTTATACTTTTATTTCTAAATTGATCCACGCTCCTTCACACATTCGCGTATTTTTCTCTTTTCAGTCTGCTTCTTAATTTTAAAATTCATAAAATCGCATCTCTTTTCTTCTTCTTCTTTTTTAAATGATATTCCAACTTTAAGAACTAAACAGTACATGGATTAAGGGTAATAATATATCAACGATCTAGTTGGTTAAGTAGTAAGAGCTTGAGATTAAGGGGTTTGTTTTCCCTGTGATCTCAAGTTCGAGCCATGTGGTCGCTAATATGATGGTCACTTGAGACTTACATGGTCGTTAACTTCAGGATTCATGAGATTAATTGAGGTGCACGTAAATTGATCTGAACATCCACGTTAATAAAAAAAAATATATATATATATCTAAAATGAAAGGGAAATAAAAAACGAGATCGATCGAATTCAATTTCTGAATATTGGTTGAATTTGATGTTTGAAACACCATCAATAATACAAAATCTTAAAATTATAGCTACTGAGAGCTTGACCCCACGTTGCTAATTCGTGACCTCTTATCTAAGCTACTGGTTATGCGGGAAATAAAATCATTACACGGTGACCGAAAACCAAACCATCGCATAAGAACCAATCCAAGTCTCACGGGACGTGGGCCATCACGATCCCTGAGGTGGGGCCCACGGGAGTTTAGTCAGCCAAATCTTTCTTTCCCTTAGTTTGGAACTTGCAGAAAGCTTCACATATTTTTCCATGACAACGACAACGACGATGGAAGTATATCAGCGTGGGACCACATTAATTAGCTCTCACGCTCGAGGATTTACGAATAAAAATATCTCATTTAATTCTTCAATGAAAACTTATTTCATCGGCAACCCCACGTTAACTGTTCCACATGATAGCGAGGGTTTATTGAGTATCTTATTTGTTTTTGTATTTTAAAAATATATTTTTAAAAAAATTAAATTTTTGTATTATTTAATATATTGATTTTAAAAATAAAATTTTAAAAATATTATTTAAATATATTAAAAAAAACAGTTTAAAAAAAACAATCATTACCCCGTTAACAAGCAAGCTCAAATCGGCCAATGAACAAATATTCCTCTCGCCAATAATATCAAGTGGATATGAATTTTGGCCGACCTCCGGTTCAAACCCGCTTCACCATATCCTGTATTTTCTAGCTTTCGATCTTTATTCTCTGATGATGAAATAGTTTTTTCATGTACATCGATCAATTCCACTTATCGAGGCGACCTCTCTGGTACCTTCTTCTAAAAATATTGCCGATAATGCTAGAATTGTTGACTTTTCTCTTTTCAATTTTTACCCTTTTTTCACCAATAATATTAAAGACCAAAACTTAATTTCCAATAAACTTGAGGACATGAATGAAAAAAAAAGTCATATGTTTTGTATCCATATAAATTATATATATCACGGTAAATCACCATTAGTTTTCCGTATTAGTTTTTTCATATTAGGGTATTAGTAACGTTGAGTGGAGATATTTTAGGCCACGTATAACATAACATATATTCGTGAGAAAAAAGGGGAAAGCAGTGTTGTCTTAAGAAAAGCAGCTAAACTCACTTTTGCACGAAGCTGCTTTTGCTCAATCAACACACCATAGGCTTCCTTTAGGGCCGTGTTTGCACTATAATAGAGTTTAATAAATTTTAAATTTTATTTGTTTTAATTTTTTTTATATATTTTTATATCATTTTGATGTATTGATATATATCTAATGTATTTTAAAGTGAAAATTAATTTAATTTTTTTTTGTTTTAAATTAATTTTTTAATATTTTTTTATTATCTTGATATACTGATATAAAAATATATTATTTTAATATATTAAAAAAACAATTTAAAAAATAATATATAAATATTAGTCGTGACCAAATTATTGGATGACAATGTGGTCCTGTTTGAAATGGTATCCCACCAAAATGTTGAACTCTGTCCGCATCCATGTATATCATCCTTCTATTTCTGTCCAATCAGAAGCCCGTTCCAAGTTTTTATACACAATACAAATATACTGTAAATAATATTGCAGTAGGGGAGTGTTATGGCGTAATAAGTCAAATACCAGTGGTGGAAAAGCAAGAATTTCTTCCGATTTACATTCAAAATTTCATAATTATTAAACTACACAGACAGCCTGTGTAATTAATATACATGAATGGTTTCGCTGGTGGTCGCTAGCTTACTCAGTTGGAAAATTTATTTAAAACTTTTTGCAGCGGCTTGAGTTCAATTATTTTCATGCCTGGGATCGATGAATTACACAATGATTAAAGGAAGAGAAAAGGTGAGAGAGAATTTCACCAATGGTTAAAAAAAAAAAAACTTTATTCTAACTAATCTATATTTTCACAATATGACTGCCTATTTGTTCGATTAATTACTAGCTAGGTTCAGCCTGAAATCATAAGATTTCTAGGGGTTTGATAATAGATTTCCTCGTTCCAAAAATAATTAATGTTTTTTGGCGTTGAGTGAAATATTTTAGGCCGTAATTATTTCGAAGAATATAAGGGTTTGTTAAGTTACAAAGAATAATTTTCCATACTTCTCTTTTGTTTTTTTGTTTGGAATGAAAAAAATGTGTTTTTTTTTTTTTACGTAATTGAGTCTGTGCCCTAAGTTTTTTCTTTTTAATTTCTTTTAAATATAATTGTATCGCACAAATGTATTTTTTTAACTGATAAAAAAATACTAGGCAGCAAATCAAGCGGCAATTCTATGTGTGTTTAGGAATATAGTAGTTATTGCTTTTCAAAGTGTTTTTTATTCTAATATATTTTAAAATAATATTTTTTTTATTTTTTTAAAATTATTTTTGATATTAATATATTAAAATTATATAAAAACATTAAAAAATTAAAAACTAACTTTTTAAAAACACTTTCAAAACATAATTCAAATCACGATAGGTATGATTTTCCTCGTAGATGCATCTTTATACAAAAAGCAACATAAATACAAACGTTATTGTAAGTTTCTTTGCCGCTCTCTCTCTCTCTCTCTCTCTTATCGCGATAACTCTGGCTGCTGCTGAAAAGCAAATTTGAACATAATTACAGCCGAGTTATATTCCCTTTCCCTTATCTGCAAGAAAAATACAAAAAATAAAATAAAATAGATTCCATTAAAATCTTATTATCGTTTATTAAATGATCGGTGAAGGGACTGGATTCGCATAAACCATAGACGACAGTACTTTTCAGCATAATTTTTCTTGCCTTGTCATGCATTGATTGCATCCCCTGAATCCTTATCAATCACCTGGACTCTGGATGCTTTTTTTTGGCAGGGATCTCTCGCTGCTTGCTATGTGTTCCTTCAACAACGTTTGTCAAGGTGTCCGTGTACATGGATTTTGCCTCCCTTATTGTTTATGCGATCTGGGTTCTGTATTGATGATATCTTCCCTTTAATCTCTGAAGAAAGAGCTAAAGAATGCTTTTGCCTGGAACAGCCTCGAGAAAAATCTGAAAGTTAAACAGTTGGGATGTTCTTTTGAGAAGCCCATCCTTCTTATTCAAATCCTGTGGATTTTTAATTTGACGTGGATTCAAATCCATCCTTCAATCTTTTATAACAGATGGGATTTCAATTTTTTTTTTACTGATGAAAAAAATTATTTATTTTAGTGTTTTTAAATTATCTTGATATATTGATATTAAAAAAAAAAAAAAACGACTAAAAACACGCCAGACGTGAACGTGCAATGTAATGGTGCATTTGCAACCATTCAATATTGCCAGTGTACACGTGGAAGAATCTGGATTCCATATATTCTTTTCCAAAATGGAAAAGGAAATAAAGGATTGGCCCATAGCCCAGATTTTTACTGTGACAGCATATTAAACACGATCCCTCGAATTCTCATCAAAAGGTAGACAGAAGAGTAGGTTTTAATAGGAATACTGAAGACAAAGAAAGACTGTCATCTGCAAAATCTAACATGACAGATGTGTCCCACTCCATTGCCTGCACATAACTTGCATCCAGGCTTTAGACCTAAGGCGTCGATCCTCCTCCTTAAATCGTGTATAAAGATCAAGTCCCAGGCCTAAAATAGGTGCTCATGCATGTGTACGTGGCATGTGCATCATACGATATGATCTAGTGGTATACTTCTGCACCCGTGCTCCCCGTATCAGAGTGGTTTTCTTTCAAAAAAAAAAAAAAAAAAGAATGTACATGCTCTTCTAATAAATTTCTCGATATAAAATTTTTGTGAATCACATATCAAAATATTTATAGACATGTTTAAGTGATTAAATTAATATTTGATTAATAAATAACTAAAATTAAAATATTTAATCTCGCAACATAAATAATATATTTAGTTGTGTTTAACAACTATATTTTTTATAATATTAATTTTATTTAGTCTTTTTAGTCTAAAATAGTGAGATTGCATTCTTTTAGTCTTTAGTTAAATTAGAAAAAAATATATATAATTGATAATAAAGGATGTAATTGTATTTTTAAAAAAAATTAAGGGCAAGAAAAGCATTGAAAAAAAAACAAATAATAACTATAATGTTGTGGATTAACACGTTAAATCTGCAATTCACCAATGTATTTGTTTTGTTATTTTTTTTAAACCAACAAAAAAACCAAAAAAAAAACTCTACACAAGGGCCTTTTCCATTATAGCGCGCGTTCCTAGGCATGTCTTTTTCTTTTTTAAAAGGAAAGATCACATGCTGTATGTTTTATTTGTTTTTTTTTTTCATGTCATCCGCTTTTTATTGGTTGCTAGAAAACCAGAGGTTTTTTTTTTTTATTAAAAACTTATTTTCAACTTATTTTTTTTATTTATAATGCCTCGTTAATCCTATTTATGACTACAAAAAAAATTCAAAAAATAGCTCAAAAAAATAAAATTAACTTAAACCATAATTATTTTTTGCGGTTAAATCTACCTCCTCGAGCATGGAGAAAGAAAAAAAAAACTGGATGAAACTCTCCATATGAAATGGAATCCATTAATACAAAAATCAACTATTTTTTATAGTCGAAATCATTGATAACGATAGATTTTTTTCTTTACATTGTAATCCGGTGAGCCCCTCTCTTTACTTAAATTTTTTTTTAAAAATAAAGAAAATAAAGTTGGAATTTTTTTTTAAATAAAAAAAATAAAGTTTGACACTACAATTGAATTTTAGAATACTAAAGGGACCTATTACTTGTAACTAGAAAAAATAGGAGATTGAAATGAACTTTTCAAATTAAAATGTGATTTATTTTACCTGTTCTTTGTGCTTTAATCATCTATTTTTTAATTCAATCCTCTTTTTAAATAAATACACAAATGAGTGCTAATTTTAACTTAACCATGCAAAAAACAATTTCTATAAGCAAATTGATTTTTTTTTTTTAAAGTGTTTTGCAGGAAAATAATAATAAAAAGCTACAGTGGTTTCCCATTTATAATATATGCGCTGAACACGCAGTTAAAAGCAAGAATCAGCGTTTTCTTGTCAAGTATGGTTTACATCGCAATCTCTAACAGGTCATTACTATTTGTTTGGATATTTTTCTTTTTCGCATTTTGAATAAGATAATAATTTTGAATAATTTATACAGCTTTTTTTAAAAGAAATTTTGAACGAGGACTCTGAATCCGAGCAGTTAAACTCCCTGAGCATTAATTTAGTGTCCTAACCATTTTAAAATTGAATCGTTTTAGGTCTCTGGGCAGACCTTAGACTGAATTAAAGCTGAGTATATGATAATTTAATCACCCTCTTCAATTTCTACAGAAACTAAAAAACAAAAATATAATATAATAATCAACCACTCCTTCCATTGAAAAACAAAAGAACCAACCCTCTAATCCTATATTCATGTGTTCAACACAACTTTTGATGACAAAAATCTGGGTGCCGTGTACAAAGACAAAAAATTAGCTTTCTCTCTCTCTCTCTCTCCTTTCTTTCACTTTCTTTCTGTGTTTTTTTCTTTTAGGGTTTTCCCTTGCATTATTTTTTATGGGATATTTGGCATTGAGTTTTAATTTTTTAATAATAAAATATTATTTTAATATATTTCAAAAAACAAACAATTAAAAAAACAAAATACACTCTTCTCTTGTACTCCCAGAACCCGCCCTGAGCTCCGTGGTTGTAATTTGTAGGAAAATCATTACAGTGCTCGGTAACTTTTCTCGGCAGTAATAAAAGTGTATTTTTTTTTTAATCCAGTAAACATTCTAATTGACTTGAGCGCCCGCTGGATGCAATCTTTGATGCCGTTGCAAAAGACGCCACGTGCTATGGTGTCCACTGCTTTTTAATTTATTTATTTTCGGGTTTAACGAGGTACAGTAATCTCATAAATTTGTTATGGCCTTTCTTTTTCTCTACCTGTCTTTGGGATATTGAAGCAGAAAGGATCAGCCAATAAGAAAGAAGCAGCAGAGCATCAAAAATTCAATCTTGTAAATATACCCCACAAGGAAGGGTACTTATTATCTGACCCAAAATCTCAAGAAACCCAATCCTGCTCACAGTATCAACGGGACCCACTCTATTTTTTTCTTGCCTGCTGTATCAGCCAATTAAACGATGCTTTATATGGAAATAAGTGCAGATATTAGCCAATTGATTACTCTTAGTCTTTAATTAAGCAGTAAACAAAGTTTAAGCTTATAGAGATAGAGTATGGTGTGATATAGGGAGGGACACACAAGGTTGTTTTTGTCAAGTTGGTTGTGCTCGTTGGTAAGGAAAGCCAATGCACGCTTTTGTCTATATATATATATATATATTTTTTTTTCTTTTGTTTATTACCTGTCTAATGTGATAATATTTTGTAATATCTGTCCCGAAAGCAAAGCAAGGAAGGTGGAGAGAATCTAGAAATGCTCTTCATTTCTCTTAATTGCTTTCCTTAAAAACCCATAAAATTACTGAAAAAACAAAACAAGAAGTACTTCTTACTGGTGGTATATTATTATTATAAATGGAAAATAATAGAAATTTTTTGTGAGAGAGAGAAAAGGGTAGAGAAAAAGCAGAGAATAAAAAGAGACCGGATGTTGACAAATTTCATGTCACTGTTCTTAGAAGGTCGTTTGTTTGTGTAAAGATTTCTTATCTGGGATCTCTCTCTCTCTCCCCCTCCCCCTCTCTCTACCTTTCTCTCTATAGCATAAATAAAAATACAATCTCTCTCTCACTAAAAATAAAAACTCAATTCTATTCTTTTTTGTTTTAGTTGTTGAGAGAGAGAGTGGCCCAGTAGATCGAAATCTTCCATCTTTTTTCAGTTCGGAGAAGATCTAAGCTTCTTTAATGGAGTTGCAATAATACCCACTTTCTTATTTGTCGTGTTATTGTGACTTTTTATTTCTTTTTTATTTTTAAGCTTATTCTTTTGGGTATGTGTTTTGATAGTGTCAGTCTCCTGGACTCTTTGAATTTTGTCTATGATGTCGAGTTAACCGTTGAATGATTGAATCCATGGGGGGTTTTTGAGCAGATGAAAAAATAGGATGTGGGTCTGAGGTAATATTTTTTTTTTCATTTTTTTCAGTATAATTTGATTTATGGGTTTTTCTTCTTCAGTGATTTGGTTAACTGGGTTTTAATTCATTTCATGATTTAGTTTATAAGTAGTTTTGATTTTGATAAGTTGTTCGGATTATGACTTCCGTAATTTGTTTTTCCATTTGCTTTATTGTGTTTGTGTTTGTATGTTTATCTGAATTTTGGGTTTAATTATTTATTTTGAGTTTCTAGTGTTTCTGGATTGCTTTGATGGGCTAGTTTAGAATTTTGTATGATGGATTCTGTTGCTGTTATTTGCTAATATGCAATGTTAGTTTAGGTTGTATTAGTGAGGGATCTGGTGTATTACTTATGGTCATTTTTACTGTATACCTAGGCCATCTCTATTGATCCTTGAATCGAAATGAATCAGACCCTAGAATTTGCCTAACTGTTATCCTCTTCCTGGGGATTTAAGCATGTGAGCAATTTAATCAGTCATGGGGCAACCATTGCATATTCATTGATATAGTACAATTTCAGTTAAATATTGTTGTTTTGTAGCTTGTTAGAAATCTTTCCTTTATTTTTTTCCTTATCTAAGCAGTCTCTTAATTTATTTTTATTTTCCTTTTATATGATAGTTTGGAATTGGGGGAAGATATTAATTTTCTAGAGATTGTAAGCCGTAAAAGTTTTATTCTGTCAAATACTATTTAGAAATTCATCTGTAGTTTCTACTGCATCTTAGTAAATGTGGTCACCCATTTTCTTATGTTAAATATGTTAATGGTCATTTGAGACAAATATTCCTCCGTTTAGGAAATAACTTTCTTGATGGCTGTAGTATGCAGACTTTTTGAACTCATCGCCCTTCCTTAACTGCAGTTTTTGATGCCTAATAACTGGCATAGCTTACTGCTTTTTGAAAAGAACCTTGGTTTTCTTTCTTATTGCTGATCAGAACAAGATTTAACTTGATTAAGCAGTGTGGTTATTGATCTATGCCTTTCTGTCTAGATATGTTGATGTCACAGTATTTATATTAATGGTGCAATGACAATGGATGTGAAATGCTTGTATTTGTGAATGAGCCAAGCATGTAACTGCATGTTGCGTATATGAATCTTTTAATTTTTGGATTGGTTGTGACATTACTGTTGAATTTGTGAAACCTTGTCATTATTCACGATGATTGTCGAAGGTTGACCCTTTGTCAATGAAAAACATTTGTTTTGCTACCATGAAAAATTTGTAGAGAAAACCTGTGATCTTTCTAGTTAAAGTTCTTATATCTGCTGCTAAACTAAATAATAGTTCTGCTTGATGGTTATGTATCTCACATTGGCTACATATCTTTGACTGATTGCCAGGAATGGGAACAAAAGTGCAGTGTGAAAGTTACTTCCCAGGATATTTCCCAATGAGGGATCTTAATGAGGATTCTAACAGTTGTAGCTGGCCTCTCTTTTATGGAGATAAAACCTTTACAAATGGGCAGTATTACAATGATTACTTGCCAAGGGTCGTTGCAGATGCCTATCCAGCGAATGATAAGGATGTAGTAAAGCGGACAATGCTTAAGCATGAGGCCATATTTAGGAAACAGGTGTGTCTCATTTTAAGTCAGAGTGATGTGTACAGTATCTATTTATTTGCTACAAACCTAAAAGTTTCTTTCTTTCTTCTGTTATCCAGCTCGAAGATCTTCACCGTCTATACAGAATACAAAGGGACCTAATGGATGAAATTAAAAGGAAAGAACTACTTAAAAACCGGATACCTGTTGAGACATCATTTTCATCAAGCCCCTTAGCTTCTCAGGTTACATCTGAAGATGCTCAGAAATGGCATATCCTTAGTTTCCCAATGGCAAATTCAATATGTGCTAGACCATCTGTGTTGGGTGTTGAAGACATTCATTCTCCTTTGAGCTCTATGAAAGGAAGCAGTGCACAAGCGAGTCCCTTGCCATCCCAAAATGGTGGTGCTTCAAAAGATGTGGAGATTCTGGAGTCCAGGCCATCAAAGTTGAGAAGAAGAATGTTTGATCTTCAGCTTCCAGCTGATGAGTACATAGACACAGAAGAAGAGGAAAAATTAAGGGATGAAAATGTATCTGGAATTTCAAGTTATCTGCCCAGCAGGAATCATAAAATTGCACCTCAGAATGAAATAATTCTTTTTCTTGGCAATGGTGGGAAGAATAATTCACAAGTAGATGCATCAAGATCTGAATCATGTTTAAGGAGCCCAATTAATGTGGGTGACCTGAACAAGCCTGTTGAGGTTGAAGAGGCAAATGCTTCTGCACATGTTGATCCTCTAGGCTGCGCCTCCTCCCAAGCAGGGAGCCAAGGGCATGAACTGGCTTCCAAGCCAAAACAAGAGCTTCTAGGTTTCCCCAAGGAAATTTCAGCAAATTTCCATTACAGGGGTGACAATGAGACTCTCAATATCCCACATATGCAAAATAATGCCAATGGAAAATGCTGGTTTCCTTGTGCACTCGACTCAGGTGAGGTTTCCTCATAAAATTACAATTTAGTTCTTTGGTTTCATTCAAAATTTTCACCACACCAACTTTTATTATTGTAATTAGTTTTTATTTGTTTATGGTGGAGCTAGTGAATCTCATGCACAGATATTTAGTAAGTTTTTGCTGTTGTTTTGCATGTAAAGTTGGCTTAACTTGTACCAAATAAAAAGGCGGCATGATGATAGAGAACTTAGATTTAGTTCTAGTGACTGAAGGATTTTTTTCTTAGTGTGGAATGTATAATTGAATAAGCACACAGCAGCAAAGAAAGCATGTCATATTGTCATGAATTAATTTACCATGTGAAAAATGGTTTTACTCATTGGCAAGTTGATTTGGCGCACTTAAGCTCGCTGGGGTTTATTTTCTTTTAAAATTTAGCATTTTTGGCAAGTTCTTGCAGTTGTTCCCTTTGGTTCTTTTGATTTCAATGCCACTGTCTCCTATTGCAGGACATAGCAAAAACAACTTGAAGTCTGTTTCTCCAGATCTTCAACCAGAAAAACCTACCTCTTCACAGCCAATACAAGTTCTGTTCAGTAAAACTCGTGAACCTCCAACCTTCTTTCTAGCTGATCAAGGCAAGATTGATCAGTTGAGACAGAGAACAGCTTGCGGTTTAGAACTCTCTGAAAGAAATCATGAGATTGCCAATAGTAACTATTCAGAGTCAGTTATTGCTTCTCATAGACCGAGTCCATATCCAATTGGTCCTCCCTCTGATGTGGGCAAGCCTTGGTGTCAGTCTGTTTCCTCTTGGGAAATGCCTGCTGTTAGCTTAAGCCAGAAATCAATGTCAGTTCAAATGCACCCATATTTGAATTCATCAGCAACTTTGAGTAGGAGCTCGCAGTCGTCAACTCAGAGCCATGGGTATTTTGGAGACCAACGGAATTATAACAGCAATTCTACATCTAACCCAAGCTTTGCGAGTGAAATGCCCAACCGAAATGGATTCTACCATGGGTCCTCATCAGGGTCCAAGGAACCATCAGTTCGTCTTGCTTCGGGAAACTATGACTATTGGAACTGTGCAAGTACTAATAATGGAGCATCTGAGCACTTCATCAATCACAGTTCAGCAAAGTTCAATAAGAGTCCAAATTGTATGGACTTGAAGTCTGCTAGAGATGTGAACTTGAATGCATTGGACAGCTCATCTAACAAGGTGGGCATTGAGGTCATAGTTTTAGATAGAAAGCATGAGGATCATCTTGCAGCATTGCCTTGGCTTAAAGCTAAGCCTGCTTGTAAGTATGAGGGCACTGTGGGGATGGATTTGAATGCAGGGGAATCAACTTTCTTACAATCTTCACTGAATCAGTTATCAGATAAAAGTGAAATCGGAAAGGGTCCTAATCAAATAGCAGCTTCGAACATGAAATCGACTAAATGTTCTAATGTCGTTGAGACCAGTTGTATCCAGGGTAGTGACTCAAGTTGCAGAAAAATTCTTGGCTTTCCAATTTTTGAAAAGCCTCGTATTCCTAAGACTGAGTTTTCTTCCTTCCCCTCTTCTTCCTTGGCCCTTCCTCAGTTATCGGAAGAAGTGGAAGATAGCAAGAAAAATATGGTGCTTGATATAAACTTACCTTGTGATCCAGCTGTACCTGACTTGGCTCAACAGACTGCAGAAGAAGTTGCCGTTGTTGCAAAAGAAGCAGATACAAAAGTTGCCAATTTCAGATTTCATATTGATTTGAACTCTTGTATCAGTGATGATGAAACTTCTATGCTGTCTTCTGTTCCAGGCTCCAGTGCAAAGGTGGTTGCAGGAATAGATTTGGAAGCCCCTGCAGTTCCCGAGAGTGAGGAGAATACCTTTTCCAGAGAAGAAAAGGCACATGAACTGCCTTTACAGTCAACAGAGCACAAAGCTGAAAGCTTGACGGATGAACTTATCAGAATAGCAGCCGATGCGATAGTGGCCATTTCATCATCAGGTTACCAGAATCATTTGGATGATGCCACTTGCAACCCACCTGAAGTTTCTATGACAGATCCTCTTCATTGGTTTGTGGAGATAGTTTCATCTTGTGGAGAGGATCTAGAGAGCAAATTTGATGCAGTTTTGAGAGCCAAAGATGGTGAAGATAATATGGAGACATCATGGGAATTTATTGATTACTTTGAGTCGATGACTTTGAGATTGATGGAGACCAAGGAAGAAGATTACATGCCCAAGCCTTTGGTTCCAGAAAACCTGAAACTGGAAGATACAGGAACCACCACTGTACCAACACGAAGCCGAAGGGGGCAGGGAAGAAGAGGAAGGCAGCGGAGGGACTTCCAGAGGGACATTCTTCCTGGCCTTGGTTCACTATCAAGACACGAGGTAACAGAAGATCTTCAAACATTTGGAGGGATGATGAGAGCAACTGGTCATCCATGGCATTCAGGATTAACAAGAAGGAACTCCACTAGAAATGGTTGTGCAAGGGGGAGACGACGCACACAGGTTAGCCCCATGCCTCTGGTGGCAGCAAGCCCACCTTGCACTCCACTAGTTCAGCAGCTTCATAATATTGAAGTGGGACTGGAGGATAGAAACCTAACAGGGTGGGGGAAGACAACCAGACGCCCCCGCCGGCAGAGATGCCCTGCAGGTAATCCTCCATCTCACCCTTTAACCTAATTATGGGAAGAGACTTCCATTTGTCAATTCAGAGTTTATAGAGGGAAGCAGGAAGTTTGTTTCTATGGCGCCGGTGATTGAGTTGTGATCCACTGGGGGTTCCTTGTACATTTAGCCCATAATCTGGGTCCCCTTGTTCTGCCTTTGGGTGGTAACCAACTTTGTATTATTCATAAATAATGTTGCATGATTTCTTCCAGGATATATACCAAGCATTGCTTCAGTTGTGTATGCGCATTGACTTATTGGACAGTACTTGGATTCTAGAAGTGAATAATCATCAGGATCCTGTTTAGGTTGTTAGGCTTTTAGCTGCTTCAAATTGGCCTTGGTTCAAGGGGCATCCTTCCCACATAAAACATATTGGCCATTGACTTTTGCTTTTGTAGATGCCAAGGACAGGTTTAAGTTTTGCGGTTCCTAGGATGAGATAAATCAAATTAATGAAAAATAGTAGTATATAATCGAGTTAGCATTAGAAAGCTTTTATGGAATTGGATGCAAAAAAAAAAGAAAAGAAAAAGGGCACCGATTAAACATGAGCGAACGTAGCCATGAAATGATAAATTGCCTCGGGAATGTTCATATTCTTGGAAATACCTCGAAATAGTTGCTTCCATGTAATTGGAGGGGAAGGGTATCCTTTTAAGAGAGGTTTTCATGCATAAAGGGATACAATTTCTCAAAAACTATGCTTCCATGAAGCACCGTGCTATTATTGGTTAAGCAGCTAGCAGCACACTCTACAACAATACAAATTGCAACAACCCGTTCAGAATGAATCGAGAACGCCGAGAGACACTTTCAGGCCAATATTGGCTACTGAATTGAGTGGCCTGGATTTATTAATGGCGGTGGGGTGCATGTCTAAGGCCGTGCACGAATAGGAAGCAAAAGGGCAAAAGCATCCTTAGATCTTGGGTTGTTGGCTTGTCCGTTAAGAATTTCTCTCAGCTCGATCGGCTGATATTCTGATCCAAAGAAAAAACAGTAGAAGTGAAAAACTAGGTATTTTCTCTTAACAAACTCTTGCAAGACCCTTCATCATCAAATCATGGTGACCATTTCAGTTCTTATTTATTTGCTTTTCAACTTTATTGAGATGAATAACGATGCTGCTTCTCTTCTTCAATCACAAGTAATCCCAATCTCTGTCGTTTTCTTTTTTTGGGTTTTGATAGGGGAGAAAATCTACTTCATCGTACAAACCAAGTCTATAAAAATTATATCAAGCTTTTACAAATGAGAAAAAAAAATTAAAAAAAATGAAAAGATCCTTTGGGAGGAGTATTGGACATAGCATTTTGACTTCATGAATTCCAGGGATTCTTCTTTTTTTTTGTTTACCTAGGTCAGATCCACTTGAAACTATTGAAAACATTTTCATTATTAATTTAAGTACTCAGTTTTATGTTCTTGTGAGAGATATATTTATAATAAATCTTATATTAAAAAAAGCAACTCCTGACATATCTAATAATTTATTAAAAAAACAAGTTTCCGGGTTACTAAATAATTGCCCACCACCCCTGTAGCGCCCGGTAAGAGGAAGAGATAGAGAGAAAACAGACGCGCAAGGGATACGCGCGTGGGGGACATAGTGGGAGGGAGAAAGAGGAGATCGAAGCAGCAGCAGGTTGTTTGTTGATAATATGATGTCGGTGTTGTCCGAAAGGAATGATAATCTGTTTACGGGGAAAAAAATCTTTGTGGTGTGGTCATAGTCAAAGTTACTTAAATTTATGAGATTAGATACTCTCTTCACCAATCATATTCTACCAAAGGTCCAAAACCCCCTCTCCCCTCTTCTATCTACCTTTTATTTATTTATATGCAAATAATAATATAATGCTATATTATTCGCCATACGACTAATCTTACCAATCGCCATGCAAAAAAGCAACACCTTTTTAAATATTGCCTTGCTACTCCAACTCATCTGTCCTTTCCCTTTCCCTTTCTCTTTATATATATATATATATATATATATATATATATATATTCACTTTGTTTTATTTGACGAGAGAGAGACTCTCTGCGAGTCGCTTATTGCATTCATGCCCCTTGTGCTTTTGTTTTTGTATTCTTTGCTCCCCCTTTCTTCCTCTTATTTATTCATGGAGTTCCATGCAATGAAATTCTCTTCACTCGTGTCCTTTTTTTATTGAAATTAAGATTCTATTTCCCCTTTATCATCGTCCCCCTTTCCTTTCACTAGTACAGGCACAAGAACATCTGGACAATTTAAATATGATCCATGTTGATCTTGGTCTTTTGAGCATCTACTACCAATTTCATTTTTTGACCATATATTTCCCCATTTTCATCTCAAAATTCACAATAATTTCGTTGTTTTTATATATATAAAAAATGTTGGGGTCTTCCTGGGAGCATGAGTGTAGATGGCGTGGGTTTTCTAAGGGCTACAGACGTCACCCGATGTAGCACAACGAAACTCCTAGCCGAGCAAGCAGTGTCATGCACAGCTACGTGGAACCTCGCTGTCCTGAAGTTTTTTAGCAGCAACAACTTCTTCAGACAAGGACTTTGCATCGCCTTCAATGGTAGTTCTGGAAAAGTGATCATTTTTCAAGGCAAATTGAATTGCTTCCCTCGTTTTTAGAGCTTCATACTTAAGAGGATCGAGACCATTATTGCTCAAGCCAGCCCAGCTGTCATGTCAGTGTTAGCACGTATTTCTACCTGCTTAAAAACGGATCCAAACATCTTCACCGGGGAATAAAATGATCCATCAAATAATTATAAAATATACTAAAACTACCACGTAGAACAATGTAGAAATCTACGATTATTATTTTTTTTCGTACTTTCATCCTCAATTTTTGACGTAAGTGATTAACAAGTTAGAATGGTTTGATTCTAATAGTCAACACTTCCATTTTTTTTACTTCATGGTTCACTCTTTTTTTGTTTTTTGGTAGACTTTATGTGGACCACAATTTCTTTTTATTTTTTCAACATTCGGTAAAGAGTTCAAAATATTTTCACATAATTTTAAGTTCATTAAATGATACCTTGACCCATTTGTTTTTCTTATTCTTTTCTTTTAATTTTTAATAGTGCTGGAGAATGTTATGTTATCATACAATTTAATAATAAGAGAGTTTATAATTATATGTGCATGTATTTTTTTATGTTTTTTATTATTTTTTTTCAATTTTATTTTTAAAGTTCGGGTTTTTATTAATTTTTTTTAAATTTTATTCTTTAATATTTGATTGATTTTTTAATTGGTGTTCATGATTTGTTTCAGTTTGTTTGGTTATGAGATTATCCCAATCTCAAATAAAATCTCAGCATTTTGTTAGCGCTCCATTTTATAAGCGTTTATTTTTATTATTATATAATTAGATAAAAAATAATTTTAAAAAATAAAGTTATTAAATCGAGTTGAGTCTATGACTTGAGTTGTGGGTTAATCTGAATTAGCCCTGGATGATTTAATATATTACCATCTCGATATTTTTTTAAAAATGCTATCTTATTTTTTTTAAAAAAAATACCAAAATAAGTTTTAACTGGTTATTCAGTGACATTTTTATTTGTGTCTTTAGATTTTTTTTTTATTTTTTTTTTAATTTATCAAGTTGATTGTATCATTTCAAAATAATTCTTATATATTTTATTTTATTTTGAACGGAGCGCATAAAGTAACCTGGTTTAACCTAATTCTGTTTGTAAATTTAT
>Ga0307515_10010180_pt1 | contig 18061 bp, 3 predicted proteins | sample 17_EM_MG_FD_194513 | JGI IMG/M metagenome (GOLD analysis project Ga0307515, IMG submission 194513) | Populus trichocarpa ectomycorrhiza microbial communities from riparian zone in the Pacific Northwest, United States - 17_EM | ecosystem: Host-associated > Plants > Roots > Unclassified | place... | reverse complement strand
GGAATTCCTAGGTTGGTAGAATCTGGTAGATTCTTTAGGCGCGGGGTAGACAGTTGTGGAAATTTTAGACTAGTAGATCCTAGTAGGTTTTTTAGATTTTAGTTCTAGGTCTAAGCAGCAAGTTATAAGGCACTTCTGCTTATAATAAAAGGCGGTAAATAGAAGCTTAAGGTTATTCTAATTAATAGTTACCTTATATAGCTTTATCTAGGGTTATTTAAGGATTACTAAGTGACCTAGGGTGGTAACAAAAAGTTTAATTAATTCTTTGTGGTTTAGGTATTAAAGTCTTAGGAATACTATATAGGTAATATAGCCTAAGATAGTGCGTTTGCTATTAAATCTAAATACGTTAATATGCTAGTTAAGGGGGGTTAGGGTAAAACTATTATCTTATATAAAGATCTCGTTAATAAATCCTATGCCGCTAGCTCCTATATTAATTAGGATTTAAGCATTAGCCTATTAACTATTCTACCAAAGATAGTAGTTAATAGTTATGCTATAGTTCTAAGAGTTGGAGTTTGTAACGTTAAATGCGTTTAATGAGATTCTATAGTAGAGCCGTCTTAGAGAGCGACTTAGCTCCAGGACCTTCCTTTTAGAGGCGATTAGGGTGGGGTTCTTATAGGACGTCGGCTGTAGCTTCGTCCTTATAAATAGTGCTTACTAAACGTAGGGCTAGAACTAGGTGGAGATTGGAGATAGTAACCGGAAGATTAATACAGTAAACGGCTGCTAGTATTAGCCGTTTATAAATCGTTTTGGGGCGTAGATAAGGGGATAAAATAATATTTTAAGATATAGTCCTTACTTTTATACTTAAAGTAGAGGCCTAGCTTAATGCGTCTTTCTTATTTAGAGGACCCTAGCAGGGCGTACTCTAGGGTTCTAGTGTTAATATCTATAGCGTTAGGGTGCTTAGGCTAAGACGACTTAGTAGACGTTTATAGGGCTATCGTATTATATTAAGGGGCGTGTTTTGGTATCAGGCGTAGTATATTATTATACCATTTATTAACAACGTTTGTGTAGGCGTTAAGGGCTCCTAGTAGGTCTACGCCTATTAGGGAGGTTTTTAGTTTAGGGCTTAAAGATTTAATAAGGCTATTAATTAATGCGGAGTTGTTTTAGCCTGTTTCTCTTACGTAATGGTTAAATTTAGAGAAGTATACTGGAAAACTTTTCGCTCCTTAAGCTATATGGTTTATCTTTCTCTAGGCAGTAGCTTAGCGGTTTAGGTTACCATATAAGGCTTTAAGAAGTACAACTAGGCTTTATACTAAGGTTGGCTAAAGAGGTTTAATAAGGTTAGCTGCCTTTCCTCCTAGTTAACTTAGGGCGTAATAGAGTCGGTTAGCTTTAGTTAGGTAATAGTTAGCGTTACTAGTTAGCTTATTTTTTAGCTAGCTTAGGAATAATTAGAGCTCTTATTATTTACCAGTAAATACTAGGGGGTTAGGTAACTATTTAGATTATTACAGTGCAGTAGTTAGTTTAGGGTAAATAGCTGCTATAGGTTTAGGACTCGCGTTTCGCGTATTTATCTCTAGAGATAGTATTTAGTCTTAGGGTTCTAGCGTAGGCATCTTAAGGGTACGGACTTCTTCTTAAAGGGCTTCTATTGTTTTCTAATGCCGTACTTCTTATTCAGCTTATTATTAAGTTAGGGTAACTTATTATTGTTTAAGGGCCTCTATAAAGGACTTTTATATGCTTGCTATTTGTTTTTAGAGGATGGATATAATATCGGCGGCCGTTACGGGGGCTTTAGGTGCGTTTTCTATTTCGGGTAGTAGTGGTTAACGTAACGTAGTGTCACGGAGTGAGTATAAGTGGTAATAATATATAACGAAGTAGATATTATTAAGCTATATATATAAACTATGTAATAAGGTTAAGACGTTGCGTAAGGAGAGAAGGTAGGAGATTAGGAAGAAAGGGCATATATTATTAACTTGGTTGCTTAGTTAATATATATATAGGGCAGAATAGGGTTTAGGTTATGGTCCTAGCAGAACTTAGTAGAATTTGGTAAAACTTGGCAGAATATGGCAGAATGCCGTAGATTGCCGCTAGGTTGCCGTTAGATTGCTATTTTACAGTTGGTCTCTAATTGCTAAGTTGGTGGAAATAGGTAGACGTGTGCAAGGTGTTACGGGGGTGTCCTATAATAGTATCTCTACCTATTTAACCTGTCTCTAATTAAGTTCTTTTATTATTAGGAACCCCGTTAGGTTCTTATAATCCATTTTAACTATAAATAGTTTTTCTATGCCTTATAAGAATGCTCTTTATTCTTTAAATACTATAACTATACCTAATAACTCCTTATTATAGATATTATAGTTTAATTCTAGTAGTATTATTTTCTAACTATAGTATACTATTAGGTACTATATGTCCTTATATTTCTATAGTAAATATACTCCTAGTATAAAGTCTAATACGTCTATTTCTATAACCGTGTCTAGTTCTAGTTAGTAGATTTTAAGAATTAGCTCCTAGGTAAATAACTCCTTAAGTTCTTTAAATAACTTCTTTTACTTATTTCTCTATATCTATAGTTCTTCTTTCTTTATAAGCCTAGTAAATAGTTTAAAATTGCTACTAGTATTTATTTTTCTTATAGTCTCTTTAAGACCCATTTAACGTGTTCCTCGTGTTCTTCCTTTATTTTTAAGTAGATAATAATATTGTTAAGGTATACTATAATAAACTTATTAAGGTGTTCTCTTAATACACTATTAATTTATTTTTAAAACATTACTAGTATATTTATTAATCTAAATTGTATAACTAATAGTTTATATAGTCCTTTCTTTAACCTAAAAGCTGTCTTCTATTTATTGCCTTCCTTAATTCTAATTTAATAGTACGCCTATTTTAGATTTATCTTTATAAAGATTTGTATATTACCTATTTAATTTTAGATTTTGCTAATTAAGGGTAAAGAATACCTATCCTTTTAAGTAATGCTATTTAACTATCTGTAGTTAATGTATAATCTAAGTTTTTTCGTTCTTCTTTAATACGAATAATACTAGATAACCCGCTAATAACTATAATAGTCTAATATATCCCTTTTATAAGTTCTTCTAGATAAACTCTTTAAGTGCTTTTAACTCCTCTTATATAAGCTTATAGGTTAAAAAGAACCTTAGACTTGTTCCTAGTTTTAACTCTATCTTATAGTTCTATACTATATAATTTACTAGCTTTTTACTTTCTAGACTCTATAGCTTTTTGCTATACTTATAATATCTCTTTAATATATATAATAACCCTTTCTTAGTTTCTTTATATATTGCTCTAACTTAGTCTGTTATTATATTTTATATTATTAAGTATTTCTAATATTAACCTATCCTATAATTTAATTAATCTTTAGATTATATTCTTATAACTAAGGCATTTTTAACACTGCCTTATCCCGTCCTAATAGTAGGATATTAAAAGATATCTTAATTTATCTCCCTTTAATAGTTATCTAAAGAGGTCCTGTTTTAAGGTTAATAATCCCTCCTCTATAGGCTATTAGATCTCCTAAAATTATAACTAATAGGTAAAATTATTCCTTCTATCTATAAGGCAATCCCATTTTTTTAACTACTATTAGTAAAATATAGTTCCTTATTACTCTACTATTTATTAGCGCTTTAAACTGTTAATCTTACTATATAATTACAGCACGTGGTACACTAAACGCGTAGTTACGTGTTTGGTATACTAACTACTTATATACTATAAGTGTTATAAAACCCCACCGCAGGGGCCTCTATAGGAGAGCCCCGTGCTCTCGCGTACACCTCGCGTATAGCTTATGTCAGCTACACGTAGGTATATTACCTCCTTACGCCCTTGACCCTTACAATCGATTGTATAACGTTTTGTAGACTCCTTAAATACATACGCTTGTAGCTACTGCCCCCGTCCCATAACATTACGTTGCGCCTTTTTACTACCGACGTTTAGCCTACGACCAATTCTATATCTCTGCAATACTACAGGCGCTACTAAAAGCAGCGTGTCTATAAATTACCTCACTTTATACTTTTAAGGAACCCACGATAGTAAGACGATATTCCTTATTAGCTATTATATTAAACCCAAAGAACAACCTAATACCTATACTTAACCTACGACGCCAATCAATCCCAGGAGAATTTAATTCATTAGCCCTAGCCTTAACCCCTAAGGAGACGGACACTGATAATGTCTTATCTTTTATTAATTATATAACTACGGACAAGTAAACGGAAGGGCTACTACCCATTAAAATCAAAATACGAGACGCTGAGACGTTTGCAAAAATGGTAGCATGAGACCCTAATAAATACTACCGCCTTCTATAGAACTACTATTTAAAGCTTATATAAGCCGAGATGTATACTGCTTAAAATTGTGATATTATCTAAGACCTATAAGCTTATAAGGCGCTTACTGATAATATATGTTAAGAAACTAAAGATGACCTCTGTATGTCTAAACGCGACGTCTAATAGTTAAAAAAGGCTGAGATTGCACTAATTGCTACGGTTATTAAAAAAGAAGGCATAATTAAATACCTATAATCTTAGCTTAACGAGCACATTTATAATAACGCTAGACACCTCTCTACTATATATAACGCCACCTAAGTCTTTACGCCTCTGCCAACTTTACCTACTTAATGCTTAACGGAGAGCTAGCGCTAAGCAGCTTTACCTAACAGGAACCCCTACCAAAGTAGTAATAATAAAAGCTATAATAATCGGACCTAAACTGCCACTATAGGGTCTAATATACGTTACCTTAATCCCCTAGTCTTCTAGGGAGACTGTAAGGAATACAGCCACTAGAAGATGTAAATCCGCGAGAAACTAACTTAGAGCGCCTGCCTTTTTTTTACAAAAGATACTAAGATCGGCTACATTATCGGGCGAATAAAAGGTATACTATTTAATAGACTTTTCGCCTAATAGGAGACTAGTGGCCCCTAGAAGTGGTAGTCCCACTAAGAAGTCCTTAATAATCTTAACCTAATGTACCGCGACTATGACCTACTGGCCACTAACTGAACTAAACTACGTGCCCTAAAGATGAGCCCTACTAAATCATTTAATAAATTCTATATTAAATTCTAGGAATATACTGGAGCCCTTATTTAAGACGATACTAAAGACTAAAAGGACCTCCTTAAAAAAGTTACTTATTGCCTTAGTTACGCAGCCGCCAGTTATAACTACAACAACGTTTATAATATGGTAGCAGCTCTACAGAAAATCGAACGACAACTAAATTAGATTGCTACCGCTAACTCTTACCTAAAGACCTCTCTATAGAAGCCCTCTGGGCCTACTAAACCTATATATACTAAGCTACCGACGCCTACTACCTTAAGTACTACGGGAGCTAATATCGACCTCTTTATACTAACCTTTCCGTAAAAACTCCTAGATGGAGAGCGCAAGCTACTTTAGAAACTAGGACGCTGCTATAGATGCCGTTAAGAAGGCTGTTATTACGATAACCTAAACTACCTAATAGCTAGGTTTAATAGCTGCCGTCTAACACCTAACCTAATGCCCTGAATACCAAATACGTCACTACGCGCTATTACCGTATAAGACGAAAACGTAGTAATAGTAGTAGAATTGGATACGGAAGCGGAAAACGTTAAGTCCCTACCCTAAGTCGTGGGTTAGGACGCCCTAATAATAGAGGGATCTATATATCGGCCTGCTTAATAAATAACTTAGTAAAAATAAACGGACGGAAATAGATAGTTTTACCTATAATAGGAACTACTGCTAAAAAATAATATAAAAGCCGTTCTATAATTAACTGCGGAGCTACTAATAAATTTATAGATACCTAATTTATACATACTTATAGCCTACTTACCTTACCCCTTATTAAAGCCCGCGCCCTATAACTTGCTAATAGTAGTTCTACCGTATAGAAGATTACCTATATAGTATAACTCTACTTAGATATAAACGGGCACTAGGAAGAGCTCTAGGCCTATATTATACTACTTACTAACTACCCTATTATCCTTAGAATGAACTAGCTTAAATAATATAACCCTACCATTAACTGGGAAAAGAGAGAAGCAACCTTTAACTCTAAATACTGCAGAGAGACTTATCTAGGACACGGCCTAGCCGCCTCTATTTACTTATTAGGATATTAACCTAAGAAACCCCTTATTACCCCACCTATAATAAACTGCTACTATATAAGTACCGCGGCCTTCTACTATATAGCACGTAGAAAAGGCTAGACCGTTGCTGCAGCCTCCTAATTATAACTATATAAGCTTAATAAAGAATAAGACCACGTCTTTTATAGTAATAGGATAGACATAGTTAACCTTTTAAAAGACGACGCCCCTATAAAACTCTACGGACTTTTACCTTTAGACTTTAAAATGTTTATAAAACTTAAAAAAGGACTTACTAATGAAGAACTTTGTAAGCTCCTCCCTAAGAAGTACTATAACTTTATTAATATATGCTTATAAAAGAGCGCAGATATACTCCCCCTATATTGACCTAATGACTATACTATTAACATTAAATAAGGAAAAATGCTACCTTATAAGAGACCCTACTTAATATCTAAAGATGAACTTCTAGTTGTAAAAAAGTATATTAACAAACACCTTAATAAGGGATTTATTCGTCCTAGCATATCTTTAGCAGCCGCCCCTATCCTTCTTACTAAGAAGCTAGGAGGAGGTATTAGATTCTACATTAACTATAAAGGACTTAACACTATTATAATCAAGAACCGATACCCCGTACCGCTTATATATAAGACTTTTAAGCGGCTTAGTTAAGCTAAAATCTACACCAAACTTAATATTATCGCCGCCTTTAACTATCTCTAAATATGGGAAGGTAACGAATAAAAAACCGTATTTGTATTACGCTTTAGCTAATTTGAATATAATATTATACCCTTCGGCGTATATAACGGCCTAGGCACCTTTTAAAGCTACATTAATAACGTCTTATAGGATTACCTTAATAACTTCTACTCCGCGTACCTGGACGATGTACTTATCTATAATAATAACCCTTTTAAGTATACTAAGCACGTTTAAAAAGTCCTAGAGCGCCTTAGGGACGTAGGACTTTATATTAATTTAAAGAAGTGTAAATTCTTAGTCATAGAAGTAAAATATCTTAGACTAATTGTTACTACTAAGGGTGTCTGTATGGACCCCAAAAAAGTATATATAATTACTAAATAGTAAGCCCCTAACTGCATTAAAGATATATAAGCCTTCCTTAGTTTTGCTAACTTCTATTAAAAATTTATATACAACTTCTTAGGCGTGGTAGTACTACTTATAGCAATAATATAAATAAAGGGCCTTTCTGTAAAAGGAAGAAAAACGTATTTACGTTTTACCTAGACGCCTAAATATAAGAAGGCGTTTTAAGACCTTAAAAACGCTTTTACTAAAGCACCTATCCTAGCTTATTTTGTACTAGGACGACAACTCTACCTTAAAACCGACTCCTTAGACCACGTTAACGCAGGCGTCCTCTCCCAGATAGGCAACAACAGCCTCCTCTACCTAGTCGTATTCTACTCGTCTAAGCTTATACTATAAGAGTATAACTATAAGATCTATAATAAGGAACTTCTCGCGATTATATAAGTATTTAAGGAATTCTAACCGGAACTCTCCTTAGCAGAACCTAATTAGCTAACTAAAGTCCTTACGGACTATTATAACCTTAAATACTTTATAACTATAAAGCAGCTAAATTAACGCTAAGTACGCTAGAACGAGTTCCTCTCTAGTTTTAACTTTAAAATCGTATATAGACCGGGAGTATAAAGTACTAAGCCAGATAGCCTAACACGCCGCTTATAAGACCTCCCTTAGTTAAAAGAAGACCCCTAAAATTAGTTCCAGTAACAGACGATCCTAAAAGTACGGAATTTAGCCCTAGGTATGCTACCTATAATAGAGCTAATAATACCTCAGCTTTATACTACAGAACTAGAGTTACCTCCTAAAATTAATAAGCTTATTACTACGGCATATAATACCTCTATTAACTTATTACTATATTAACTTATTGCCGCAAAGACCGCTAGCGCCTATATGCTATCTACTAACCTCTAAAGCCTAGGCTAGATTAACATAGCAGCCTTAAAAGTAAAAAAGAACAAACTCTATTATAGAGGCCGCCTATTTATCCCTAACTTAGAAAACTTACAACGGTAACTAATCTAAATGGCCTATAACCTCCGGTTAAGCGGCTACCTAGGCAAAAAAGGAACCTATAAGCTCCTTAGCCAATACTACTTCTAGCCTAAGATAATAGACTTAGTTAAACGCTTTATAGGTGCCTATTATAGTTATAAGCGTACTAAGGCCTTTAATATAAAGTACTAAGGACTACTACACCCCCTACTAGTACCCATATAACAATAGGCGGATATCGCTATAGATTTCGTGGTTAACCTACTACCCTATAAACGACACGGCCGTACCTATAAGAACATCCTTATAATAATATACCGACTTATAAAAGAGCGCCACTACGTCCTAACTAAAGGCGTAGCCGTTAGCGACGTTACTAACACCTTCCTCCGTAAAGTTTATTGACTATATAGGTTACCTAACTTAATTACATCCGACTAAGGCATATAATTTAACTCTAATATATAGAAACGAATCTACTAACACCTTAGCATCTCTGTTAAGATGTTTATATCCTTCTACTATAAAACTACTAGGTAACCAGAAAACGCTAATGCTAGTATAAAAGCGTACCTACGACAGGTAGTCGCCTATAGTTAAGATAACTAAATAGATTACCTCCTACTAGGTAAATTCGCAGTAAATAACCATATCTTAACTACTATAGGACTTACCCCGTTCTTCGCAAATAAGGGTTATTACCCCTAATCCAGCATAGAGCCACTAAAACCTATTAATAAGAAACTGCTATATAGAAAACGCCTTAAAATATTACTTGCTAACTAGCATATAAACCATATAAAAAATCTACTCAACTACTATAAGGGAGAAATGGCCTAGGCTTAAGCAAAGTAGGCCTACTTCGCTAACTGTTATAAAACGCCACTACCGGAGATACGTGTTGGCGACTGGGTATAGCTAGATATATATAATATCTCTATATAGAGGCCTATAAAGTTACTCGATTATAAGAACCTTGGCCCCTATCCAATTAAATAAGTTATTAATAAGGGAGCCGTATATAAGCTAGAACTCCCACCTACCCTAGCTACCCGCGGGATATAGCCTATATTTTACCCATAGCTACTATACCTTTATTAGCCTAACCCTTTACCAGGGCAGATACAGCCTAAACCCCTACTAGTACTAATCCGAGACGAGAACGAAGACAAGAACCATGAGGAGTGGACTATTAAACGAATTATTAACTCTAAATACTTTAGCAAAGGCAAAGGACAATAGCTCTACTACAGAGTTATATATACAGGATTTAATATAAATTAGCTAGAATGGCAACTATAGGAAGACTTTAAAAATGCAAAGGATTTAATTAGCGACTTTTATTACGCGAACCCACAGAAACTGGGCCTAAGTAGAGATTTTATACCTAATCCTCTATAGGAGCCCTTATAGAGTTAAACCGTTATATATTACCACGTAAGGGCAAATTGCCGTTAGATTGCGGTAAAGTGTAATTACGTGACTAGAATATCGTTAAGATGTCTAGGAACTTCGACCGGCGGTTAAAGTTATCTAATTAGTTAGATTTTTAGATACTAAGCCCTATTACATAACGTTGTTTTAAGCCTTTAGCAATACCCCCCTTTTCTTCTTTTCTATACCTTAAGTGCCCCTTTTATATATATATAGTAAACACAGCGTCACCGGAGCTCCGCCTCTATAGGAGGGGGGGTAGTGTTACGGAACCCTATCGTAGGGGCCTCTATAGGAGAGCCCTGTGCTCTCGCGTATACCTCGCGTACAGCTTATGTTAGCTACGCGTAGGTATATCACCTCCTTATGCCCTCGACCCTTATGATTGATCGCGTAACGTCTTATAGACTCCTCGAATATATACGCTTGTAGCTACTGCCCCCGTCCCATAACAATAAGGGTACTTTTAGTCCCTTACTTAGCTACATCGCCTAGGAGCTCTAAGGGGTAGCTAAGGCCTAGCTAAAGGCTAGGCTTGGCACTGTTACGAACGCTTTAAGTACAATATTATAACTACTTGGAGAAGAGTCGGAAGAAGCTAGTTGGTTAATTTAAGTACGGTCTAGAATGGAGCCGGTAGAGCTATATAATAAGGAATAGTAACTAAGGTTATATAATATAATCTATATAATCCGTAATAGAGTAGATAAAGCATATATATATTACGTATAAAAAGGATTTTATAGGAGTATGGTTGTGTATTTAAAGGGCTATAGTCCCTACCTAGATAGTTCCTTCCTTATAGTAATTCTTAGAATATAATTAGAGTTAATCTATTAGGCAACCACTCCACCAGTTATTATTACGTTATTAACTTTAATTTGCATTACTTATATACCTAGCCTATTAACAAGCTTACTATAGTACTTACTATAAGGTTCCGTTATATAATTACTACCTAGTTATAGTATTAAATACAGAAAGTTAAATAATATGCCACTAAAAGCAGCCACTATAACGCTATTGACGGCGGCAACTACTTTAAGGTTAGGAGGTAATACTAGTATAGTGGATACTAACTCTTAATAACCTATAATAGTTGGATAACTATAAGAGATAGTTAACTAGTTAATAATAAATAATGCGGTACTAGAAGAGAGGGTTAATAAGATAAGAGCAGTAAAGATTAAGCTATTATTAATTAAGAGGTACTTAGGGGAAAGATTAAAGCTTAAAGGATTCCTTACGCAGATATACTTTAAGGTCACGTAAAAAGGGGCGAAGCTGCTAACACTTATAGATCGAATAGCCTATGCAGGACTATTCTTGTTAGGAAGGGCACTTAAGTAGTTTAAACTATATCTTATAGAAATATAGAAGTACGGAATAACAACCACTAATTAAGAAGTGCGATTTATATTTTTAAGTTAGGAAGGGTTTATAGAGCGACTTATATAAATATTTGGAGACCTAGAGGTAGTAACTATAGCGGAAAGAAAACTCTAAGATATTACGTAATAAACCTTAGTAATTAAGTATATAATATAGTTCTAGATACTAGCGATATAGGTAGAGTGGAATAATAAGGCGCTTATAGTATAGTATAAGTAAGGACTTAAGGCTAAAGTCTAGGACGTAATTATCCTAATAGAAGATACAGACACCCTATAGGATTTAATAAATTAAGTAATTAAGATTAATAATTGGATCTACTAAAGGGAATAGGCTAAGAGAGGTTAGGATAGAGTTTTATAGTTGTATAAGATATAGAGTACGTAATAACTAAAGCTAAGTTAAAAACTATGGTATAGCGTAGAGCTAATAGACCTAAGTAGTACTAAAGAAGCCTATAAGAGATAGAGTAAGAAACTATAAAAACCTAGAGGTTAAGGATCTAGTAATTATAGAACTAAGGAGTAGAGGCTAAACCAGGGATTTTAGTAGCAGAAGATATTTAGGCGGACTCTATAACAAAGTTAATGGTTTAAAAATAGAGCTTATATAAATTGCGGAAAATAAGGTTACTTTGTAAGGGATTACAAAGATAGTTAAAGTCACTATATAATAAAGGGAACTAGACTAGTAGAAGACATACATATATAGAGGGATAATAGTGTACTATAAGGAATAAAAGAATGTTTAATTAGAAGCTTTGCATTTTGTTATAATAACATATACTAAATTTATAAAGACGCTAAGTATAGCGTAAGCTATTGGCTATAGGAGCTAAAATCCTTAGAATGTGGGGGAACTAATAAACTAGTTCCCAGATTGGATATTAAGGACGATAAATTTAACAAAGGCGAAATATTTAGTAACAATAAGGTAATAAGAGCGGCTTATTAGGAGTATATAAACCTTAGAGATATTATAAAAGAAGTAGAGGATAATTCTACTATAAAATAGGGAACATTAGTAGGGATTAAAACCCCACTAGATATGATGTCTATCGCTTCGCAAGACGTAAGAGAAGTAGGGTAGTAAACTACTTCGGCACTTAATAAAGGCAAAAGGCTAAAGGCTTAAGATTCTTAAGACAAGATAAGGTATACCTAAGGACCTATAATAGATAGAAACCAATAAAGTAGGGTAATAGCTTAGTTTAAAGATATACGAATGAGCTTGGGATAGAGTTTCCTATAGGCATAAGACTCTTAAGATAAGATAAGTAAGATTTAAGACTCTTAAGATAAGATAAGAATACTAAGTAAGCCGAGTTAGACTAAAGTAGGAGTAAAGCTTAAGTTAGAAGTAAGCTTAGGATTAAGAGTCCTATAGAACTAAGACTTTAAGTAATGAATAAGGACTATTAATAAGATTAGAGAATCTGCGGTATAAATAGTAACTAAACTAAGAGATAGGTATATAGACCTAGAAGGCTTACTAGGGGAATATAGTATTTAGCCTAAAGATTGGAAGGCCGATACCAAGATTAAGAAGTAGGAAGAATTTAAAGATCTACTTATAAGACGCGAAAAGAAAGAAACTATAGAGGAATTTGGAGTAAGAATTACCTTATAGTAAGAATAGAAACTAGATAGGAGATCTAGTATATTAGGACGTACTAAGGATAGAGCACTTATATAAAGAATTACTAATAGGCCTAAAGTAGGTATATTAAGAGCTAAGTGGCTTACCGAACTAGAAAATAAAGAAGATTTAGGGATTTTAAATAGGTTTAAAGAATAATATATAAAGGGCTGTTATAATATAGTAATAAAGAGATACTTCCTTACGGATAAGCTATATATACTTTAGTAGCTATACTAAAAGTAGTATAGGTAAAGGTATAACGATAAGTAGGAAGATTTCTATATATAGTTGGATAAGAAAGTCGTTTAAGATTACCCTATTACGGAAAAAGCGATAAGTTATATTAAAGGGACCTTAATTATAATATTAAAGGATCTAGAGGAACAATTGGAGGACTAGAGGAGTAAGAGATATATCTTAGTACCTGCGAATAAAGTTATAACGATTAGATTAATATAATAGAGGTTTAAACTTAAGGATAAAGATAAACTAAGAGTTAACCTAAAGTACTAAGTATATTATACGTTGGTATAGATTATATATATAGATAATATATATAATATACACAGAGCACTAAAGGATAAGCATTAAAAATACCCTATAAGAATATATTAGCTAGCAGAAGAATAGAGGTATTAAAATGCTAAGTATATATATAGCTGGTATTTAGTAAAAGTTTAGGAGTTAGGTAATTTAATACTTTAGCTAAAAAGATTTCTTGTAGAAGAATGCCTAGACGGACAATAGTGGTGGGAATGCTTGGAAAATACGTATCTATAGTATATTAAAGATAAAAAGTGAACTAAGTATTGGCTAAAGGTGGACTAAGTATAAATAGGATTAAGTAGCTAATAGTTAGGAAAAGGGGAGGCCTATAGGACTAAAGGGAACTAGTGGTAGAGCCTTAGACCCTTAAAGGAATTTAAGGACAGTACCTAAATTTACAAGTTAAATGGTAAGATTAATAGTTTAAGGTATTAATAGATAGTGGAGCAACTAGGAACTATATCTTACTAGTAGTAGTTAAAAGAATGGGATTGCCTTATAGAAAGAAGGAATACCTTTACCTATTAGTAACAATTTTAGGAGATCTAATAGCCTATAGAGGGGGTATTATTAACCTTAAAATAGGACCTATTTAGTTAACCATTAAAGGAAGATAAGTTAAGATGTCTTTTAATATATTACTATTAGGAAATAATAAGGCAGTACTAGGAATACCTTAATTATAGGAATATAATCTAAAGATTAATTAGGTTATAGGTTAGGTTAATATTAGGGATACTTAATGCCGTAAGATGCGATAATAGGCTAAGATGGTATAGTACTAAGTAGGAGCAACCTATAAAGAAACGGAAAAAGAACTAAGTTATATACTAAAGAGATACTATAAGTACGGTAAAAAACTATAGTTACTAGAAAGCGAGAAGCTGTTAAAGTATATAGTATAGGACTATAAGATAGAATTGGAACTAAAAATAAGTCTAAGGTTTTTTCTAATCTATAAGCTTACTAAAGAAGAAGGTAGAGTACTAAAAGAGTTTATTTAAGAAAACTTATAAAAGGGATATATTAGACTATTATAGTTATCGGCAGGTTATTTAGTACTATTTATACTAAAGAAAAATGGTAAACTAAGGCTGTATATCGACTATAGATAGTTAAACAGCATTACTAGGAAGGATAGGTATCCTTTACCCTTAATTAGCAAAATCTAAAATAGGATAGGTAATATATAAATCTTTATAAAGATAGATCTAAGATAGGCGTATTATTAGATTAGGATTAAGGAAGGTAATAAATAAAAGATAGCCTTTAGGTTAAAGGAAGGACTATATAAACTATTAATTATATAATTCGGGCTTATAAATATACCAGCAACGTTCTAAAAGCGTATTAATAATATGTTAGGAGAATACTTAGATGAATTTGTTATAGTATATCTTATCGATATTATTATCTACTTAATAACTAAGGAAGAATACGGGGAACATGTTAAATGGGTCTTAAAGAGACTATAGGAAGAATAAATACTAGTAGCAATTAAGAAATGCGAATTCTTTACTAGGAAGACCGATTTTGTTAGATTTATTATTAAACTAGGCTAACTTAGTATAGATCTAAAAAAGATTAAGGCTATAGTAAATTAGTAAGAATTAGAGAACGTTATATAGTTAAGATTGTTTTTAGGGTTTTGCAATTACTATAGAAGGTTTATAGCGTAATAGTTAAAGGATATTAAACCATTTATGTAACTAATAAAGAAAGAAGAACTATGGGCATAGGGAGAGGAATAGTAAGAACTCTTTGGAAAAGTTAAAGAGTTATTTACCTAGGAGCTAGTTTTTAAGATCTATTAATTAGGTCTAAAGATAGTTATAAAGATAAATATATTAGATTATATACTAGGGGCATACTTTATACAGAAATATTAAGATAGATGGTACCTAGTAGTATACTATAGTTAAAAGATAACACCACCGGAGTTAAACTATAATATCTATAATAAGGAGTTATTAGGTATAGTTACAGCACTAAAGAAATAGAGAGTATTCTTATAAGGTATAAAGAAACTATTTATAGTTAAGATAGATTATAAAAACCTTATAGGATTCCTAATAATAAAGGAACTTAACTAAAGATAGGTTAAATGGGTAGAGATGCTTACAGAGTACTATTTTAAGATTTAGTATATTAAAGGTATAGACAATATATAAGCAGACGCTCTAAGTTGGAAAGCTAAACTATAGAACGATAAAAAGCCATTAGGGGCTTTACTACGAAAAGATATAGATAGATTAATTAGGTATAATTATCCGAAAATTGTAGTAACTTAAGAAGATAATAAACTAGAAAAAGTCTACGAGATACTAAAAAGCTTTTAGGCGTAAAGGATCCTTAAGGCATAATAAGAAGAACGGTTAGAATACTTAGAAAAGGAAATAGTGTATAAGTAGAGAGAGGCGAAGTATATCCTAAAAAGCATAGTAGGATAATTCGTAGAAGATTTCTATAAGGGAATGACTTAGGGACATAATGGAGCTATAGGCTTAGTATTGAGACTCTAAGAGGAGTACATTATTAACGGAATTTAGGGCTTAGTGTAAAAAGTTATAAAGGAGTATTTAGATTATTAAAGGAATAAACTAATGAGGTATAAGCTATATAAAGGGCTATAACCTATTAAAATACCAGAAAGACTATAGGGGGTTATATTATAGGACTTTATTATTAAGTTACTAAGGTTAAGAGACCCTATTACTAGATAAGATTATAACGTAATCTTAATAATAGTAGATAAGCTTATAAAGTAGGGATACTTTATAGCATATATAGAAGAAATATTAGCAGAAGATGTCGCTAGAATCTATATTAAGGAAGTATTTATAAAATATAGAGTACTAAGTAAAATTATATTAGATAGAGATTTAAGATTTATAGCAGCATTTTAGGAGGTATTTTTAGCGGAATAAGGAGTTAGAGCAGTAACTTCTACCGCATATTATCCGCAGACAGACGGTTAAATAGAAAGACTAAATTAGACACTAGAATAATATCTAAGGTATTATATTAATTACGCGTAGAATAATTAGGTATTATTATTACTAGTTATATAGTTTATATATAATATGACACCTTAAGAAGGAATAGGCATATTACTATTTAAGGCGAATTACGGATATAAGCTAAGGATATTATTATTACTATAGTAAGTAAAGAAAATAAGTAGTATAGCTAAAGAAAGAATAAAGACGTTAATAAATCTTTATATAGACCTTATGGAATTAGTAAAGAAAGTATAAGAGAGAATAAAAAGGTACTATAACGCTAATAGATCTAAGGGACTAGATTTTAAGAAGGGAGATAAAGTATAGCTACTATATAAAAATTTTAAGAGTTAATAACTAAGTAAGAAGTTAGACTATGTTAGACTAGGACCTTTTAAAATTAAGTAAAGGATTTTACTAGTTATATTTAAGTTAAACTTACTAGCTAAAATAAAGATCTACCCTATATAGTATATTGCGATACTAGAGCTAGTATATAGGAATATTAAGCTACTAGCCTACGAAGCAGATATATATAGAGGATAAAAAGAAGACAAATAGTAAGTTTTAAGAATTATTAATTATAAGGATATTAATAATAAAATATAGTATAAAGTAAAGTGGATAGGCTACACTAAGACTATTTAGAAGCTATTAGAGAATCTAAAAAATGCTATAAAAAAGGTAGAGGAGTATTAGAGGAAATTAGGTTAGGTAATATTAATAAAGAAGGATTGCTAAAGAATAAGTTACCTAAGGGGGACCTAGGAAGAATAGCTACCAAGCTATTTAGATCTGTTCCCTTCTTAGAAAGAAGAAAGTCTATCCTTTTATTATTAAGTTCCTATAAACCTTATTTTATAAGCTTTTACTCTTTAAAACGCACTTTTTTACAAACCTTTTTAAGACGAATTAATTAAGTAGACGCCATAAGACGAGACTTAAGGGCCCGTTGCTAAGTATTAGCAGCCTTTTATTCCGCGTTATAAGAACGGCATAACTCCGCCAGAGTAATAGATAGTTTATTATCTAGTTATATAGCAGTAGATTAAATATAAGACCCTAAGATAAATTAATTAGGGAACTAGACGACTATTTAGAATAATAGGTTATATATATTTAGTATTAGAGATAAAGCAAATGTTATAGGATGAATAAATATTTACTTTAGTGCACTTTAAATAAAAGGATGGTTGTTATAAAGATGGACTCGCTAACGTAATATAGACTAACCCCTCTTTTAAACAACGGGAATATAGAGACGGTATAATCTTACTAAGAGATAATATTACCGCAATAGTGCGAACATAACGAGCAGTTAAGGAAGAAGAAATTGCTTTAGGTATAATAAGTAATAATATTAACTAAATTAATTAGATGGATATTATACCTTTAGTAAATAACTTAGAGATGTTTTAAATCTTTAAGGATAAAGATAGAGAGGAGGAAGATAGTATTACAGACGCTTTAAGTATAATATTATAACTACTTAGAGAAGAGTTGGAAGAAGCTAGTTAGTTAATTTAAGCACAGTTTAGGATAGAGCTAGTAGAGCTATATAACGAGGAATGGTAACTAAAGTTATATAATATAATCTATATAAGGGCTCGATGAAATCGGCCTCTGCACCTCCACGCGGTGGAGCCCGGGAACCTGGCAGCTACTATTGATGTTCCATTTGGATCGTGTCAATAGACTACTAGAGCAAACGCAGAGACGTGTGTACGGCTGCGCAGCGCCTGCGCAGCGACGTGGTGGTGGTGGTGTGAAAATTTTTCACTAGGGGGTGAGCCCCAGCAAAAAGTTTGAATACAGCTACCACGTCTATTATACA
>Ga0307515_10010179_pt1 | contig 18062 bp, 7 predicted proteins | sample 17_EM_MG_FD_194513 | JGI IMG/M metagenome (GOLD analysis project Ga0307515, IMG submission 194513) | Populus trichocarpa ectomycorrhiza microbial communities from riparian zone in the Pacific Northwest, United States - 17_EM | ecosystem: Host-associated > Plants > Roots > Unclassified | place... | reverse complement strand
CGACGCCGTGCGGATCCCCGCCGCGATCACCGGCGCGGCGAGCGGCAGCTCGACCAGGCGGAGCAGCTGCCACGGCGACATGCCCATGCCGCGCGCGGCCTCGACCGCCGCCGCGTCGACCCCGCGCAGCCCGGTGATGGCGTTGCGCACGATCGGCAGCAGCGCGTACAGGGTCAGCGCGATCGCCGCCGGGGCGAACCCGAACGACGACAGGCCGACGCCGAGCCCGTGGCTGGCCGCGAGCACCGGGACCATGAGCGCCAGCAGGGCCAGCCCCGGGATGGTCTGGATCACCCCGGCGACGGTGACCACCGAGGCGGCGAGCCGCGGCCGGCGGGCCAGCGCGATCGCGAGCGGCAGCCCGAGCGCCACCGCGGCGCCCAGCGCGACCAGCACCAGCGCGAGGTGGCTCGCGACCAGCGGCGCGGCGCCGGCCAGCAGCTCGCTCGGCTCACCCGCCATGATCGGCCTCCGGGCGTGCGGGCTCCGGTTCGTCCAGGGCGTGCAGCCGCCGGCTCTGGCCGCGGACCACGTCGACCAGCCGCGCGACGTAGTCGTCCGCCGGCGCGGTCACCAGCACGCGCGGCGCGGCGATCTGCCGGACCTCGCCGGCGCACATCACGACCACGCGATCGGCCAGGGTCAGCGCCTCGACCATGTCGTGGGTCACCAGGATCGTCGTCAGCCCCAGCTCGCGGTGGATCCGCGCCAGCTCGCCCTGCAGCGCCACCCGCGTGATCGGATCGAGCGCGCCGAACGGCTCGTCGAGCAGCACCACCTGCGGCCGGGCCGCGAGCGCGCGCGCCACGCCGACCCGCTGGCGCTGGCCGCCCGACAGCTGATCGGGGAACCGCGCCCGGTAGTCCGCCGGCGGCAGCCCGACCAGCCCGAGCAGCTCGTCGACCCGGCGATCGATGTCGCCGCGCGGCCAGCCCAGCAGCCGCGGCACCATCGCCACGTTGTCGGCGACCGACAGGTGCGGCAAGAGCCCCGCGTGCTGGATCACGTAGCCGATCGTGCGGCGCAGCGCGACCGGATCCTCGCCGCGGACATCGCGGCCGGCGACCCGGACCTCGCCGTGATCCGGATCGATCAGCCGGTTGATCATCCTCAGCAGCGTGGTCTTGCCGCTGCCCGATTCGCCGAGCAGCGCCACCAGCTCGCCCTCGGCCACGGTCAGCGACAGCCGCTGCACCGCCCACGGTGCCCCGTCGCCGAAGCGCTTGGACACCTCGCGGAGCTCGATCACCCGCGCACTACAGCCCGCGCACCAGCTCGGCGAGCTGCGCGCGCTGCGCGGGATCGAGCCGGCGGCCCAGCTGGCGGAGCAGCTCGGCCTCGGAGTCGGCGTGGCTGGCGTACACGCTCTCGAACCGCGCGAACACGACCAGGAGCACGGTGAGGTCCGCGTTGGCCGAGGCGAGATGGTACATGCGGGCCAGGCCGCCGCAGATCGCGTCATGCGCCATCGCCATCGCCTGGACCTGGTCGGCGAGCTCGGGGACCATCTCGGCCACGAACGGGAACAGCCCCTCTTCCTCGCGCGCGAAGTGCAGGAACAAGAGCTCGCGCAGCTCGCCCAGCCGGTGGACCAGCGCGAGCGCCATGCCGTTGCCGTCGTTGCGATCGAGCGCGCGGATCGCGGCGCCGAGACCCAGCACCCGGCGATTGATATCGGCGTGATCGTGGACGAGCTCTTGTACGGGATCGATCATGGCGCGGTCGTCGTGTGCTGGCGATCGCCGCCAGCTCCTGTGAATCGCCGCGACTGTACCACCTCGCGCGGTCAGGACAGCGCCCGCGCACCTGCGGTTCAGCGAATCGCCGCCCCGGTGAACCGCGCCGCGTCGATCAGCTCGCGATCCTGGCCGCTGTACACCGCGCCGGTCCAGCGGCCCGCGCGGAGCGCGTCGATCGCACCGTCGCCGCCATCGTCCTGGGCACTCGCGCTGCCCGCGACCTCGATCCCGACGGCCGCCTGGTCGATCGCGGCGATGTGCGCGTCGATCTCGCTGGCGATCGCCGTCATCGCACCGCGGCACGCGCCGCCGTACAGCGACGGCGAGCCCAGGCCGACGCGGCCCGCGACCACCGCGCCCAGGCGATCACAGTCGAGCAGCGTGGCCAGCGCGCCCGCCAGGTCGTGCGCCGTCGGCTCGACGCTCGGCACCACCGCCCGGGCGAGCCCGAGCCGCAGCATCGCGCCGTACGGCAGCTCGTGCGTATGCTCGGAGATCGCGAGCCGCCCGGTCGCGTCCAGCGTGGCCCACACCGCCGCCGAGATGTCGGTGATCCCGGCGTCGGCGAGGTGCACCACCGTCGTGGCGCCGCCGAGCTCGAAGCGGATCCCGGTGATCGTCCGGACCCCGGTGCCGTCGTCGCCGATCTGCAGGGTCTCGATCGTGCCGAAGTGGGTCGCGATCCGCGACAGCCCGGTCGTGATCCCGGCGAGCCCGGGCGCGAACCGCGGCGCGATGTCGTGCAGCCGCGCGTTGACATACGCCGCGACGTACGGCGCCGCCGCGATCGCGATCATCTTGACGTTGCCGTCGGGAAACCCCGCGATCATCCGGTCGATCAGGAACCGCGACGGATCGTCGGGGCCATCGGTCGCCGCGAGCAGCGTCGCGAGCGCGGGCTGGGCCTCGATCGGCAGTCGAACATCGAAGGTGCTGGACACCGCGAACACGCCGGCGGCGTGGAGCGGGACCGGTGGCGGCGGCGCCGCGTCCGGCGTGGACGGCGACGCGCCACCGCAGGCGACGAGCCCGGCGATCGCGAGCGAGATCAGGTGACAGCGAGCAGGGTGCACGACCATGACAGTTCTCCGGCAATGAGGTTGCCGGACCGCATTGCAGCCGCCATGCCGCAACCGCCGCGCCATCCACCGCACCGTCGATCACGCCATTCTCCGTCGAGAACCACGCACCGCTTCGCGATCGTCGCCGCCACTGCTGTGTCCGGGTTTTGGCCGAAAACCGGACACCCGTCCGAGATCCGGCCAGACGCCGGACATACCTGCAACATCGAGGGCACGAAGTGCAGTGTCGTGACGTTGTGTCGCTGGATGGCCTCGGCCAGGTACGCAGGGTCCTTGTGTCCTTCCGGCCGTGCGACGACCAGACGCGCGCCGGTCATCAGCGGCCAGAATAGCTCCCAGACCGACACGTCGAAGCTGATCGGCGTCTTTGCATCACGCCGTCTTCGGCGGTGAGCCCGTACGCCTCTTGCATCCACAAGAGGCGATTGACCACGCCTCGGTGCTCGACCATCACGCCCTTGGGCTGGCCGGTCGATCCGGAGGTGTAGATCACATAGGCCAGGTTCCGGGGCGTCACGCCGACCTGTGCGGCTGGAAGATCGTGCGCGGGCAGCTGGTCCCACGGCCGCTCGGCACCGTCGAGCGCGAGCACCGCGAGCTCGGGGGTCGCGTCTGCCGGGGCGAGCCGATCGCGCCACTCGGTCTGCGTGAGCAGCACCACCGGCGCGCTGTCGCGCAGCATGTAGGCGAGTCGCTCGGTCGGATAGGCCGGATCCAGCGGCACGTAGGCACCGCCGGCCTTGAGCACCGCGAGGGTTCCCTCCACCAGCTCGGGGCCGCGCTGCACGCAGATCGCGACGCGCTGGTCCGGGCCGACACCGAGGGTGCGCAGGTGATACGCCAGTCGGTTCGCCCGGGCATTCAGCTCGCGATAGCTCAGGCGCTGCGCTTCGAATTCGATCGCCACGGCATCCGGCGTGCGGGCCGCCTGGCGCTCGAACCATTCGTGGATGCACTCGGCCTGGGGGTAGGCGCGCTGCGTCGCGTTCCAGTCCACCAGCACCTGGCGGCGCTCCGCCTCGGAGAGGATGGGGATTTGATCCACGGCGACACGGTCGTCCTGCACCATCCCGTGCAGCAGCGCCCGGAGATACCCCAGGTGCCGCACCATCGTGCTGCGGTCGTAGAGCGCCGTGGCGAAGCCCAGGTTGCCGACGATGCGGCCGTCGGCCTCCGCAAGGCTCAGCATCAGCTCGAACTGCGCGCTGTGGTATGCGCCCTCGACGGACTCGAGGGCGAGCTCGCCGAGCTGCAAGGTCGCCTGGGGCGCGCTCTGCCAGGCAAAACTCAGCTGGAAGATCGGGCTGTGAGCGAGGCTGCGCTCGGGCCGCAAGGCCTCGACCACATGCTCGAACGGCACGTCCTGGTGGCTCTGCGCCTGGACGCTCCGGTGCTTGACCTGCGCCAGGAGCTCGGCGACGGTGGGCCGCGCGCTCAGGTCGACCCGCAGCGCCAGCGTGTTCACGAAGAAGCCGATCAGCGGCTCGACCTCGGTCCTGGTCCGGTTGGCCACCGGGGAGCCGATCACGACCTCGTCCTGGCTCGCCAGGCGAGCCGCGAGCGCCGCCCAGGCCGCGAGCAGCGTCATGTACATCGTCGTGCCGTGCCTCTGCGACAACGCCTTGAGCCCCGCGGTCAAGGCGGCGTCGAGCTCGACCGCGATGCGGTCGCCTGCGTATGACTGCACCGCGGGCCGCGGCCGATCGGTCGGCAGCGTGACAAGGCCAGGCGCACCCGACAGCTCCTCGGTCCAGTACGCCAGCTGGCGCTGCTGGACGTCTCCGGTCAGCCATTGCCGCTGCCACAGGGCGTAGTCGGCGTACTGCACCGGCAAGCTCGGCAAGGGATCGACGCTCGGATCGATCCCATCGCGCGCATAGGCCTGGTACAGCGCCCCGAGCTCCTTGGCGAGGATTCCGGCCGACCAACCGTCGGACACGATGTGGTGCATGGTCACGAGCAGCACGTGGTCGTGCTCCGCCAGGGGCAGCAAGCGGCCGCGGATCAGCGGGCCGGTCGACAGATCGAACGCGGTCTGGCCTTCGAGCTGCGTCCAGCGCGCGAGCTCCGCGTCCTGCGCCGCATCGTCGGTCAGGGCGCTCAGGTCATCCCGCTCCAGCGCAAACTGGCCTCGCTCGGCGATGCGCTGCACCGGCTGACCGTCGACCGTGACGAACACCGTCCGCAGCACCTCGTGCCGCTGGACGATCCGGTCGAGGGCCGCACGCAGCGCGCGTTCGTCGAGCTGCCCGCGCAGCCGCAGCCCACCGGGGATGTGGTAGGCCGCGCTCGCGTCCTCGCCCATCTGGGCGATGAACCACAGCCGCTGCTGCGCGAACGACAGCGGCCATTCTCGACCCGAGGACGGGCGAACCGGAATTCGTTCTTGTTGCGTCGTTCCTTGTCGCTGGAGCCTTGCCGCTCTTGCCAGAGCAAGAATGGTTTCTCGGCCGCGCTGATTCAGGTTTTCCAGCATGGGCATCTTCATCATGCGTGATTCCTATATTGAGAAATGATGAGCTCCAACTCCGATAGGTCTTCATGGGTGCGTCGCTCCTGGCGAGGTACGGCTGCGCATCTCGGCCATCCCGACCAGGATCTTGCGCTCGCCTGAATACGGCTGTCGGCCGTGCGTGTACATCATGTTATCGAGCAGGACGATATCGCCCTGCAGCCAGTCGAAATGGAACTTGAGCTCGTCGTAGACCGCGCGAATGCAATCGAGATCTTCGACCTCGATCGGCGTGCCATCACCGTAATACACATTCCGCGGCAGATCCTCCATCCGGTAGACCGACAGCATGTCGCGCGCGACGTCGGCGGTCAGGCCGGAGATGTGGAATAGATGGGCCTGGTTGAACCACACCTTCTGGCCGGTGACCGGATGAACCTCGGTGGCCGGGGTGACCTGGCGCGTGCGCAGGCCATTGTCGCCGGTCCATTCGAAGTGGATGTGGTTGGCCGCGCAGAACGCCTCGACCTCTTGCCGGTCGGTGGTCTGGAACACCTCGCTCCACGGCAGATCGACGCTGCCGTAGTTCCGGACGTACTGCAGCTGCCTGGCTTCGAAGTTCTCGACCAGCCGGGGCGAGAGCCTGGCCAGCACGGCGCGGCTGTCGGCGAGGGGCGTGGCGCCACCCATGCCCGGGCCGGGGGGGATCACGCACAGAAACCCGATCCGCATCGGCCACGCGTGGGCGTACGCCGATTCATTGTGCTGGGGGATGGTCTCGCTCGGGTGATACTCGGTCGCGGTGTAGACATTGCCGCCCAGCCGCGTGCGCGGCGTGGAGCGATAGGTGTATTCGGCCAGCGAGCGCTCGAACAGCGCCTCGAGGAGCTGACCGAACTGCCGGGTGCCGTGCACCCGCATACCACGGATCAGCAGCGCCCCTTGCTCGCGCAAGATCGCGCCGACCTGCTCCTTGTGGTCATGTGCCCAGGTCAGCAGCGGGGTGCGCTCGGTCACCTCGAGGCAGATCCGACGTCCCGCAATGCTCTGGAGCTGGTCGCCTCTATGCATGGAGAATCCTCTTTCGATCACGGACCCACTGCGCTGAGCAGGCGTGAATTCGGGTCGTCCTCGACCGGCATGCGGAACTGGCGCGCCACCAGCCGCGCGTACGGGGGATGCGAGCGCATCAGCTCGTCGTGGCTGCCACAGCCCGAGATCCGGCCGGCCTCGAGGAAGTAGATGCGATCGGCGTGCATCACCGTCGACAACCGGTGCGCGACGATGATGTTGGTGCGGCCCTGCATGAGCGCGTCCAGCGCCAGCTGGACCCGGTGCTCGGTCTCGCTGTCGAGGCTGGACGTGGCCTCGTCGAGGATCAGGATGCCGGGGTTGCGCAGGAACATCCGGGCGATCGCGATCCGCTGGCGCTGGCCGCCCGACAGGTTCGCGCCCTGCTCGTTCAGCACGGTGTCCAGGCCGTGCGGCATCTGCGCGATGAACTCCAGCGCGCCCGCCTGCTCGGCCGCCCGCCGCACCAGGTCGTCGGGGTACTGCCCTGCCAGGCCATACACGATGTTGTCGCGCACGGTGCCCGGCATGATCGGCGCGGTCTGCGCCACGTACCCGAGGCGCTCGCGCCACGCGGTCAGCGCGAGCTCGCCGATCGGCTGGTCGTCGTACAGGAGGTGGCCGGCGGTCGGCGCGTAGAACCGCTCGATCAGGGCCAGCACCGTGGACTTGCCGCTGCCGCTGGCGCCGACCAGCGCGGTGGTGGTGCCCGGCCGGAACACCAGATCGATCGCGTGCAGGACCTGGGCGTCGCGCGCGGGGTAATGGAAGGAGACCTTGCGGAACTCGAGCGTGCCGTGCCCGCTGCCCAGCGCGCGGCCCGCCGTGGCCTCCTCCGGGTCCTGCAGCAACGCGACGATCCGCGTCGACGCGCCCCTGGCCTTCTGCAGCTGCTCGAAGAAGTTGGTCAGCAGGATCAGCGGGATCGCGATGTTGAAGATGTAGAGGATGAACGCGGTGAGCGTGCCGATCGTGATGTCGCCGCTCGCCACGCGCGCGCTGCCGTAGATCAGGATGATCAGGATCGCCGCGGTCAGCGACAGCGTGATCAGCGGCGCGAGGCCGGCGCTGACCTTCGCCACCTGGACACCGAGCCGCCGGATATCATGGATCTCCTGCCGGCTGCGCTCGCGCTCGCGCGGCTCCGCCGTGAACGCCTTGACCAGGCGGATCTCGGACAGGACGTGGGTGAGGATGCCGCCCAGCTTCGCGGTGCGGTCCTGCACGCTGCGCGCCAGCCCCTCCAGCAGCCCGGCGACCGGGATGATGATCCCGAACGCCAGCACGATGCAGCCGACCAGCATCAGCGTGAGCCGGATGTCGAGGTACAGCAGCACCACGATGGATCCGAGCAGCACGAGCGCGCCGCTCAGCAGGTTGATCACCTGGCGCGTCGCCAGCTCCGAGATCGACTGGCAATCATTCAGCACACGACTGACGCGCTCGCCGGTGCTCTCCTGATCGAACGCCGCCACCGGCAGGCCGAGCAGCTTGTCGATCAGCCGCGTGCGCAGCGCCGCGATCATGTCGTGGCCGATCCGGCTCAGCAGGTACGACGACACGACGGAGGCCAGCGCCGAGCCGAGCATCACCGCCGCGAGCAGCGCGCCGACGCCGCGGGCGGGCACGCCGTGGGCGATGTCATCGACCAGGTGGCTGGTCAGCACCGGGAACGCGAGCGTGCTGGCGACCGACGCCAGGGTCAGCGTGGCGGCGACCGCGAGCAGCCAGCCCGACGGCCTGGCCAGGCGCAGCAGGCTCCACAGGTAGCTGGAAGACGATGATGATTCGCAGGTCTGCACAGGTGTGCTCTCAGGAAGGCAGGGCGTGGGGCGGACGGGGCGCGGCACTGCCGAGCAGCGCCCGGTTCATCGGGCCCGCGATCTGCGCGAGCGGGGTCTCGTCCTGCATCATCCGCATGTGGGAACCACTCACCTGGATGATGTGAAGGCGCGGGCCCAGGACACGGGCCCAGCGGTTACTGCGGTCGAGCCGCGCGGGCTCCTGCGCGCTGTATAGCTCGACGTCCAGCGCGAGCGGCGCGGCCACGTACTGGACGCTCGCGCGCGCGATGTCATTGGACACCTGGCACCACCGGCGCATGGCGTGGGCCGTCACGTCCGGCTTGAGCCAACCGTGGCGGTGGCATTCGGCGACCATCGCTTCGAGCTCGCCGAGCGCCAGCAGGGCGCGCAGCACCACGGGCGGCAGGTGCGGGTGCGTGTACTCGAGGATCCGGATCAGGAAGTGCTTGGCCTCGGCGAGCTCGTCTCCCAGATCTTCGGGAGTCAGGTTGTAGGTATCGATCATGCCCAGGAACTCGACGGTCTCGCCGCGTGCCAGTAGCTGATTGGCAATCTCGTACGCGATCAGGCCGCCGCCCGACCAGCCCGTGAGCCGGTACGGCCCGACCGGCTGCACAGTCGCGATCTGCGCGAGGTAGTTGCGCGCCATCTCGGGGAGCGACCGGTAGATCGGCGGGTCCTCGTGCAGCGCCTCGGCCTCCACGCTGTAAATCGGGACGTCGGGATCGAGGAACCGGGCCAGCCGCTCGTAGGCAAGCACGCTGCCAAAGCCCTCGTGCAGGCAGAACAGCGGCCGCCGGGTCCCCGACGCGCGGACCGGCACCAGGGTGGTGCGCGTGACCACGCCGTGGAGGTCGGGCTTCACGACCGCCGCGAGGTCCTTGAGCGTCGCGGCATCGAACACCTGCCGCAGGTCCATGATCAGACCGCGCCGGCGTGCGCCGGCGACCAGGTGCGTGACCCGCAGCGAGTGGCCGCCGAGCTCGAAGAAGTTGTCGCGGCGGCCGACCCGCTCGAGGTTCAGCAGCTCGCACCAGATCTCGGCCAGCGCGCGCTCGATCTCGCCCCGCGGTGGCTCGTAGGCGCGCTGCGCGAAGGCGTCGCCCTCGGGAGCCGGCAGTGCCTTGCGATCGAGCTTGCCGTTGGCGGTCAGCGGCAAGGCCGGCAGGACCACGTAGGCCGCTGGTACCATGTACTCCGGCAGCGCGCGGAGCAGCGCCTGGCGCAGCGCGGCGGCCTCCGGCGCCGGATCTTCCGCCGTGCCGACGACGTAGGCCACCAGGCGCTGATCTCCCGGGCTGTCCTCGCGAGCCACGACCACGGCCCCGCGCACGCCGGGCTGGAGCGCCAGCTGCGCTTCGATCTCACCGAGCTCGATGCGGAACCCGCGGATCTTGACCTGGTGGTCATTGCGGCCGAGGAACTCGAGCGTCCCGTCGGGCAGCCAGCGCGCCAGATCGCCCGTGCGGTACATCCGCGCGCCGGGCTCGGCCGCGAACGGGTCGGGCAGGAAGCGCTCCTCCGTCAGCTCCGGGCGGTTCAGGTAGCCGTGCGCCACCCCGGCGCCGCCGATATAGATCTCCCCCGCCACGCCGCGCGGCACCAGTTGGCCGCGGCGGTCCAGCACATAGATCGTCGTGTCCGCGATCGGCCGACCGATCGGAAGGTTCTTCGTTCCGTCCGCCACGGCGGTGATCTCGCACGTGGTCGCGAACGTGGTGGTCTCGGTCGGGCCGTAGCAGTGGATCAGGTGGCGCGGGCCACCGTGGCGCAGCACGCTGGCAAACGCGGCCGGGTCGTTGCGCTCGCCGCCGCACAGCAGATAGCGCAGCTCGGCCAGTGCATCCGGGATCGCGACGGCGAGCTGGTTGAACAGGGCGGTGGTGAGGAACAGGGCGGTGACGTGATGCTGCTGGAGGGCGCGGGCCAGGCGCGCGGGGTCGAGGAGCTCGTCGGCGTCGATGACCACCACGCAACCGCCACTGAGCAGCGGCCCCCAGACCTCCATCGTCGATGCGTCGAACGCCGGGTTCGCGGCAAACGCGACGCGGTCACTGGCATCGAACACGGCATATCGGTTGTTCACCGCCACGCGGCCGATCGCCCGGTGCGGAGTGACCACGCCCTTGGGTCGACCCGTCGAGCCCGACGTGTACATCACGTAGGCCGGGGTCTCGCAGTCCAGTGCCAGCCCGAGGTTCTCGGGTGATGCGGCCTGCACGCCGAGCGGGTCCAGCTCCAGGCGCTGCAGGCCTGCGACCTCGGCCAGGTGCCGCCCGGTGCGCGTCAGCACCAGCCGGGCGGCACAATCCTCGAGTATAAAGCCCAGTCGCGCATCCGGCGCGCTGTGATCCAGCGGGACGTAGGATCCGCCGCACTTGAGGACCGCGATCTCGGCCATGACGAGGTCGGTCGAGCGCTCGAGCATCACGGCGACCGCCTGCCCGGGCCGGACGCCCTGTGCGACCAGGTGATGGGCCAGGCGATTGGCCGCTTCGTTCAGCGCTCGATAGCTCGTCACCCGGCCTGCCTGGATCACGGCCGGGGCGTCCGGCGTTCGCGCCACCTGCTGCTCGAACAGCTCGTGGATGCACCGCGTTTGCGGCACCGGGGACCGGGTCGCGTTCCAGTCCACCAGCACCTGCCGGCGCTCCGCCTCGCCCACGATGTCGATCGCGTCCACCGCCTGCGCGTCGTCGCGCACCATGCCGCGCAACGTCGCCTCCAGGTACCCGAGGTAGCGCCGGATCGTCGCCGGGTCGAACAGCGCGGTCGCGAAGCTCAGGGAGCCGACGATCCGGTCGTGCGACTCCGCCAGCGCCAGGGTCAGATCGAACTTGGCCGTGCCCGGATCGATCGCCAGATCCTCGAGGCTCAGGCCGGCGAGCTCGAACGCGCGCTGCGGTGCGTTCTGCCACACGAACATCACCTGGAAGATCGGGGTATGCGCCAGGGTGCGCGGTGGCTTGACCGCCTCCACGACCTGCTCGAACGGCAGCTCCTGGTGGCTCTGCGCCTCCAGCACCGACGCGCGGACCTGGGCCAGCAGCTGCGCCACGCTGGGCCGATCGGTCAGATCCAGGCGCAGCGCCAGCGTGTTGACGAAGAAGCCGATCAACGGCTCGACCTCGGCCCGCGTGCGGTTGGCGACCGGCGAGCCGATCACCACCTCGTCCTGGCCGGCGAGCCGCGCCATCACCGCGCCCCACGCCGCCAGCAGGGTCATGTACAAGGTCGTGCCGTGGCGCTGTGACAGCGCCTTGAGCGCTGAGGACAGGTCCGGGTCGAGCGCGATCGCCACGCTCTGGCCGTGATAGTCCTGGGCCGGCGGACGCGGTCGGTCGGTCGGCAGGCTGATCAGCGCCGGCGCGGTCGCCAGCTGCTTGCGCCAGAACGCCAGCTCGGCGTCCTGGACCTCGCCGGTGAGCCACGCGCGCTGCCACACTGCGTAGTCCGGGTACTGGATCGTCAGCGCCGGCAGCGGATCGGCGTCGGGCGACAGCCCCTGCACCGCGTACGCCTGGTACAGCGCGCCCAGCTCGCGGGTCAGCACGCCCAGCGACCAGCCGTCGAACACGATGTGGTGAATCGTCAGCAGCAGCACGTGCTCCTGCTCGGCCAGGCGGAGCAGCCGGCCGCGGATCAGCGGCCCCGTCGACAGATCGAACGGCTCGCTGACCTCGGCGCGATACCACTCGTCGAGCGCCACCGTGCCCTCGGCGTACTCGACGGACAGATCGTGGTGGCGCAGCCGGAAGCGCCCCGTGGTGACGATGCGCTGCACCGGCTGGCCGTCCACGACCTCGAAGGACGTGCGCAGCGCCTCGTGGCGCTGCACGATGCGATCGAGCGCGGCCTGCATGGCGGCCGCGTCGAGCACGCCGCGCAACCGCAGCGCGCCGACCACGTGATAAGCCCTGCTCTCGAACGATCCCATCTGCGCGATGAACCATAGCCGCTGCTGCGCGAACGACAGCGGGATGAGCTCCGGCCGCGCCACCGCTTCGAGCGCCGGCACGGAGCTGGCGGATGCCTTGCCGACGGCAACCGCGAGGTCGGCGAGCACGGGATGGTTGAACAGGCTGAACACGTCCAGCTCCAGCCCCAGCCGCTGGCGCAGGCGCGAGCCCATCTGCACGGCGAGCAGCGAGTGGCCGCCGAGCTGGAAGAAGTTGTCGTGGCGACCGACCCGCTCGACGCCGAGCAGCTCGCTCCAGATCTGCGCCAGCGCATGCTCGATCTCGCCGTGCGGCGGCTCGTACGTGCGCTGGCCGAACGACGCGTCGTCCGGCGCCGGCAGCGCGCGGCGGTCGAGCTTGCCGTTGGGGCTCAGCGGCAGCGCGTCCAGCACGACATACGCGGCCGGCACCATGTACTCCGGCAGGGCCCGCATGAGCGCCTGGCGCAACGCCTGCGGATCGGGCGCGTCGCCGACGACGTACGCCACCAGCCGCGGCTCGCCCGGCACATCCTCGCGCACCACCACCGCTTGCTCGCGCACACCCGGCTGGCGCGACAGCTGGACTTCGATCTCGCCCAGCTCGATGCGCAGGCCGCGGATCTTCACCTGCTGGTCATTGCGCCCCAGGTACTCCAGCGTGCCGTCCGCACGCCAGCGCGCCAGGTCGCCGGTCTTGTACATCCGCGCCCCGGCCTGCCCCGCGAACGGATCCGCCACGAACCGCTCGCGCGTCAGCTCCGGCCGGTTCCAGTAGCCGCGCGCGACCTGCGCGCCGCCGATATAGATCTCTCCCGGCGCGCCCACCCCGACCGGCGCGCGGTGGCGGTCGAGCAGGTAGATCTGCGTGTTGGCGATCGGTCGACCGATGTGCACCACCGCGTCGCCGGGCCGGCTCACCCCGGAGCTCGCCACCACCGTCGCCTCCGTCGGCCCGTAGTTGTTGACCAGCTCGAACGGCAGCCCCGCCGCCGGCGGCTTGCTCAGCCGATCGCCGCCGGTCAGCAGGCTGCGCAGGCCCCGGCGATTCGCCTGCCCGCGCGCCAGCGCCGCCTCCGCCAGCGCGGTCACCAGGAAGCAGCTCTGCAGGTCCTGCTCGTCCCACCACGCCAGCAGCGCCGATGGATCGCCCGCCACCGCCGACGGCGGCAGCACCAAGGTCGCGCCCATGCACAGCGCCGGCCACACCTCCCACGTGCACGCGTCGAACGCCACGCCGGCCGTGCTCGTCGTCCGCTCGCCTGCCTGCAGCGGGAACCGCTCGCGGTGCCAGCCGATCAGGTTCGCCAGCTGGCGGTGCTCCACCATCACGCCGTTCGGCTGGCCCGTCGAGCCCGACGTGTAGATCACATACGCCAGGCGCTCGCTACCGCCGGGATCCGGCAGCGCGCTGGCCGGCTGCGCGTCCCACGGCCGGTCCGCGCCGTCGAGCGCCCATGCGCCCGGCAAGCGCGCCACCAGCGCCGCCTGGGTCAGCACCACCCGCGGCGCGCTGTCGTGCACCATCTGCTCCAGCCGCTCCGTCGGGTACGCCGGATCGAGCGGCACGTACGCCCCGCCCGCCTTGACCACTGCCAGCATCGCCGTCACCAGCTCCACGCCGCGCCGCATGCACAGCGCCACCCGCTCCTCCGGCGCCACGCCCCACGCCCGCAGCTGGTGCGCCAGCCGGTTGGCCGCGTCCTCCAGCTCGCGATACGTCAGCCGCCGGCCATCCTGCTCGACCGCCACGACCTCGGGCGTGCGCGCCGCCTGCTGTTCGACCAGCGCGTGCACCAGGACATGCGGGGGATAGCCATAGCTGCGCGCCGTGTCGTTCCACGTCGTCAGCACCTGCCGGCGCTCCGCCTCGCCCACGATGTCGATCGCGTCCACCGCCTGCGCGTCGTCGCGCACCATGCCGCGCAGCGTCGCCTCGAGGTACCCGAGGTAGCGCCGGATCGTCGCGGGATCGAACAGCGCCGTCGCGAAGCTCAAGGTGCCGGCGATCCCACGCTCCTCCTCATGCAGGTCCAGCTCCAGGTCGTACTGGGCGCAGCGCTCGTCGGCGCGCGCCGGGATCCCCTGCAGCTCGAGGCCGTCCAGGGTCAGGGTCTCGTCGGGCGTGTTCTGCCACGCAAACGTAACCTGGAAGATCGGGGTATGCGCCAGGGTGCGCGGCGGGTTGATCGCCTCCACCACCTGCTCGAACGGCAGGTCCTGGTGGCTCTGCGCCTGCAGCACCGACGCGCGGACCTGGGCCAGCAGCTGCGCCACGCTCGGCCGATCGCCGAGGCCGAGATCGATGCGCAGCGCCAGGACGTTGACGAAGTTGCCGATCAGCGGCTCGACCTCGGCCCGCGTGCGGCCAGCCACCGGCGTGCCGATCACCACCTCGTCCTGGCCGGCGAGCCGCGCCACCACCGCGCCCCACGCCGCCAGCAGCGTCATGTACAAGGTCATGCCGTGGCGCTGCGACAGCGCCTTGAGCGCGGTGGTGAGCTCGGCGTCGAGCTCGATCGCCAGGCTCTGGCCGCGATAATCCTGGACCGGCGGGCGCGGCCGAACGGTCGGCAGCCTGACCAGCGTCGGCGCAGTCGCCAGGTGATCGCGCCAGAACGCGCGCTGTCGGTCCTGGACCTCGCCCGTCAGCCACGCGCGCTGCCACACCGTGTAGTCGGGATACTGGACCGGCAGCGGGGGCAGCGGATCGATCGCGGGCGAGACGCCCTGGGTCGCGTACGCCCGGTACAGCCCGCCGAATTCGTTGACCAGTACGCCCGCCGACCAGCCGTCGAACACGATGTGGTGCGTGGTCAGCAACAGCACGTGGTCGTGCGCGCCGAACCGAAGCAGCCGGCCGCGGATCATCGGCGCAGTCGCCAGCCCGAACGGCGCGCCGGCCTCGACGCGCCGGTACTCGTCGAGCGCCGCCGCCCGATCCGCGTGGCCGGTCAGGTCGTGGCGCACCAGCGGGAACGGGCAGTGTTCGACGATGCGCTGCATCGGCTGGCCGTCGACCACTTCGAAGCACGTGCGCAGCGCCTCGTGGCGCTGCACGAACCGATCGAGCGCCGCCTGCAGCGCCGCTTCATCGAGCGCGCCGCGCAGCGCGAGCCCGAACGGCAGGGTGTGCGCGGTCGGCCACTGCTGCGCGATGAACCACAAGCGCCCCTGTGCGAACGACAGCGGCCAGCGCGGGCGCGGCGCCGTGCGCGCCGGGATGCTCGACGGGCGCGTCGCCGGCTTGGGCTTGGCGGGCGTAGCCTTGATCCGCTGCAGGACGGCCTCCCGCTCGGCCCGGCTCATGTGTTCCAGGACCGTGCTTTTCATGAGGCGTACTCCCCTTGCTGAGCCACGCTCGCTTCGATGTCACTGTCGTCGAATCGCGACAGCTGGCTGTCAACGATGGCCTCCGAGAACTCCGACAACCGCGCTTTCTCGAACACGGTGATCAGCGGGATCTCGATATCCCACTCGCTGCGCACTCTCGAGATCAGCCGGGTGGCGTGCAACGAATGCCCGCCCAGCTCGAAGAAATGGTCCTGGCGACCGATCCGCTCGACGTGCAGCAGCTCGCCCCAGATCTGGGCCAGCGTGGTCTCGACCTGGCCCTGTGGTGGCTCGTAGGCGCGCTCCACGTACGCGGCGTCTTCGGGCGCCGGCAGCGCCTTGCGGTCGAGCTTGCCATTGGCGGTGAGCGGCAGCGCCGGCAAGGCCACGTAGGCGGCGGGCACCATGTATTCCGGCAGCTCGCCCAGCAGCGCCTTGCGCAGCGCCGCGGCGGCGGGCGGCGGATCGCCGACGACGTAGGCGACCAGGCGCAGATCGCCAGCGCCGTCCTGGCGGGCGACCACCACCGCGTCCTGCACGCCGGGCTGGCCGGCGAGCCGGGCTTCGATCTCGCCCAACTCGACGCGGAAGCCGCGGATCTTGACCTGATGGTCATTGCGGCCGAGGAACTCGATCGTCCCGTCAGGCAGCCAGCGCGCCAGATCGCCAGTGCGATAGATCCGGGCGCCGCGCTGGCCGGCGAACGGATCCGGCACGAAGCGTTCCTCGGTCAGCTCCGGCCGGTTCAGGTAACCGCGGGCGACCTGGACGCCGGCGATGTAGAGCTCGCCGGCGACACCCGGCGGCACCGGCTGGGCGTGGCGATCGAGCAAATAGATCGCCGTGTTGGCGATCGGCCGGCCGATCGGGATGTTGTCGGGCAGCTCGCCGTCGCACGACCACGCTGTGACGTCGACCGCGGCCTCGGTCGGGCCGTAGAGGTTATGGAGCCGCGCCGCGGGCAGGTAGGTCCGGAATCGCCGGGCCAGCGCGCCGGGCAGCGCTTCGCCACTGCAGATCACGCGCGTCACGCCGGTGCAGCGCGCCGCGTGCCCGCTGTCGAGGAACACCTGCAGCATCGAGGGCACGAAGTGCAACGTGGTGACGCGGTGGCGGACGATCGCGTCGGCGAGGTACGCCGGATCCTTGTGCCCGTCGGGGCGCGCGATGACCTGGCGCGCGCCGGTGAACAGCGGCCAGAACAGCTCCCACACCGAGACATCGAAGCTGATCGGCGTCTTCTGGATCACGGCGTCGTCGCCGGTCAGGCGATAGGCGTCCTGCATCCACAGCAGGCGATTGACCACGCCGCGATGCTCGTTCATCACGCCCTTGGGTTGGCCGGTCGAGCCCGACGTGTAGATCACGTAGGCGAGGTGGTGCGGTGCGACGCCGGCCTCGACGAGGTTATCGTCGGGCTGCGTGACCCACGCCGGGCCGGCGTCGAGTGCGATCACGGGCCGCCCGGGCAGCGTCAACCGATCGGCCAGCGCGGTATGGGTGAGCAGAACGACCGGCGCGCTGTCGCGCAGCATGTAGTCCAGTCGCTCCTGCGGGTACGACGGGTCGAGCGGCACGTACGCGCCGCCCGCCTTGAGCACCGCCAGGAGCGCCACCATCATCTCCACGCTGCGCGGCAGGCAGATCGCCACCCGTTCGTCGGGCCCCACGCCCAGCGCACGCAGGTGGCGCGCCAGCTGGTTGGCCCGCGCGTTCAGCGCCTGGTAGCGCACCTGCTCGTGCAAAAACTCGAGCGCGATCGCGTCCGGCGTGGCCGCGACCTGGCGCTCGAACAGCTGGTGGATGCAGACCTCGGCGTCGGGCCAGCGGTGCCGGGTGTCGTTCCATCCCACCAGCACCTGATGGCGCTCAGCCTCGCCCAGCATGTCGATCTGCCACGACGGCGTCCGCGGCGCCTGCTCCAGCGCTGCGACCAGCTGCTCCAGCGCGTGGTGCATGTAGGCGCAGACCCGCTGCGGCTCGACCGCCTGCGCGACCTGCGCCGACACCGCGAAGTCGTCGCCGAGGTCGTCGACCGACAGCATGATCGGCGCGTGGTTGGTGCGCTCCTGCATCGACAGCACCTCGACGCCCTGCGCCCACGCCGGAGTGGCCGCGCCGGCCGCGGCCTCCGGGCTATGGCGATAGTTCAACACGCTCGAAAACAGCGGCGTGCTCGCCGGCAGCGCGCTGCAGCGCTGCGCGAGCGCCAGCGAGGCGTGCTCGTGACGGACCAGGCCCGACAGCGCAGCCTGGGTCTGACGGATGCCGTCCTCGACGCTGACCTCGCCCAGGTGGACGCGGATCGGCAGCGTGTTGATGAACAGGCCCATCGCCTGGTCCGTGCCCGTAGCGCCGTGCAGGCGGCCGAACAGCACCGTTCCGAACACCACGTCGTCACGCCCCGTGGTCTTCGCCAGCACCTGCGCCCACGCCCAGTGGAACAGCACCGCCGGGCTCACGCCCAGCGCGCGGGCCTGGTGCCGCACGCGCTGCGACAGCGCAGAACACAGCATCCGCTCGGCCTTCTGGCCGTGCGCGCCATCGGCGTGCACCTTTAGCAGCCCGAACGGCGCGGTCGGCTCATCGACGTCGCCCAGCAGCTGGCGGAAGAACGCCTCGTGCTCCTGCGTGGTCACGCCC
>Ga0307515_10010178_pt1 | contig 18062 bp, 12 predicted proteins | sample 17_EM_MG_FD_194513 | JGI IMG/M metagenome (GOLD analysis project Ga0307515, IMG submission 194513) | Populus trichocarpa ectomycorrhiza microbial communities from riparian zone in the Pacific Northwest, United States - 17_EM | ecosystem: Host-associated > Plants > Roots > Unclassified | place... | reverse complement strand
CTTCTGCTGCTGTTGCTGTTGCTGCGGCTGCTGTTGTTGCTGCTGGGCATCCGTTGCCAGCTTCGCAGGCGCCACCGTCGGCGACGTCGCCGCGCTGGTATTCAGGCTCTTGATCAAGCTCTCGAACCGCGGCATCCCCGGCACCTGCTGCTGCGGGGCGCGCGCGACGTCCAGCTGAAACTGCTGTGCCGTCTGGAACATGAGGCCCGGGCGCTGCGGCGCCACACCCGCCGTGACCTGCGACGTCGGCACCATGCTGGCCGCGCTGCCGAAGTTTAGCCCCAGCCCGATCTGCGGCGGCCGGTAGATGCTGCTACCGCTGCCGCCGCCGCTGTCGGACTGCTGCGAGGGAGCGCGCGATGGCGTGGTCACTGTGCCTGTGGCTGGCGCGCACGGCATCCACTCGGGCGTAAACCCGCCGTCGGGGCTATAAGGCGACACGTAAGTTTTCTTGCGGCGGAAATACGCGTTGAGGAGGTAGGGGTAGCGTTGAATGTGGGCTAGGTAGTTCATCTGGGAGGAAGGGTGCGGGAAGGAAGCAGTGGGAGAAGGAGAGTAAGAAGTAGCGGTCGCGTACATGGTTGGAGATTTGGATGACGGGGCTGCTGTGCCACCCATCATGTTCGCAATTGGAGCACCGCGGTGCGGAGGTGTAGGTTGTGACTTTGGAGTCGGCGGCTGCTGAGGTTGTGGGGTCGGTGTTCTTGCCGGCTGCTGGTTGTATTGGTGATAGCTATTGTGATACTGGGGCGGCGAGTATCGCTGCAACTGTGAGGAAGTCGTTTGGTAATAGGAGTGATATGTTGCCATTGTCGACCGAGCATACTGATCGGTTCGAGGCTCGGCCAAAGCTGACTGACCGTTATTAGGCTGCGGATAGCTTGGAGAGTAGTGAGAATGGTATTGTTGTGGCTGTGGATCCCGTGAGACAGGATGGTAGCTAGAAGCGTAGGGATTGCCATATTGAGGGCTCCCTGCTTTGTTGTCTTGTGGGCGATTCGTTTGCTGTTCTCCAGGAGTATGAGACGGAGCACGGTATGGATCTAACGGGTAATTGTACGCTGGATTTTGTGTCCGCCCATACGGATCCGTCTTTGGCTTGTACTGGTAGGGCTTGTCGCCAGGCCGATTCTGGTGCTGATTTGAGATGCGCTGAGCGGAGGCGCTGCCAGCCTTACCAGGGTAAGATGCTGGGAAGGAACGACGTTCACCTGGAGGAGGTATCTGAGGTACAGGTTTGACGGTATCTAGGAAATTGCTCTTGGTATTATACCTGGTCTGAGCAAGGTCTTCCGTGTACTGAGCCCTTGCCTCTGTTGAAGTCTTACCAAGGTAGTACCACAATTGGTTCTCCTTGGACAAGTCCACTTTGGCCTGACTCGGATGACAAACCTCTACTGCTGTGTTGAACTCAGCCCACTTTTGGCCGGAGTTCGGGTCATGGAATGGATCTCCCATTTCTGGGACGCCATCGGTCCGATTCATTATGTTGAGAGACGGATCGTTGTCCTTGAGATGGTCTGGGAGTGGCTTCGCGTTCGCAGAAGGCTTTGGTCGTTGAGAGTCGGCTGGATCAAGGATGAGAAGGTATTTCCATTCAATCTCGACGCGATCCCTGTAAAATATTAGTTGCCAGTTCAGTAAACCTCTTATGGGTAAATGTAGTGGCTAGGAGATATCATGCAAGAGCTTACCCATCTGGCAACACGTCAATAATGACTGTCCATTCACCGGGCCGATTCTCAACAACAGTGCCAGCAAATATTTGACTTTGATCTGTGTAGAGATACTGGACCTGAACCACATCTTTTGGCTTGAGCGTCTTAGCGTACTCCTGGATGAGCTTATCATTTTCCAATGTATCACTATCAACAGTTTTCGCATTCCTCTTCTTTGGTCGATGAAATCGGCACCGGAAATCATATCCATCATAATAGTACTCAGTACCCTCTTCGTCGAAAGTTGGCATCGGTCCAATATCAACCTGGATTCCAGCAGCAGGAGCACAGGTGGCATGAAAGGCCCTGGTGCATTTCTTCGCCGAACATTGGAAGACGGCGCCACGCTTGGATCGACAGTAGTTACATTTTAGTTCGAGACGAGCTTTGTCGATGTTTGCAACGTTGCAAACTGTTTCAGTTGGTTTGTCAGAAACATATGTCTCGGGAGTGTACTCCGCGCAAAGACGATGGGCTTTGAGGCCGTTGTCAGTAGGAAGGAGTCGGTCAAATTCGACATCGTTCGGGCAGAGGATGCAGGGTAGTTCTTTGCTAGGTCCTTTAATGCGTATCCTGATGCGTTTCACTTTCTGCCCACTGCTTTCTTTATTTGTTTCTCTTTTCCTCTTCCGAGTGGGAGCCTTTGGTTTGCCGCCAAGGCTTGCTGGTGGACTTGGTAAATCGTGCTGCGGATCTTCGGGCTCATCATCGTCGTCGTCCGTCTCTTCATAGTATTCTGGAGTTGGCTCACCTCGGAGCTTGCGTTCGATCTCGGCGACATCGACCCACACACTGTCAGACTCACACTCACATTTCTTTGCAATCCTCCCGTAGTTTAGCCAAGCCTCGTTAGCGAAGTTTACGGACTCCGCGCAATTGTAGCCAAGGTTGTACCCAGAGTGATATCCGTAGGGATATGTGATAACAAATTCGCCTTCGTTATGAACCAATCTATTAACTTTGATATTGAACTGCTTCTCTAACTGTGCGGGCGAGATGAGATAGGTTTTATGTCGCAAGAACTGATCGCAGTTCTTTGCATCGCGAGGCCAGATGCCTATTGGGTAATAGTTAGAGCTGTTATAAAGACCATTATAAATACATACTTTTCATAGCGGCTTCGAATCGTCTTGCATCCTCCTGAGAAATGCTGTACCATTGCTTGGGTGCTCCGAAGTGGATGTAGTTGATGCTGTACAAATCAACATCTTCAAGATGCCATGCGAAGGTCGCTTTCCACATCCCTAAATAGAGATATGCGGTGTTGACGCCTGGTACTTTAGTCCCTAGAATATCTAGCAAGTTATCCAACTTTGCGACGTTCCAGTGCGGCGTACGATCGTCGAAAAGTGATCCGGGCATATCAGCCCCATACATTGGTGCACCGTAGTTGATAGTCCTCCAGTATACATCTTCCAGCTCTCGACAACGTTCCGGAGTATAGCCGTCAATATTTGCCAGGCGGTAGTCGAAATCTTTAAAAGCTTCCTCGTCAATTTCCTCGGCGGCTTCTCTACGATTGTTCTTTCTCCTCGACGAAATTGACTTCGGCTGTCGTCCTCTAGCTTTGGTAGGAGTTCCATCTTCCTGGTCTCGTTCTTCTGTTTTGATATGAGTCGTAGTTTTGTCATCATCACCAGGCGTCTTATCTGGCGATGTAGGCGTTGGAGGAACCGTGAGGTTACTGGTGGAATGGGAGGCCTTTCCTTCCTCAACCTTTTTGGGAGCACGCTTGCGGGGCCGTCCTGGGCCTCGTTTCGGTGCGTCATTTGTAGAAGAGGGCGATGGACTGGCCGATTGGCCTCTGGCTACCCGGGTCTTTGCAACAGTTTCCTGTCCACGCCGTCTCTCCCCTCGTTTAGCCGGTGGTTGGTGATGGTGTTCCTCGGTCAGAGCTTTCCACTCGGGTAAATTATATGACCGCTGTTTCTCAATGTTCGCCTGTGTGTAAATGCCGTGTTGTCCAGCGAATTCCTGGGTGATTGGATTTTTAACTTTGATGGACTTCACAGCTTCGTTCAAGGAGGGGAGGGAATCGCGCCTAACGGAAGGTTGGGTTAATTAGTCTTAATACCAGTAGAAATATTGTAGGTCTTCCTAACCATTCTTTGGGGGGAATGACTTTAACGATGCCAGACTTCATCCCATATTTATCGATCCTATCAACAAACTTTCTGAAACTCCGAAACTGATCCATTGTCTAAATAATGGCAAAGTCAGCATAAATAAATGATGGATGGCCATGCGATTGATTTCCATTTCATGAAGTCATCCGAGGTTGGTGGTGCGGGCGGTTGCCAACGCGACAGCGACGTACCGGCTTGAATACTGGTACCTTCCCTCCACCATAGTAATGATCAGGTTCAATTTCTTCGTCATCGTCATCGTCCTCCAGCTCAGAGAGCTCAGACGACATCCTATCCCTCTTGCCCATATCCTCACTCGTTGGTGGTGTTAGAGCTGGCTTGCAGGTCGGTAGGTCTTCGTGGTTATCAATTTGCACTTCAGTCGAAGCGACAACCTCCACTGGATCCTCCATCGCAATATAGAGCCTATAGTCCCAACGGTTGTTGAGGTAGAAGGTGCGATGCTTATTGGGGGCGGGAGAGGTTGCTTCGCAGGTCCGAGGTGTAGATCGAGAGGCCCTTGCCACACGCGGGGCGGTAACGAACGACTAACGAACGGGTCTCTATTTATGCCGCATCGATTTTAGAAGGTCCTAAAGCTTCGTAGGAGTCGATTTGATGTGTATCCAGGTCACTGTGGGTGTTGGAATGCTCCAGGAGTCACGAAGTCGACAGACGCAGGTAGGAGGTTGCAGACTCTTGGCGCTACACTAAAACGATTAGATTACCCTAGCTCAAGCGAACGACTAGCGTGATGAAAAGGTGACCTGCGAACGCCTTCGGTTAGCACTCTTTTTGCAATGCGTTTTATTCCCTAGTCATACTTTAACCTTGCGGATGGACGAATAAGGATGAGATTCATAGAACAATAGCTACGTCCATATCGAAATACGATTGGACGCATAATGCAGGAATATGAATGACATCCTGAGGCAACTGTAGATCGTCGTTCGCGTTGTTCGCTACGGATCGTCACATTCCCCGCCCGAAAACAAGCAAGCATATCCAACTATGTAACTATATTACGTTACCTTTCGGCAAAGCATAAGGACTCAAGACTGTGCCCTTATGTGTCTCCCGGCATATATATCCCTTAACACCAGCATAGGCGTCAGATATGCCGCGACGCTTAACTCTAGTCGCTTCACTAGCATGAACAGGAAATACTACAGCGGCTGCTGCTCAATGTCACTCCATCTACCAAATGCTCGATATACGCTCCAGAGAAGTATGCGTGTGCGTATGCTCCCATTTGTTCAATGCCTACTCAACGGGCGTGGCGGTTAGTTGCGTCCATTCTGTGAGCCTAGGTGATTGAGTTGGAGCGTTTCACGGCATGAGCAAATCCCATAACGAGCGTTGAGATCTTCATTGCTTTCAGGTTTAAGTTGAAAAGACAGACTAATATGCAAAACACCTTGCGACGATATATCCAGTGAAATAACGAACCGACTGCAATGCATTAAGTGACCTGTATGAGAGAAAGTAATATGTTTGCAGCGGAAAGGAAGGTAAAAAAAAAGCCACGCCCACTCCACATTCTCGGCTATCTCACCCTCAGCCCTACAAGGAGCCGCATCCCACGCAACTGAGTCCCTACCCCTTGGCTGATCTGATCGACCCGGATACTTCCGTAGAAAGCTTTTAGTCGCTATTAGCCCACGCAAGAAGTCGTCTAGAAGGAATGACAGGAACGCAACAGACAAGACAGCTTTCAAAGGCACTTTTTACAGCAAGTACAGTGAAATAAACTCATGGTACGGCAGACAGTGCACACAAGATTTGTAAACAAAGCCAGAAGATTCAAGACGCAGGCCCTTTTTTCAACATACCATACACCCAGTGCGATAGGAAAATTACAGATGCCTAGGTAGCCATTTTTTAGAACCCAGGGCTCCGCTGCTATGCAAATATGATGATGAAGTTATAGAGGTTGAAGTGCAAGCCATTTTACGCAAACCGCTCAAATGCCCGGATATGGTGGAAGCGGAAGAAAGCAACGAAACATATCGAAAACCCAACTGAATCCCTCCATATGTGCACAGAGATTCTCAATCATAACCTGTAAAATAGGATCGATCTAGCATCTCATGCAGACTTACTGCGTAGCTTCGCGTCCACCACGGTCACCTCCTCTGTATCCTCCCCGCCCGCGTGGGCGATAGCTACCATCACCACCGCGACCACGCCCACCGCGCCCTCTACCCTCTCCTCTTGGTCCACCACGTCCGCGGTACCCTCCTCTGCCCTCGCCTTGGAAGCCGCCGCGACCTCTGCCACCACGCCCATGGTGAACTTCATGGAACCCATCGTTACCGTTCGCTGTTGGAGTAGCTGCTGGAGCAGCTACTGGAGCAGCTACTGGAGCAGCTGGCTCTGGAGTATCATCCGCCCAGCTTTGGGTGCTATTGTTTGGAGCGGGAACAGCTGGTGATTCGGTCTCAGCTGGGTCCCGCGGGACCGTCTCGAAGCTTTCTGCAAGTGGATCATCCGATCCTTGTTGTTTATCCCACTGGGTATCTGCCGCAGCGTTCGCAGCTCCTGCATCGATACTAGAGGCTGGTGGAGCACTTGGAGTATCAACTGTTTCAGAGCCACCATTGATGATTCTTGTTGTCGTATCAATCTCCGTTAATCCAGCATGTGCAACCGTGGGATCTGTCTCGATAACAGTCGTCTCTTCGACTTCGGGAGCAGCTGCCTGGGACTGAGCGACATCGTCGACCCAGGCTTCTTCGGCAGCGAAAGGGGCTTCTTCAAGCGCTGCTTGCTTGATCTGAGCGTCTATTCAAGATGTAAGCAAATATAACTCTAATCCAGAATTGAACTTCTCGTCGCCTGAAGTGACCGGAATGGACATACAAGTGACACTGAGTGGCACACCCTCAGTTGATGGGACGGTGTCTTCAGACCCCTGGATCAGCTTCTCAGCTGCAGTGACAGCAGATGCATCACCACCATAGACCAAGAGCAAAGCACCCTCGAAAGCTTTTGTCACATCGGTATCATCATCCTCAAGTTGTCGTCGAGCGGCAGCAGCCCTCAAAAATCTTGACAAGATAAGGATACGCTCCTTGAAGGTCTTTTCTAGCTCTATCGCTGCTTCTGCTTTCAAGGTCTCCCGTAGCTTCTCAAGCTCTTCCGTGTGTGCTGATTGTAAGAGGGCCTTCTCGGTGGCAACCTTCTGCTGATACTCCTGGTCGAATTTCTTGTAAAGAGCAACCTGTTCTTCGAGCTGGGCTAGCTGGATTTGCAGGCCTGGCTTCTTGAGCGCTTTTGCTTTCTCATCATTGTTGATTTTGCGAGAAGCAACGAGATCATCGAGAGATACGCCAGGGTTTTCTGCAATTATAGAGTCGACTTTCTGTATGATGTTCTTGAATGATGTTGTCAGCCATAATGGCCATTCGGCGTTATGGGTAGCGGCTTACAAGCTTCTTGTTGACACTGCGAATGCTCCTATATGACCATTAGCATACTTCCGGCAATTCAATTGCAGGGTGTTAGAATTGGGAGGTGGCGGGATAGAAGCTACTGACTTCTGGAGCTCCTTTAGGTATGGGCTTTCGGAGGATGCCTCAATGCCATTGATCTTGCCCTCGTGACCGGGGGAAGTAACACTATGCTCAGAGACGGACTTTGCGGGAGCAGCAGCAGACGCGCTGGCCGCAGCCTCAGCCTTAGCCTTCTTCTTGCGTGCGCTCTTTGACTCAGTAGTAGCTGGTGTAGGAGGGTTCGAGACAACGTCAGACGACATGATTGCGAAAGTTGCTGGAAAGAATTTTGGTAATGAGAAAATCAGATTGCGCGAAATACACGAAAAGGTCTAAAGGTCTTTAGTGGTTGATGTGTGGATGCGCAAGGTGCAAGGTGATCGGGGGATTAGAGAAATTGTTTGGAGGTCAGTCGCTCTCCTCCACATCTCAAGTTGCCAAGACTGCGCTAGCAGACGCACTGGAAAGTGCTAGATCAACTTCAACAAGGCTGCATGTTTGACAATCTAGGTAGACATTTGCTATTTACTATATATGTTTTAGCAGTGCACCTATTCAGGTTTGTGAATAACCTCTATGAAGGATCGTAGGATACTGTCCAAGGGGAACCGGGGTATTGTGTTGGTGATAAAAGCACCCCTCTTTGTCTCGCTAGGTTGACTCTGCGGCCCATGTAGAAACGTTTCTCAGAGGGATAGAGGGTTTGAGGGTTTAGTGTTTGAGGCATATGAAGGCAGCGCAAAATGGGTGACCACATCTTGGCTAGTCGGGGAACTTGAAAGGCTCCAAAGCCCTAAAGAGAGCAGAGCTTTGCCACCAGCTGAAGTACGGTCTACTTCCGCTGCCCCAAATCATGTCACGAGAACCAGGCTCGGTATGCTGATCTCCCGTTTGCAGAAGATGGGTGGTGGTCTTTCATCGATAGTGGGAGGTGAAGGCGTGTGGTGAGAGCGAAAGTCACGAGCAAGGGAACTAACTCAAATGAAACCCCAGAGAAACAGATTTAGGCATGGGTAAGTCAAACATGCTTGACCCGGGCTTCATCTCTTACGGAAAGGTGTGGCATCGGAATGAAACTCGAGCAGTTCTCGTGAGGCACAAGGCCAGCAGTCAGTGCAACCGTCTCCCAAGACCGGCCTGCGACTGGCTGGGACACAGATACCGCAGGGCTTTCGTTGAGAGAAGCACAGTGGCAGAGCGCCTAACAATCTGATCCCCTGGAGGGGATTATCATTGTAGAGCGCGAGAAGTGGTAAGCATGTATTACGCGTATCAAATCAATAGCCGGTAGGGTGACACGTGAAGACACAAAATGGGAATGGGGGTCAAATCTCCACACAGGAACGGGGGGGTTGGGGCAGAGGGTGGGTGTGAGCGAGCGGTCTGTCAGCGATGCACAACGCTGAGTGGCTGGCGGGCAGTGTCGCTCAGCTCGACCGTCCCTTTTGAAGCGCCTGGCCCGCAAGCCGGTCTGTCTGGTCCATCAGTGCTAATGGAGAACGTTGTGCCGCTTGATTGCCGTTCTTGCGTGCTTTGGGGCTTATCCCTGGGCTTCCGTGGGCTTTCCTAACCCTCCTTTCCTGATCAATCCGGGCTAGCTGGCTCGGCGGTAAGCGAGGAACAAGCCGGCCTACATCTTTGTCCCTCGCCCGCCGTCTTGAAAAACCTCGTGATCGCCTCCTCACCTGACATCGAAAACCACCCATCCACTCCATCAGATATCCCCGACGGATAGAGGCAAAGCTGCCTTTGCGCCTTACTCTTCTTGCTCTCATTGCCCTCCGAAACCAGACTATCTTTCCTTTTATTCTCACTTGCGCCGTTTATCGTGCAATTTGCTGACGAAAAGCGTGCGCCCGAAGCTCTCACCGACGGGGCCTATCGAGCGTGCCGAGTCACGAGGTTGCGGTACCCAAACGCTCCTTCGACCGTTCATTCACGACCTGTAAGTTGCCAAACTCCTTCATCACAACCCTCATTCTCTGTCGCGTTGGTTGCTCTGCAACAATCCAACTCGTCGCCTGTCCAACTTGTCCCCGCCCATTCGCCCGAACTGCTCCGGCGCGTCCTTCGGCCTTGCAGAGCTTCGGCGCATTCGACACGAGCTACCCACTGCGCAAGCTTGCCCGCTCAACGCCTCAGCTTCGTACCGTTCCCTTGCCGCCGTCCCGCACCAAGACGACATGTTACGAAGTGCGGACTACCCTGTCGTGCGCTGCTCGCGTCCCAGCAGCAGTGAGACGATGCGACTCCTCTTTGAGCAATGACAGCTTGGTCCCACAGTAATGGAACAATCGACTGCACCAATCAATCGGACGCTTGTCTGCATTATTCGTTACACTTGACAATCGTCCTCCTGTACACGTGCTAACGTTTGATGCTCATCAGGAGCAGTAAACAATCCAAAAGGACCTCTTTTCGCGGCCGGCCATCGCATAATTGCTCTTGCGGAGGCGCACGGCTGTCCGAACATTGCGTGAACTGTTGGGCTGAGCTCGAGATCTCAGCCTGAATCCGTCCCATAATCATCGAGGCTTGCGCCTTTGAATCAGCCGCCGGTACTGCTACGAACACTGTCCAGCATCAAAGTACCGTCACTGGACCCAGCCTTATTAGTCTGTCCTGCCGTTGTGTTGCGGTTGCCCACATACCAGCGCTGTGTTACCTCCGACCACAGCAACTTATAATTACAATTGAAACTTTTGCGCCGGGTACGCAGCGCTTTGTCGAATAAGACCCACCCCTCCCACGCGAAGGAACGGGATCACCCCCTTAGAGCTTCTGCTCCAGCGCACAAAGAAGCTGGTTTTTGACATGGCCGATACCGCCGGTTATCCAGACAACGACGCCAAGCCTGGGTTGACGCCGCATAACGTGGCCGACGTGGGCAATTCACTCCACACCAATAAGCGAAAGCGCAATTCACTCGATCAGGGTCTGAACACCTCCAGACCCGCACCAGGTGATCCCGTCAGGTCTGCCTTTCAACGTGTATCACCAGGCTCAGCGAACAACACATCCGGCGGTGGAACCGATCTGAGTGACCAGGCTGCAGCTTCTTTTCTTGCGGCACACAACGCCGCGACCAACGACGACGACATGCATCACGCTTCTAATGCTTCACTCGACTTCAGTCTAACGCAACATGGCGACCATGGCCTCCATCAAAATGGCGGGGCAAATTCATCTAGCGCCGGCGACACGGCTGCCGCTGCGCTCGCACATTACTCCATGACCGTGCCGCAAGCAACGGAGCTTTCCTTCCAGACCCAAACATCGGGTGAGGGTAACTCTTTTAGCATGGGAGATCATGGAGTTCATCAGCAACAGCACGGTATGCCAGAATTTAGTCTGGACGCTTTGAAGACGGCGTCTCAACAGCAACAATCAGGCAATTCGGGAACTAATGAATCTCCTCCAAACACGGCAGGTCACAAGCCTCCTGTCGGATCGGAAGAATGGCACAAAGTGCGGAGAGACAATCACAAGGAAGGTTCGTTCATCCGCTCAACATCAGTTCCGTATGCAGTTATGCGGTAAAGCTAACACGTGTGCAGTGGAGCGTCGTCGACGCGAGACTATCAACGAAGGTATCAACGAGCTTGCCAAGATTGTTCCCGGTTGTGAGAAGAACAAAGGATCCATCCTCCAACGCGCCGTCCAGTTCATCACACAGTTAAAGGAGAACGAGTCACAAAACATCGAGAAGTGGACACTGGAGAAGCTCCTTACGGAGCAAGCCATCACGGAGCTCAGTGCAAGCTGCGAGAAATTTAAGGCTGAGATGCAACGAGCTTGGGACGAATGCGAGATCTACAAGCGAGCATGTCAAAATGCCGGAATAGTTCCCGAAGAGTTCAAGGATCGGGAGAATAACGGCAATCAAAACGGCGACAGCTAAAGTGCTAAAGTGCGAATATCCGATTTTCACACTAGGCCAGACTGTTTCATAGAACAGTGTATAGGCGGAATTTTCTCAATGGTCGGCTGTACCCTTGTTATTCGATTTCCACGACATGCTACTCTTTCTTAACAAGACGACGGGACGGTTGGGTCACGATGCAAGATCATTTACGAGGCTCTTTCATTTCTTATACTCGCTCCTTTACAGCCCTCTCTTACTACTATCCCTCGAACATTAAGTCCCATATCTATGGCGACGGCGAAATAACATTCGCTCGGGGAGATATAATGTGACTTCATGAACTTCTCCTGCACTGCTTTAGTATCCAGGTGGTGGCGGAGGTATCCTCCTTTGCTTAGAGGCATGTTGGCGGTACGCGTGTCTTCTATATCTCATCTTTCTTTTGCACATATTAAGAGTTGGTGTCTTCGGTCAGTTATCTTTTATATCTCTAGCCATGGACTGTGGATTACTTGACGTGCCACTGACTCCCAAAGCAACACATGCCTCTCATGCAAAGTCGTCCGAAGTAGTCACAGGAAGTTTACTTCGTCTAATATAAAACTACCGCTTCTTTCACTGTAAAGTCTCTCAGCACATCCCGATCTACTTTATTCAACCCCACTATCCCAAAGTCTCGCGTGCCCTACTCCCGTTGCCTCTCAGGCACATCAGGAGGCAACCAGTAATAATTGAACAACTCATCCAGAGACGCACAAAAGTATATTAAGCATACGCCCTGCCAAGAAGGCTAAACTCATGCTCTGACCTCCCGATTAAGCATACGTCTGCATTAGGCCTTCCGGGATACTGCTTGCAGTAAGCCATACCTTCGCCCCGGTATCGGAAGAATCCTCAACCGGGGCATGTTTTGCTGAATTTTATGAGGATGTAAGCTACTGGTCAAGCCTTCTTTAGGCATAAGTTAGCTTCCGAGTGGACCTCGGGTGTTGGTTATCGTTCTTGCTGCTACCCCTGCCTACTCCGTGGTTCCAGCTCCTTGGGTGGTGTTTGAGGGATTTTCTCCGAGGCCTAAGGATGGGGAAATGGTTTCGGGAGGGATCAGTGCGATGCATAGAGTTTAATTTGACTTCTTAGAGAGGGGTTGAGGGATTTCCGATTAGCTTCTTACGTGGTCGTCGGGCGATGCGGCTTGAGTCTTCGAAGAAGTGGGAAGTGTCGCCCCCAACACCAAGGGATCGGCAACCAGGAAATATCTGGAGCTTATGCGAGCTAGAAATGGGCTCGTCTATGGTGGCGCCACTATACTAGACCGTGTGTTCCCAAACTTAATGTTTGCTCTTAACTACCGCTATATAACGCCGGACGATGAGCTCGCACCTTCCCATGGTGTCCGGCGCCCAGCATCTTTACCTGTCGGAGATGAACTGACTTGTATTGAGAAGCTAAGACGAGCTTGAGTAGACGACGTACGAGCGTTTATGCAACAATGGAGAGAGGAAGGCAGTCTCTCATCCGCTAATTAAATTGAATCTGACGTGTACACAGGTCTATACGAACACGACTTAACCTTAATCCGAATACCTTAAACCTTAGCGCTTAAGACTACAGTTGTTAACGACTAAGAGGAATGGTCATTGCACCATAACTGCTAGCCTACGATAAAGAGGACCTACGTCTGGTGTTAAATACCGTGGTTTCGGCGGCGCTGAGCTACTTACCTATCCCTTGGCACGATGGTGTCCACAGCTTGGCGTCAAGTCTAGGAACACCAGTATCATATACACATCAGTACCAAGATATCAGGTCAACGAGAGCCTCCTATTGGCCGGCTCTTATCGATAAACTGTGGACGCAAACCATCGTGTCAAAGGATAGTCCCTGCCTCTTGTGGATTTGCTATCCATTTTCTATAAATATACGTCACGGTGGGCTGTAGGTGGAGGACTCTCCCCATTGAATATGGCTCTAGAAGCTCTTTATATACATCAGGTAGGTCTAGACAACTGAGTCAAAATAGGTAATAGAAATAGGTAATGAGACATTCGATGAGACATTTAGTCATAAGTTGAGAGACAACTAAGACATGGTTCGTATAGACGATCTAGGCCGTCAGACAGTAGTACGATGGTGGTAAAGATGTCCGATTCAGGTCGACAGGGGTGGAATATAATAGGGGACGACTTGGATCTCTTTTGTTTGTTGGTTGAGCCGTTGTTTGTAGGCAAGCTCTCTATATAATTCCACCATAATAGAAGACCTGGCATGGCGCCTTTTGGGCAGCCAAAACGGTGTATGATTTAGAAACCCCCCCCAGAAAAACTATACGACCCAGTAGAGACATAGCCTTGTTCAAGACATCAAAACTATGGGTATAAAATTTTCGCTTATAGCAATGCAACTTGGCAGGTTTACTGCTTTGAGATTTTGAACACACGACAGATGGCCGCGGCAGGGCAGATTCGAAGGATTATCTTGGATAAAAAATTTAAGTCGAGTCAAGGCTGCTCCAATGAGCTTTTACCTGGCTATTCCTAGTCCCCTCACTGCTTCAAGCAGATTTTCCAATGTGCCTTAGGACTGCTAAATATACGACCATAGTTTTCATAATGTCGACCAAAATCGGGTTGTAGTTGCCACCTGTTCCAGTTGCTACTCCCCCTCTCCTGTTGCCTACACCTTCCTCATGTATATATAGAGGCCCTAGAGCCGCATTTAATAAACAGAGTCTTCCTCATCTTCCTCTGATCAGCATTGGATCGACACATAGGGATTAGATGCTCATGCCCCAGAAGCAACACTAACATATCGTTATATTACGAGAGCTCCTTTCTTCCCTCGAAACAATACAGGTTCAGCCTACTACCTCATCTCTAGCTTCCAAGGTACAATTGCATTCAAAAATCGCAGTAGTCAGAGGAGTTGCCAGCCTAATATGATGGTCTATGAAGGTTAAGCTCCAGCTATCAGTGAACATGATTATGTTGCTGCCTTCTGAGCCGATATGTTGAACCATTCGGACGTCTCAAGGCACTTTTATACATACGGCCATGCTAGCTATCATCATCGGCGCCATTTGCTTGCTATGTAGAAGTTGTAAATCTCCACACATTCCGTTAGGTCTCCTGATGGACAGAGAATCTAGCGCAGTGAAAAGTTCGTGACCCGCATTTATTTATAACCAAGTCATTGTAGTAGCCACTATTAGTACGCTGATTATGGTTCGCAAATGATTTGGTTGATTTCCAAATTCCACCTGAGTACTAGATGAAACTGAAGCTACGCTTGCCCGAAAGTACTAATCTGCTCGCGATAACTCTTTTTAACGATTTTTTTCAAGGCTGTCAGGTTCTTGATTTGTAGCTGGTCTGCCTACTTAGCGGGTCGTTGTTAAAAGGCCTGGAATGGATTGATGTCGTAGATAGCCCAAAATTTGGGTTCAAGTCATTCATAACTTCCTTGAGCCTGAGGCAGAAATAATTTCAGGCAGCAGGAGTATGACTGCGCATTTTTAGAGGATATGTTTGTGGTTAGTTCACCTCGCAGTCGAAGGATGTTCGTGTTTACCTCACCGATGACGCCGAAAGCAAGTTAGCGTATAAGTGGCTTTGAAAATGGAAGCACATAACCTGTTAGAGGGTCACGAGGCTATGAGTTGATTAAGCTAAAGGATTTCGTAAAAGCTGCCGCATGACCTCTCATTGCATCCTGGTAACACGAACAGTGGGCAGCAATCTTAATAAGTCCATGCGGCTCCTTAATCGTGTTCAGCGTTATACTGAAACCTCTTGACTTCAGCATTCCCTGCTGACGCAGGACTTGTCCTTAGTTCCAGCGAGGATATGCTCTGGGTATCGGTTTGAGAGGAACAGAAGGTGGCATTTTGTAGCCAGCCTGTTGCGTTCTCCACCCACCGAACTATGGTTCAGATCGCCTTCCGTCTAGAGAGCCGCTCAGTAGAACACCTATTTTGAGAGTAGCTAGTCCAAAACTGGCTCCTATAAGAGACAATTTATCCCTAGAGAACTATCCCCAAAAAGACTGTACCTGGATATCCTGCGTACTACACTATCCCGTAACGTAAAGTATACTTGAATAATGTTGGATTAAATTATTCTAAAAGGCGAAAACAAATTTCAGGGCCCTATAGCAAAGGGCAAAATGGAGGGGCTCGTTTTAGGAATAGTGGGAGTGAAGATGAGGATACATCAAGTCATATGTACGTCCCGGGACCAAGAAACTCCGGCCCTGCATATCCTGAAACAGAAAAAGATGAGCTCAACACATTTGGGCATAATGAATAACACATTTGTTGTATCATTAGGCCTTGGAGGGTTCTAAATTACTTATAAGTTCCCGTGTAGTTAGGCCGACACACCAAGGGTCTTGGCAACGCCTTGACTACTAGCTAGACGGCCCGCATTCGAGTCTCGAAACATCAACAAGACGCAGCACGAGACACAGCAGCAGGAGCCTCAGCTCAAGCACAAGGTGAGATGAGGCAACGCTAATATCCGCGCCGACCATGCTGTACGCTGTGGATTGCCATTCCAAACTCACCCTGCCTTCTCCGAAGAGTCCACGGGTGCGAACATGGACTTGAATTACCTTCCAGAGGCGCCAGAAGTACCGGGAGTCGTAGATGAGGCAGATATGCTAGGGATGCCAGAATCACCAGCTCCGGGCACAGAAGCATCAGCTATAGAAGGTGGCATCAATCCTGGTTTGGACACCGCTGAAGAACAAAGCCTCTTCCTCGACGATGGCGCCAAAGGCCCCCCACCAAAAGACGAAGATGGAGTACCCATATCTATGCCCACACGCCCGAACCTAAGACGTGATAACTCAGTTCCCGCTCCAGCGCCTCTTCATCTCCCACCGCCAGCGCCGCCAGCGCCGCCTACGGAAACCAACAACCAAACGGACTCGCTTTCTCTAGCGCAACTGAGAAGGCTGGTCACGAATATGCCCACCGTCGAGCCTACTCCATATGCGTTCGTATACCAGGATGCATCAACCTTCGGGGAGGAGTTGGAGGAGTGGTTCTCATACAACGTGGAGGAGCAGGCCATGATCTTGAAGACACAGTCTTCCTTTGCCGAAGAGTGGGGGTCATGCAATGACCTGGCCCTCATAAATGGTTCGGGGTATGAGGAAGGAAGCATTGGCTGGACTAAAACTAATGCGGGGCGACGAGAGGAATTTATCCGAAAGTTACTCGCTGGAGTCCAGCAATCTAACCCGAATGCTAGACTCAAAAATTTGGAGGCAATAGTGTATCTTCTTCTAGGTTGCTGGCATGAAACTGCAGGTTTGATATTAAATCAAGGCGGAAATGCTTCTGAAGCCGAGAACGAGTCGCCGTCGCACAAAACCACTACAAATCTAAGCTATGCAAAATCTGCTGTCCAATTAGAATGGATCCAAACCAACGTTCAGCTCCTATTGCATTGTGAAGGCCTTCCGATAATTTTCGACGCAATGCGAGCATCTTGCTCGCGAACATGGTGAGTCGAAGAACTACACGATAAATAATGGCGCGCAAAGCTGACATTTCCTACTTTAAGCGGAGTGGACTTGTCGGATCAAGACTCTCTTCGCGATGGAAAGGAAGCAGAACGTCGGGAGTTGTGGTGTACAATGACGTCGATGTACCTTTTTCTAGAGGTCGCTCGCATAAAAGAAGAAGAAGATGGGAATTTGAGTATTCGGGAAGCAATTTGTAAGAACTTGACAAGTATTCTATTGTTGGCAAAAAACTTACACCGATGCTGTAGTTAATCTCAAGCCGAACCTTCTGATGACTTTGATTGATTTAATTTCTCGGTTGCGCTGGGACGAAACCCTTGGATTACCCTTAGCAAAAGTGACTCTTCTTACATGGAAAAGTATCCTGGTTTGCTTTGGAGGACTAGTCGAGGTTGAAAAAGCAAAAGCATCATTCCATGACGAAAAGCTCGACAAAGCGGATACACGTGGTCGACCGCTTATTACCGCTTCACCACTGGACTATCATCTGTTCCGCCAGGAGATAAGCTCCAAGTACCCTGCATATAATCCTCCGCCATCTCTCTTTCCTTTAGAACCTGAGAATAACTCTATTCTACCACCGCTTAAAAACCATCCCAGTAAAGTAGCTGGCTCTCATGTTTTCGGTTCCGGGCTAGCAAATCTAAACGGGAACGGTACTTCAATATTTCATCAGCCGGTTCACATTGCCACTCCTGCACCTTCGCCTCCTCCTTCTCCAGCAGGCCCAGGGGGCAAGGGGGGAAAGAAGCAGAACTATCAAACAAACCAGCTTTTCCCTTTTCTATACCCGCCTCTTGATGAAACAAGTAATAATCTCGGCGGAAAGGGTTCCACCGATTTGCAAGATTTGCTTGTCGGACGGAAATGGGAAGGCTCGGATATTCCTGCATCAATTTTAGAGGCAGCTGAGCTTTTTGCCAAACGGATGCGAGCAACTCGTGCCATGAAACAGCTTTGGGAAGAGAGGGTTCAGTTCATGAAGTATGAGAGAGGATGGGCTGGCCCAGATGCGAATAACGATGTAGACCTTCTTAATCTATCGTTGGAACCAAAGGAAGAGGTGGAGGAGGTCCGAGTTGAAAAGGAAGAACCTGCTCCACCAGGAAGCGTTGAAGAACGAATACAGGCTGTTGAGAGATTTTATGTACGTTTTTGGAGTCTATTATACGCCTCTGAACTAACATCTTTCGTAGGGGTCGGTTCTGCCGCACTTACAGTCCTTAGTAATTGTCCTTATCAAGGTCATTCTATCTCACGTTACTACACTCGTTACTCAAGCAAATGGACCGAATGGTCTACAGAGCGGGTTTCAATTTCAAGAAAATCA
>Ga0307515_10010177_pt1 | contig 18063 bp, 3 predicted proteins | sample 17_EM_MG_FD_194513 | JGI IMG/M metagenome (GOLD analysis project Ga0307515, IMG submission 194513) | Populus trichocarpa ectomycorrhiza microbial communities from riparian zone in the Pacific Northwest, United States - 17_EM | ecosystem: Host-associated > Plants > Roots > Unclassified | place... | reverse complement strand
GCCTAACTAAAATATAATACCTTATTTTAGTAATAGGACTCTTAATAGAGGAGCTAGTTAATAGCTTTATTAATAACGTATATAAGCTCTATAGTGCACTAAGTATAATTATCTCTAATCGCGGCATATAATTTATTAGCGACTTTTAGCAATAACTAAGTAAACGCCTTAAGATAACCTTATAACTAAGCTTAGCCTAGCACCTAAAAACGGACGGCTAAACCAAAATTATTAACGTTGCCGTAAATAAATACCTTTATACTTTTATTAGCTTTATATAGAATAACTAAGTTAATTACCTATCGCTCGCTAAGTTTACTATAAATAACTAAGTTAACGAGAGTATAGGTATCTCCCCGTTTTTTGCAAACTATAGCTTTAACCCTCACCTTAGAATTAAGCCTACTGGCCCTTGCCTACTAATACTATTAATATAAGTAAAGAAGGAGTTCTTCCGCATAGACTCTATGGCCAACCGCTTTAAGTGGATATTAATATAGCTTAAGGCCCTAGCCTGGATTTTATAGCAACGCTATAAAGATAATACTAATACCCGTAGGGATAAGAGCGTGTTATTCTATAAAGGCGATATAGTTATAGTTAGCTTAGAAAATATAAAAATAAACAAACCTAAGAAGAAATAGGATAATAAATAGGACGGCCCGTACCCCGTACTCGCAGTATACTAAGGGGTAGTTATAGTAGACCTCCTAAACTATATCTAAGTAAATAAATCCTTTTATATATTTAAGGTCCGCCTCTAGGCTGCTAAAGAGATCCTTAGTTAAGTAAATATTAATACCGTAGAGCGCTATAATATATAAGGACGAGTGGTAGAGAGAGACGATAATAGCAATATAGAAGATAAATGGGAGTTTAAGAAAATTATTAATGTATATAATAAAGACCCCTAGGGCCTAATTTATAAGATTAAATAGAAATATTATAAGGATATAACCTAGTAGCTAGAGGAAGACCTAAAGGGTTGTAAATAAGCTGTATAGCGCTTTTATAAGCAATACCCTAAGAAGCTAGAACCCCTAGACTGGGTATAAGATAAGGAAAAGTTACACTAAGGTCGCGGCCGACCACTATATTAAAATTTATAGTGGTTAAGATATTATAGAACTTTAACCGGCAGTTAAAGTTATCTAATTGGCCAAATTCTTGCTAAGAAACGCCACACAGATTGATTTAGGTGGCGGTATAAAGTTTTACTGACCTTACTTACTAAACTAACTAATTAGGATTTTCTATACCCGGTATAGAAAATCGCTATTAGCTTAGTTAAGGGCGGTAAGCGGAACTAATATCTTTATAGTAAAAAATAGGTAACCCTGTATACTGCCTATTTTTAAGTTATCTATTTAGTTTAGGAACTAAACTATCTAGGGGAGAGGAGTACTGTTACGGCACTGACCTAACGCATACTATTTTATACTATCTCGTACTGTTTCCTACTATTAGCTAGCCTACCACTAGCGACTTAGCGGCTGGCCCTACTATTTATATATAATACCCCCTTTCTACCTTCTTCCCCTCTTTATACCACAACGTAGTTATTTAGTTTACTTTATTGCAGCACTGTAACAAGTAAAGACTTTTAAATTTTTCTTTTTTAATTATCTAACTAAATATACCGCGAGCCTCCTTAATACGTGCCTTTACTAATATATCGCCAATTAAGAAGCGAATAACACTAGAATAGCCCTACGGATATAAGGCGTTAAAAACTACTTACTTAGGCTCGCCTCTAAACTCTAACTTTCTTTTAATAGTAATATATTACTTTTCTTTATTTCCTTAATTAAATATAATATTAGGTAATAGATATATAGTTCTTATAGTTAGCTTCTAAACTAGAGTAAGCATCTTAATAGTGGGAAGTATTTAGTTAGCGCTCTATAATAGCCTATATTCTAAATAATATATAGCTATAATAGCCTATATTCTAAATAGTATATAGCTATAATAGAATATATATATATACGTAAGTATTATAAAGGGAATTAGAAACTTTTAAAAGAGGAGAATATTTATTTTAAATATTCTTTTAATTAAATCCTAGTCTTGTATTTAGCTAGTTCCCGCTATAAGGCGGCCTCTATAGCCTACTAAACGTAGCCTTAGAGCCCTAATAGCTACTTTAACCCCTAAACGCGTATTAGTAACACTATCTCTAGACTTACTAGTAGCTCTACTAAAATATATAAGAAAACCGAGCGCGAAGGTATAAGAGGCTTAGCAGTTCCTAAGGATATAAACCGCCTAAAGACTAGTATTATTTAAATAGTAGACAACTGCACTATAAACTAGACTATAAGCTACGCAGTATATACTACCTTTATTCCCTATAGTAAGAATCTCTACCTTACCTAAACCTAAAGGAGGAGGTATTAATTATAATAAATTCTATTAACTAATTAAAAGCTTTAAAGAAACTATAGTATAGTAGAGTAATATTATTATAAGCTAGAATAGTATTATTAAGAGTATTAGAAATAAACTAGTAAACATTAAATTAGAATAGTAAAGCCTTAAAAAGTAAAACATTAAACTTTAGAAAGCTATCTAGTCCTTATAAGTGTAACTAAATACTTTCTTAGCTCTAATATAATTATAGGTATTAGTAGCGGCTAAAGATAACTTTACTATAAATAATAAGCGCTAGGAACTTTAAGGAACCTAACGAATAGCTAGTAATAGATATTAGCTAAGTAGGTTTAGAGGTAATAGAGAAGGTAGCTACTACTAAAATAGTAAAGTAAACTATTATATAAGGTATAAAGGATATTAATAGGCTTATAGAAGCTATATTTAAGGACTTCCGCGTATAATAAATAAGTAATAGCGCTAGTATTATTAGATTCTTAGTAGAAAAGATAAAAAAGCTACGTTTATATTAGCAAAATGTTTATGCCTTTTAATAGTACTAATAGCTCCTAATAGCTTTTAATAGGGCTATTAAGAGCTCCAAGAGACACTTATACTTGGTATTCTATTAGGAGCCTATTAGGAGCGCACCTAGACTATACAGACTATATAGACTATTAGGACTATTAGGACCTCTAGGATAATTAGGACAATTAGGATAATATTAAAATTTAAAATTTAAAAATAACGTATATTAATACTTTAGTATTTATAGCTAGCTAACAAATATAAAAACTAGTTTAATTTTAAACCCTATGCTATATATAAGATATATAATCTAAATTAATCCTTTTTACTTACTGCCTGTGTCTATCTATTATAGAAGCTCTACGCCATTCTAAGAGGACAATCGCTTAGGCGTTAAGTAATTAATTAAGGAGATAATAGAGAAGCCTCGCAGAGGCTCTAAATTGTTAATTAGCGGCGTTCCTAACGGTTTATTAGCTGTATACTAATTTCCTAACTAGGCCTAGTACCTGCCTACCTACCTACCTACCTACCTACCTACCTACCTACCTACCTACCTACCTACCTACCTACCTACCTACCTACCTACCTACCTACCTACCTACCTACATACCTACCTACCTGCCTACCTACCTACCTACTTACTTATTTACCTACCTATATTAGTATCCGATTTAATTTAGGGGAGAGGTTAGCCTAATTAAAGGCTCCGATTAATTTAAATCGTTTATTATAGCTATTTGCTAGCTATCCTTCTTACCTAGTACTTATTTCTATTATAGGAGCTCTACGTTATTCTAGGGGGATAATCGCTTAGGCGTTAAGCGATTAATTAAGGAAATAAAGGGGAAGCCTATCGCAAAGGCTCCAAATTGTCAATTAGCGGTGTTCCCGATAATCCACTAGCTATATATTAATTTCCCAACTAGGCCTAATGCCTGCCTATTTACCTACCTATATATTAGTATCTGGTTTAATTTGGGGGAGGGGTTGGCCTAATTAAAGGCTCTAATTATATTCGAACGGTAGTTATCCAGGATGCCTCCCTAGGAGGCCTTAATTTAATTTAATAACGGGCCGATATTAAAGCTCTAGTTTAATTAATTAATTAATTAATTAAATCGTTTATAGTATTTACTAGCTAGTTATTTAAACGGTTATTATCTAGTTTTAGCAACGGTTATCTAGTTCTAATAACGGTTATTTAGTTCTAGTAATAGTTGTCTAGTTTTAGTAACAATCGTCTAGCTTTAGCGACGGTTATCTATTATAGTAACGGCCGTTTATTCTAGTAATGGTTATCTATTCTAGTAACAGCCATTTATTTTAGCGATGGCCATCTATTCTAGCGATAGTCGTTAGTTCTAGAGATGGCCGTCTTATTCTAGCAGCGGTTGTTAATTTAGGGACGGTTATCTAGTTTTAGCGACGGTTGTCTAGTTCTAGCGACAGTCGTCTAGTTTGGGCAATAGTCGTCTAGTTCTAGCAACGGTTATCTAGTTCTAGCGATAGTCGTCTAGTTTTAGCAATGGTTATTTAGTTTTAGCGACGGTTGTTTAGTTCTAGTAATAGTCCCCTACTAGCTCCTATTCTGGTGCCTCCTTAAGTAAAAAAGATATAAGGAAGGAAGGGTAAAAAAATAAGGTAGCTATATAGGAGATATACTTAACAGAGGCATATATAGAGGCTATTAGGAATATAGCGGATGTGAGGTAAGGATGTGGATAGGGAGTCCAATAATAGAACAATAGGTATATTGTATAGACAGAGACGAATCCTTAAGGGAGAAGGAGGAGTCTGAGGTGCGAGGTAAGGAAGGGGTTTCCCTAGGCACGTGCAGGGCACGTGCCTTATAGGCAAGTCGCATGCAAGTCGCCTGTGCCTCGTAGCTATATAACTATATACTCAGGTTTCACCTAACAATGCCCCCCCCCTTTAAAAAGGGTCGTCCCCGATCCTTTATATACTCAGGCCTTGATAAAACCCTATAAAAACCTTAATAAGGAAAAAATTGGAAGGGAAAGAGCGTCCTAATTTTGCGCATAGAGAGATAGGTAGTACACTTACGGCGCGAAGATGTTAAGGAACTTTAACCGTCGGTCGAAGTTGTTTAATTAATCAGATTTAGCTTACTAAGACTTCCCTGCATTTCACCAAGCTAATAGCGATTTTATATACCCGGTATGGAAAATCCTAATTAGTCCATTTAACAGGTAGAGCCAGTAGCTTAATGCTATTGCCCGAATTTGGTAGACAAGAAATATTCCAAAAGCTCGCTTATATAGGCAGGTCGCTGGTACCTCGCGGGTAAGTCATAGGTTATTCGCATACAGCCAGATTTATAGATGGTAAGGCTATATGCCAGTTAAACCCGCCGCTGACCCTTGCTTTAGCCTTGCGCTATACCAGCGTAGCGCCGTATATACTTCGCGGGTAGGTTATAGGTTACTTATATACAGCTAGGTTAGAACAGTAGGGCTATATACCCATTAAACCCGCCGCTAACCCTTGCTTTAGCCTTACGCGTTCTCTGTATAGTATATACGTAGAATAGTATATAAGTTGTGTCTTAGCAGCAGCGCTTGCTTTTCGCTTACGCTTTAGCTGCGGGGCTAAGTAGTAGTATACTAGTTTTATAAAACGGTCTATAAGGATAAGGAGGTGTCTTGGCCTTAGGGAGATCCGTAATAGTTAAGTAAGTAATACCGCTAGGCTTATATAGGGGCCTTAGGGGCTGCAGCTTACTATAAGGTATATAGCGGCGCGATTTAAGCGTTAGTAGGTATCGCAGTACCCAGGTATTTACGGAGGTCCTTGGTAAGGCCAGACCTTATCATACCTTAGGAGTCCTTAAGTATTGCTAGCAGGAGCTTACCCCTAGGTAGTCGCGTATAGAGCGTGTAAAGGCGTCCCTTATACTCTATAGATGGACTAGTAACTCAGGGGTGTTCCGTAAGCCGTTTCGGCTAAAGTAGCTACTATTACTACTTACTATGGCACGAGGCTCTGCGCAAAGCTAGTACCAGCGAGGTAACTTATAGGGTTGTCGCGGGGGACCATTGCCTGGGCTAAAGGGTCTAGCGCTATTAGGCCAGTTAAAGTCTTAGTAAGAATAGCAGGACGCTCTAGTCCGCCAGCGCTAGGGTGTTAGTGTAGTAGCACTAGGACCGCCTATAAGGTCCATAACCCGCAACTTTTATATAGCGTTAAGGGTTAATTTAGCACCTATTGTCGTATTAAGCACGTAGGCGGACTTCGCCCTAGGGCGTATCCATCACAATATATACCACAATGCGTTCCTTTTCTCCCTATATAGCGTCGAGTCGCGATATACCTGCGTAAGGTGTATATTTAGGGGTATGCGGTATCCGAATCTAACGTTAGGTCGTAATGTCCTGCGTATAATATGCGTTTAGGGTATACGGTATCCTAGTCTTGGCATTTAACGTTAGGTCGCAATGTCCTGCATATAATATACGTTTAGGGTATACGGTATCCTAGTCTTAGCATCTAACGTCGGGTCGCAATATCCTACGCACGACGTACGTTTAGGGTATGCGTTATCCTAGTCTTATATAATATCTAGCATACTTACTAGATACTCTGCATAGAATAATACATAAGCTATTAGTACAGGTTACTACCAGTAGGTCACTAGTAGGTTACTAGCAGGTTATAGACCCTAGTTAAAGGACCCTAGTTAAAGGACCTTAGTTACGGACAGACCTGCTACCTAATAGTTAGGCATTATTTATAGCGGTTTACCGCTAGTGTTCTTTACGGTTACTGCCTACATTCGTCTTATAATGCGTAGGCGTATTACCGGCGTTTAGAGGATCCTCTAAGCTATCCAGCTGTTAAGTAGTTTCCCCTAGAGCTTAGTTAGGAAAGCGTCGCCTTCTTAGGGTTCTGTCCTCTAAACCTAACCCTGCGGAGCCTATACTACAACCGCGCTTTAAACGCAAGGATCTGCCGCTACCAGCTACGCGGTCTTCCGCGAGCTTTATAGTATAAAGCAGTTACTCTATATAGCGGATTTCTGCGAAGAGGTCTTTAGCGGTTCTTACCCGTATAGCAAAGTTCTAGCGGAAGAGCTCTGCTTATAGGTAGGTTGGGAGGCATAAGAACCAAAAGTCTACCTCTTAGTTAGGGTCGACAAAAGGGATATATAAGAAGAGGTCCTCTAAGCTATATATACGGGCTAAGAAGGTATTAAACTTCTGGTTCTCCTTTATTACAGTTATATAGTACGCAGTAGCATTTTTAAAGCGTCTTACTGTAGGGTTCTTAATCTGGTCTTGGACCATAGTCTTAAGTTCGTCCTATAGTAGAGGACCTTTATCTTTGGCGCCTAGACGGCAATATACTAGTTAGGCAACTGTCTTCTCTTTTATAAGACCTTCGATGGCCTAGCGCGTACGTCGCTCGCAGTCGTAGTCAGTATTATAGATCTTAAATTAATTCTTAATTGCAGCAATCCACCGGTCAAACTTCTATTAAGTAGTGCCACCAATGTTAGGCGGTGACTTCTTAACCAGGGTGTCGAGATTCGTTCGTTATATATATTCGCTGCGCAACTTATACTCTTCGCTAGAGAGATAACGGGAGGGCTTTATTAAATCAATAATGCTCCGTAAGTTAGCTATTTTCTTAGCCAGCTCATCTAGCTCCTTTAGGTCAGCAGTATTTGGTAGGACGCTAGTAACCTTACTAAGCTCCTATTAAGCCTAGGTATATAAGTCGAACTAGTCTCTAGTATTTATAGATGTCTAATCATCTTAAGATTCGGAAGGTCGCGTAGATTCTGCTAATGTGCTTCTAGCACTAGATCCTAAGGCGTTCTGCAGTTATATCGCTAGCGTGTCGCCGTCAAGTACAGGCGTCAATCTTGTCTTCGGAGGCATCGTAAATCATAGAAAATTAAACCGGCTATCCTCCTAAAGGGATTGGTAAGGATTCGAATGTAAGGTAAGGATGTGGATAGGGAGTCCAATGATAGAACAATAGGTATATTGTATAGACAGAGACGAATCCTTAAGGGAGAAGGAGGAGTCTGAGGTGCGAGGTAAGGAAGGGGTTTCCCTAGGCACGTGCAGGGCACGTGCCTCACAGGCGAGTCGCATGCGAGTCGCCTGTGCCTCGCAGCTATATAACTATATACTTAGGTTTTACCTAACAGCGGGGACCTAATAGTAATATGTGTTGCTTTATATAGACCTTTATACAGAGCTTTATATAGAGCCTCTATATATAGAGCTTTGCATAGAGCCTCGTGTAGAGCCTTTATGCGTAAAGCTTTATATAAAGCTTTATATAGAGTTTCGTATAGAGCCTCGTATAGAGCCTTATATAGAGCCTTATATAAAGCTTTATATAGAGCCTTATATAGAGCTTTGTACAGAGCCTTATATAGAGCCTTATATAAAGCTTTATATAGAGCTTTATATAGAGCTTTATATAGAGCTTTATATAGGGCTTTATAGGGGGCGTCGCTTAAGGGGGCGTTTCTATTAGGAACGTATTAGGATAATAGAGTCCTATTAAGAACGCATTAGGATAAAAGAGTCTTATTAGGAACGTATTAGGATAATAGGGTCGTATTAGGATAGTAGGTTCCTATTAGGAGCCTATTAGGACGATTAGGAAAATTAAATCCTGCTAGGAGCCTGCTAGAAGCCTATTAGGACAATTAGGACGATTAGGAAAATTAAAATCCTATTAGGAGGCCTCTAGGATCTTAGCACCCTAATAAAATGCTAATATAGGTAGATAACTACTTAATAGTTTAAACCGTATATTTTTAGGGTAAGGCTTATTAAACCTAAGTAGTATATAGTTAAGGCGGACTGGGTTAAAGTACCTCTAATAATAAATATTAATAGTAAAAAAGTAAGTAAGTTAGTTATAGAGCGCTTTAGGATAGAGAATAGTGTAGAGGTATATATAATAAGATAGCTTAGATAACTAAGGCCGCGCGGCTAGTATATATTAGTAATTATTAAAGTGGTAATAAAGAAGGATATAGAGAAGCTGCTTATATTAAACAATATATTATTTAGGGGAGGTGCGATTATTATATTACTATTCAAGGAGCGATATACCTCTATAGTATGCTATAAATATAAAAGGTTTAGATATAGGGCTAAAGACTATATATAACCTAATACGTGCGAAATATATAGGCGGGAAGGCTATCTTTAGTATAAGATGGTTAATCTATACTATATAAACTATTAGGGTCCTTACTAAGCCTTATACTATAAATACCTAGTATATAAGAAAGAAATAGATAGGATTTTTATATAATAGAGCTATAAATAGAGAGCTTTAGATTATTTAGGCGAATATAAAAAAGTATAGAAAAGCGTAGTATGCGCTATATAAAAATAAAACGCTAGCGGACTTTTACTTTATCCTAGGCTAAAAACCTTACTACTTTCTCTTAGATAAGGAAATAGTGCTAGCTAGTTTAAACCCCTAGTAGATAAGGTTTATCCTAATAGGTAAAAAGTAGTAGTATTTTCTAGTTAGGTTATATATCTAGGCATTTAAAGAGCTAGCGGCTATATAGCTATAGGTAGATTTAGTAGATATTATAGCGGTAGTGGCGTACATCGGCTAAATAAGACTTATAATTATATCGGTATATATTCTAAATAGATACTTAAGGAGAACTAAAGGAGGAAATATAGAGGAGCTCTTTAGTAGGCTAGAGATAATTAATAGTTTAATTTAGGGTAAACTACTACGCGACCTATATACTAAGGTAGTAATTATAGGCGACTTTAATTAGCATAATCCGCTATAGGGAGGAAGTTATATTAGTACTATATTAACGTAGGAAGAAAGTGCGCTAATTATTAACTTTATAGTAGACTAGTTACTTTAGAGCCTACTTTTAATAGAAGTACCTATATTTAAAAGCGACGTAGGGTAAATATTAATAATTAACCTTAGACTTATAACCCTAGGCCTAGTAAGTAAACTAGTAAAGTACACTATTTATACTAGCTTTTAGGTTAATATAGATATATAAAAGAGCTAAAAGAGGTTACTTATTAAGAATACAAACTAGAATAAGATTTAAAAAGATATAGAGCAATAGAAAAAGATAGGATTCCCTATAAAAGATATAAATGAAATAGTTAACTGCCTTAATAAGTAGGTTAATAAAGCCCTTAAAGCACACTGCTAGTAGGCTAAGCCATTACTATATATAAAAAAAGATAGTAAAACGAAGATCTTATAACGCTAAGGAAGTTATATATATACTAAAGGAATAGAAATAATATAATATAAAGGTAAGAAAGAGATAACCCTAAGCTATACGATATTATAATAAAAGCGAAAAAGCTCTTTTATAGAACTATTTAGCGATATAGAAAGTTCTATTAGGACGAATTCCTTAGTAATAGTAATAATATATAAAAAGCGTTAAAGTACCTTAATCTATAGGCTATATCCGTATTTACGAAAATACCATTAATTAAGAAAGCTAGAGGATAAGAAGAGGTCCTTATAGAGAACTATAATATTATAAGAAAACTACTCTAGGTATTTTTTCTGGTCTTACTATTATATAAATAAAAGAAGAACGCTATAGCTAGCTATAACTAATTGCTATAAGAGCTTATTGCTAAATATAAGGTTAAGGTAGCTATATTCTAGGCTAGCCTAAATAAAGCTCTTAAAAGGGACGGCCTACTAGTTAGGGTGTAGCGAGAACTATAGCCCGTATTAAGCGGCAAGATTACTACTTTTTTTTACTAAATTACTTAAAATAGGAAAAGTACTATAAGAATAAAAGGTAGTAAAAATTATACTACTATAGAAGCCGAAATAGGGGGACTATATAGTAGTAAATAATTATAGGCCGATCTCCCTTCTCCTAACGCTAAAAAAAGCACTTAAATTACTAGTAGTAAAGAAAATAGCATACCTAGTAAAGGAATATAGCCTACTATTTAAGATATACTTTAGAGCTAGAAAGTAAAGGTTAATAATATATACGCTATTATATCTTTATAAAGACGTATTTAAAGTATAAAAAGGAAAGAAGACGCTATCTTTAGTATTATTTAATATTAAGGGTGTGTATAATTGTAAGGCAGTATTACTAGGGTGTATAGTAGGGAGTGGGTAAGCCGAGTATAAGTTATATAGGGAGTTGATAGAAGAGGATAATATGGTAAAGAGTAGGTAATAGCCTTATACTAAGATGAACCAATAGGGGAGGAAGGAGGCTATAAGCCCGAGGAGCTTATAAGGAGGTGTTAAGGGCTAGCTAAAGGCTAGCCTTAGCGACCCCTAAGAGCCCCTAGGCGATGCAGCTAGGTAAAGGCCAAAATAACCCTTATATTACCCCCCCCTTAGTTAGGGCTGGCCCCTAGCCCGTATTTTAATAGATTAATTCTATATATAAAAAGGTAAGTAGTGTAGAAGCCTTGCTTATATAGGGAAATAAAGAAATAGGGGAAAAGGACTAGCTAAGCAGTCTTAATAAAAACCTTAACTTATGGCCAAAACCCAGTGGGAAAAAGGGCCTATTTTAGGTAGGAAAAGAGTGTCTGCTAGTAGGTAAGACTTAATTATATATAATCAGTCTTAAAGATAATCGCCTGCGATTAAGTCTTAATAGCTCTATAGCTAATAGCTAAATAGTTTCCACTTAGAGCTAGCTTAATTATAAGAATGTCCTTTATATTACCCCCCCCCCTTTTTGCGGTCAGCACCCTCTATTACCTTACGGTAGTGGGAGATTATAGAGGGCTCGTCCCGGAAGGGGTTTGGAGAGATATTAGTATTTAACCGCAATAGGGTTTTGTAAGCTTTTAAAGCAAGCTAGAGCTCTTAGAGTAACTAAAGCTTTATAAAGATAATCGCGTAGAATCTTTAAGCTGCTGCTATATCTTTTTGGGTAAGCTATAGCTCTTAATATAAGTTAGAGCTCTTAGAGCGACTAAAGCCTTATAGAACGATAATCGCGTACAATCTTTAAGCCGTAGCTCTTAAAGTAAGTAGTAGCTTACGAGATTATATAGGATCTCTAAGCTAAAGCTCTTAAGGTAAGCTATAGCTTAATAAGAGACAACCGCCTACGGTTTAGTCTTAGTAGCCCTTAGGCTGATAGCCGGAAACTTTCTAGGTTGGGCCATAGCCCTAATTACATTTAATTTGGAAGAGAGTGTCACGGCACTGTCCTGACGCATACTGTTCCATACTGTCTCGTACTGTCTCGTACTGTTCCTACTGTTGGCTGGCCCACCACTAGCGCCTTAGCGGCTGCCCCTACTATTTATATACAATACCCCCTTTCACCTCCTTCTCCTCTTCATACCACAATGTAGTTATTTAGCCTACTTGCATTACAGCACTGTAACAGTTTATGGTATCTCTAATTGCGCCCCGTCGCGACCTTTGTTTTCTTTCCCTTCCTAATACATTATCTCCGTTTTCCCAGTATAATCGCGACCCGACGCAACCAACAACACCGTATCACAGTTCCAGACAATCCCAGACAATCCCAGATAACCCTAGTATAGTCCTAGACAATCTCAGCATTATAGCTAGTCTTATAGATTTCAATTGCCTTACCTAGACCCCCCGAAATGGGCGACCACAATATAGATAACACCCCGTCGACGAACCCACGCGAAGCACTCGCCTGCCTCTTTAAGACCTCTTACACCTATATTACCTGGGCAATTAGGAGTAATCCGGAGTACCCTAAGGACCTTAATGTGGTAGGAACCTTCTAGCACCTCTCTATATATACAACCTTTTTAACTAGCGTTAAGAACGGCCTCCAAGCCGTCTATAATAAAGGCCGAACTATAAAGTCCTAACTTAAAGAAGCTCAGTATAAAATTAACTCCCTTAAGACGCTTGAACTATGTGTACAACAAAATAAATAGCAAGCTCTTATATATACTAAGACCATACAAAGTCTAAGCTCTTAGATTACTATACTTACCTAGACTATTACCGAAAAGAATATAACTACTAGCTCCCCTCTTCTAACCGAGCCCTATAGAAAAAAGCGTAAAGTAAAAGATCTAACCCCGTTTAATGGCAAGGGATTACCAATTAAAAAATAAGAAAAATTTAAGATATGGGAAATAAAGATCTAAGGCGTTTTCCAGAGAGATGTAAAGTGCTTTAAGACCCTAATGGACGAAGTTCTCTACATGTTAGACATACTAATAAATAAGGCCTATAACTATGTTAAGTATGGCCTTAATATACTACGCATATACCCAAACAACTCGAATAAATAGACCTTCTCTAACTAAGAATCTATGCTTGTGTATATAAGGAAGCACTATAAAACTATTAATATAACCTAAGCGGCTAAAAATAAGTTGGATACCTTAAGCTAGGGCGAGCGTAACTACTAGTCCTAGAAAGTAGAGCTTAATAAGTTAAGGAACAAAAAGTGGACTTGCTTAAGAAGAATATTTCCCTAAAGATAAAAGACCTAGCCTTTACCCTTAGCTGTAAGATCGGCGATACTAACTATAAAGGCTAGAGTAAGTAGATAAACGTGTTCGCTTATAACCTATAGAACCACGCCTACTATATAAAGCTGAATACCGCTAAGCCAAGTACCGCTGGCGGCTATTAACCTATATTACCTAATAATAATACCTTAGCACTGGCACTATAGAATAACCTAATAGACCTTAACGCTGTTAAATTTAGCAGCGGTACTAGTAGTCTCCCTAATAACGTCCGAAGATACCGTATAGATAACAGACTCTATATGGCATATAGTTAACCTAGCCACTAGAAAGATACTTACGACCCTAGGACGAACCTAAATCCCCTTCTAATGCTACCGCGCTAACCCCCTCCTAGTTACAGCAAATTCTTTAGCAGAGGGGATAGTAACCGAAGCGGTAAGCGCGGACGAGGACGTGAGTTCGGATACAGAAACCCGCCCCCGCGATGGCCTTCCCTAATACAGCCCTAGCCGATAGTCCTGTACGCGAACTACGGATAAGTGCTTTGTATTACTACTAATTGTAAAACCGGCCATATTATTGGTAAAGTACCCTCTAGTATATATACACCGTCGGAGACCAACACGTTAGGATATACTAGCTAAGACTATAGCTACTAGCTAAGCCCTATAAGTTAGTTATTAAAAGGCTAACCCTTAGACTAAGTTGCCTTTAAGGGTTAGAACTATACGGGGAGGAGGATAAAAGGATTAGATTTATACTACTAGACCAGTTAGACCTTGTTCTAAGTTAACTACTACTTAACCTTAGAACAGCAAATAACGATAAAAATGCCATCCTTATTTAGACCTACCTCTCCTTACTACGTAACCTACTCCTATAAGTTTTTATTAAAATAGTAAGCCTTATTAACACCGGTAGTATAGCACCAGCATTTGTAGACGAAGACTCGCTTATAAAAAAGCATAATATTATAATAAAAAGACTTCTAGTTCTAAAGCCACTCCGCCTTACCAATGGACTCCTATCCAGCTTTATTACCTACTACTTTACAGTAAAAATAATAATCGGCCACTATACAGAATCTATGCTCTTCTACATCACAAAATTATTACCCTCTATACTAGTAATTCTTAGAATGCCCTAACTCAAAAAATACAACCTAAGGGCAGACTTCCCCGCTCTAGAGCTTAAGTTTAACTCTAATTACTGTGCCTATAACTGTCTCCTATAGCACATTCCCAATTATAACTAAGTAGTACTATACGGACGCATCGCAAGGCTAACGCTTAGATACCGTCAGCCGATAGTAAAAGAGGTGCCTAATACTAGTGACTTAATATACGCAATAAACGAAGCAGAGATCCTGGAAGACTAAACCACCGCTCTATTCCTAAAAAAATAAACACCACTAAAACTACAAGTCCCCTGTATACACCCGCTTAACCTAGGTTAGCTAATAAGATACCTAACTTTAAGTCATTTGCTATACGTATATGCGACCGCACGTATAATAGCTAAGGACATTATAGCTAAGACCGAAACCAGAGCAATTAAGACCTCCCCCCTGTAACGCCTAACCTCACACCTGTCTCTTACACGTACCGTATAGGGCCGCCGCCTTGTTTCCGCCCCCCTAGGTTGACTAAGCCGTGCTAGCCTAGCTATAACACCGGAGAACCAGACACGCCCTAACCTGGACGACATTAGATATACTTATGCCGTTAATTTTACCTAGTTCTGTAAACAAAAAGATATAAAGGTAATAAGGATCTATATAGCGGAGCTAGTAGAACTAGTTAAATAAGAAGAGCACCAATAGCTACTTAAAGAGCTGCCTATAGGCCTAATAGAAGTACCAAACCTATTAGAAAGATCTTTCCGCCGGTTAGTGGAAGGCGACTATATAATGGAGGAAGCCTATAAAACGCTACCCCCTTATTTTTATAACTTCCTTAAGACAAACCTAAAAACTAAGCCTAAGTTTCTACGCCGAAAGATAGTTAATACTAATATTGAGAAATTCCTAAAAGGCAAACTAGGATTAACCTATGAAGATATTTTATAACGCTTACTAAGAGAGTTTCGCGAATATATTAAACACTTCCTCCCTAAAAATATAGATAAGCTGCCCCCTTACCAACCATAGGACCATAAAATTGAGATTATGCCCAAAAAGTAGGCCCCGTATTATAAGAACAGACCACTCTCACCCGCTAAACTTAGTTGTGTAAAGAAATAGATTAATAAGATACTAGATAAGGGTTTTATCCACAAATCGACCTTATTAGCTGCTGTACTACTCCTCCTTGCTGCGAAACCTGGTAATGGCGTATAAATCTGCTATAACTACTAAGGCCTAAACACAGTTACTATTAAAAATTAGTATCTACTGCCACTAATCTATAAGACATTTGACGCACTCTGTGGTGCCAAGTACTTTACTAAGCTCGATATAATTGCTATGTTTAACTGGATCCGGATTATAGAAGGTCATAAGTAGCTTACAGCATTTATTACCCGGTTTAGACTCTATAAGATATTAGTTATACTATTCAGTCTCTATAATACGCCCGCCACGTTCTAGAACTATATTAACTATATCTTACATAACGCCCTTAATAACTACTGCACTGCCTACCTTAATAATATCCTTGTCTTCTTTAAAATATGTACTAAGCACACTAAATATATAAATGAAGTTATCTAGAGACTTGGCAACGCTAGACTGTAGATTAATATTAATAAGTCTAAGTTCTATGCGACTAAAACAAAATATCTTGGCTTAATTATCTTAACTAATGGCATGATTATAGACCCTAAGAAGGTGTAGGCCTTATAGGAATAGAAGGACCCGACGTTAATTAAAGAACTATAGCAATTTCTTAGCTTCGCGAACTTTTACCAACGATTTATCTAAAGCTACTCCGTAGTTGTTAAACCCATAACTAGGCTACTAAAGAAGAGTACTAACTGGTTATGGGGCCCTGATTAAGCATAAGCCTTTTAGACACTAAAGATAGCGTTTACTACAGCACCGGTCCTAGCATACTACGACTATATAAAGAAAACCGTAGTAGAGATAGATGCCTTAAACTGGGCTTTAGGAGGAGTGCTTTACCAAGCTAGCAAAGATGGTAAACTTAAGCTAGTTGCATTCTTCTTTACTAAGTACTCCGCCCTGGAATATAACTATAAGATATATAATAAGGAGCTCCTAGTAATTATAAAAGCACTAGAAGAATAGCGCCCTAAACTATAAGGAACTAAGTAACTATTTAAGATTATTACGGACTATAAGAACCTCTAGACCTTTATAATAACGAAATAACTAAACTAGCGCTAAGTCTAATAGGCTAAGTTCCTCTCTTAGTTTAATTTTGTTATTACCTATAGGCTTAGCACTAAAGCCATAATCCTAGACGCTCTTAGCCGTCTCCTAGGCGTAGTACCTGCTAATACTAGTAATGAATGTCTATAATACTGAGACCGCGTTATCTTACTACCAAAAAAAGTTAACCCCGCTATTTTAGAAGAGCTGCTAAGCAAATCCTAAGACTAGAGCGTTAAAGACTTTATCGCAGTAATGGACCTAGAGCCTAAGAAAAAAACCCTTAAGGAGCTTATTAAGAATGTCTATAAGAAGAATAAACTTGCTAGGGATATATTGGCTGCGCTACGCGAATAGGAAGGCCGTAAAGCACGCCGCTGGCCTAAGCAGATTAGGAAGTTACTCCGCTGTAATAAATCCGAATATTTAATTGTTAACGGCCTAATCTATTATAGGAATTGAGTATTTATCCCTAATTTACCTAAACTCTAATTAGAAGTTGTACACCGTATATATAGTTTGGGTCCTGCGGGCCACCTAGGCCGCGTTAAGACGCTAGACCTCCTTAATTAAACCTATTAGTGGCTAGGTATTTTATAGTTCACGGCTACTTTTATAAAAGACTGCGCTCTTTACTTCCGCATAAAGACCCTACGCTTAGTACCGCCTAGTTTTCTAAAACTACTAGAACTACTAGTCCGCCTATAGACCGATATCTCTATTAACCACGTAATTAACCTACCTAAGTGCTTTTATAACGGCAAAACATATAGATATATCTTTGTCGTTGTTAACCGCCTAATAAAGATAAGACACTTTATTTCTATCACTAGCCTAAATACTAAGGAGCTCGTTAAAGCATTTATTTACACTATTTATAAGTTACACGGCGCTTTAAATACCATCGTTTCTAATAGAGGCTCTTTATTCGTTTCTGACTTTTAGCGTCGCCTAAACTAGCGCCTAAAGGTAACCCTAAGCCCTAGCTCCGCATAGTACCCTAAAATAAATAATTAAACTAAGATTATTAACGCAGCAATAAATAAGTACCTACGCGCCTTCGTAAGCTTCACCCAAGACAACTAGGTAGATTGGCTCCCCCTTACTAAGTTTGCTATAAATAACTAGGTTAATAAGACCGCGGGAATCTTACCGTTCTTTGCCAACTATGGCTATAACCCACGTCTAGGCGTTAAACCAGTAGGCCCTTAGCCATTAGCCCTGTCTGTATATACAAAGAAAGAATACCTATAAGCTAATACTATTGCCAACCGCTTTAAGCGCATCTTAACCTAGCTTAAAGCCCTAGCTTGTATCTCCCAGTAATAATATAAAGATAATGCTAATATAAAACGAGATAAAAGTATA
>Ga0307515_10010176_pt1 | contig 18063 bp, 11 predicted proteins | sample 17_EM_MG_FD_194513 | JGI IMG/M metagenome (GOLD analysis project Ga0307515, IMG submission 194513) | Populus trichocarpa ectomycorrhiza microbial communities from riparian zone in the Pacific Northwest, United States - 17_EM | ecosystem: Host-associated > Plants > Roots > Unclassified | place... | reverse complement strand
CAGAGGCCTTACCTCCTCAAGGATTCGTCTCTCTCACCAATCTATCCTGTTCCAATCGTGTCCTTATAGCCCCCTGTCTACAAGATCCCCTCACAAGTACTTGCTACAAGGTTCCGTTACACTAGCTAGAATATTAATATAGTTAAAACTCTTTAGTACGATATCTAATTATAATGATATACTCTATATTACGATCTACACCCCTTAATCCAAATATTTTTGGTGTAATATTACGATATACTGACTATTTATAATATCGTTAAGTTTTCTCCACCAAAATCGTTATAACCAGTAAAGATTTTATATAGGAGGGGTTATACTTAGCCCGTGAAATAAATGCTCTACACCCTTTTGGGATGCTTAGCTACGCGTCAGCCTCCTTTTTCCTACTTATTAACCTAATACGTGACTCTATGTATAACAATACTATTAGTATTACGATACGGTCGGCCGTATGACCCGCATCGTTATAAAGAGTTTTAACTATAGGGCTTATACTGCCTAAGACTTAATACGTAGAGCTATAGATACTTAAGCATTCTATACCTAGAGCTTATTCTATAATATAGGGAGTAAGATATCTATTATCTATTTTCCTTCTCCCGTTTTAAAGCCTTTGGTATAGTTTAGCCATCGTAACAGTCTATTAGTAGGGTTACTTTCCCCTAGCTTATATTTAATCTTAAAATTAAATTACGCAAGCTCCTCTGCCTATCTAGCTTATTAAAGTATAAGCTCCTTTATAGTTATAAAATAGCGTAGATTATAATAATTTAAAAGTACACAAGTGGTATAGTTCGCGTACTTAAGGTAGTATCGCTACTATTTAAAGCAGTTAACTATAGTTAGCAGTTCCTTATCGTGGGTATAATACCTATTACATATTAGGGGGGGTCATTTAGCTCGGTTACGGCCTAGGTTAATATGAGGTTAGGGCCACCCCTACTAATAATTGGCGCGAACCCCGCACGAGGTCGCGCAGCGACCGCCCCCGAGTACCTTTGCACGCGATTTTAGGCGAAAAGGTATATAATTTAAGTTAGATCGGTACTTTTGGACAATCGCGTAATATTACTCTGAATTTTAAACACCTAAACGCGTGCCATTCCTATATTAAGGCGTCTTAGTTACTATAATATAGTCCTATATTAAGACGTCTCGGTCACTAGAGTATAGTCCTATATTAAGGCGTCTTAGTTACTATAGTATAGTCTTATATTAAGGCGTCTCGGTTACTACAGTATAGTCTTATATTAAGGCGTCTCGGTTACTATAGTAGTCCTATATTAAGACGTCTTGGTTACTATAGTATAGTCCTATATTAAGGCGTCTTAGTTACTATAGTAGTTCTATAGTAAGATAGTATTATATATATATATATACTGTTTAATATAGAGCCTTTTCCTCCCTCCCCCGCCCTAAGAGCTAGTAGTTAGATATTCTTATAAAGCTAATCTAAAGAACACTAGCCCTATAGCTGCTCCAGCTGGTTAATAGCCTATCTCTTATCTCTTGCCGTACTGTCTTTTACGCGCCGTCTTATATCCTTAATTATTTTACGGCGACGGCTATAGAATATAGCCTTGCCGTTAACCCGCTAGCGCGCCCCTTAACAGTAATTAAGAGCTTTAATTAACGGCCCACCCGCTAGCCCTAAAGTCCACCTAGCCTAGAGCTAGAATACTAAATTGCCGCCCTAAAGTATTTTATATTTTTTTAGCGGCGCCTATAGGTTAAGGATAAATAGGAGAGGTAGTTAAGTATCTGCTTACGCCTACGCTAGTAGGGGCGGCGCGGATATAGTAGATGGCTAAGTAGGGGGTGCGGATATAGTAGATAGCTAAGCGAGGGGTGTGGATATAGTAGATAGCAAAGTAGGGGGTATAGATATAGTAGATAGCTAAGTAGGTAGTATAGATATAGTAGATAGCTAAGTAGGTAGCGCGGATATAATAGACGTTATAGAGACATTATAGTAGATGGTGGATATATGGACTCCGTAGGCCCTATCTAAATATCTATCTTTTCTTACTGGATTTATATAGGTGTAGGTATAAATAATACTAATAACCTTTTTATCTTGCTAAGGCGTTCTAAGATTGTATATACATATAACTAAACCCCCTTAATCTCTAAGATTGCGGCCTTATATTTTAACTTAGCTATAGCCTTATAAGCGGGCTAGTATTTTCGCATTATTAGTTTATTTAGCGTAAATATGTTAGCCAGTAAGCTTTTTACCCATATAGTAAACCTTTAGTACTCCTTATAGCTAAAGAGGGAGTCCTTTTATAGGGGGTAGAGCGGGAACTACTTATATAGGATTACTAAGTCCTATAATAGGATTACCCTAAGCATATAAAGGAGGCGTAGAAATCCTAAGCCTGTAAGGTTAAGCTATATAACCTTATTATCGGCCCTATTTGGGTAGTAGGTCTTTATATATTTTAGCTAGACGTTAATCTTAAGCTATATCTTTAAGTAGAGGGCCTTTTTTAGCACCTCCCGCGCGTAGGGAAGAAAGTAGCCCTTTCCCTTCTTTGGGAAGCCGGTAATCGACTATATAAACGCACGGGGTAGGTAGCTAAGGTAGGCTCCTATTATCGCGTCTATATTTTAGCGTCTGGCCCGTTTAATTTAGGTCTCCTTAACGCCGCTAAGCTTAGTATACCGGACGCTCTGCTTACAGGCGCTATAGGTCTTCTCTTTTAAGTAAATCCCTACCCCCTAGAATATCTTCTTATTTTATTTAAACTATATATAATAGCTTAGCGGCCGTTGCAGTACTTTAATGCTGCTAGGGAAGATATATAGGTTATAGTAGTCCTCTAGCTACTAAAAGGATAGGAAGCTCTTAGCGCTATCCTTACCCTAGTAGTTAAAGAAATAGAAGGCTATTATAAAGAGAGGGTAGAGGATAGGGTTAGTATTGCGTATATAGCCTATATACTTAACCTTACCGTACTAATTCTGCTTCCCCTATGTTATTAATATAATTATATACGGCGCTAGCTTATCTAGTTTAGGCCCTTTGTTCTCTAGTTTAATAAGAATAAGATTAATAAGCTAAACGTCCCGTCTACTTTTACCCTAGGTAACAGTAGTATAGCCTAAAGAAAGGAATAGGTTAGAAAACGGTAGCTGTATAGACTAGTAATATACAAACCTAATAAATACTTAGCCGCAGTTTAAAGGTAAGACTTAACTAAACCTAGCATTTTAGAGCCCATCTCCTAGTACTAAGTAATCGTCCTTTTAAGCTCTTTAACGTTATAGCCGCTAGTAATTATAAATAGGTCTTAGTTAATAAAGTTAATGCGTTAAATCTAGTTCTTATTACGGCGGATACTATCTAGTATTGCTAAGAGCTTTGCCCCCTATAGCGGCTGCAAGGCCTTACCTTTTAATTACTATATATAGAGCTTAGTAATAGCAGAGACGTAGCTATTTATAACTAAGTATTAGACTATCTTGTTAAAAAGGGGCGTTTAGGGCCTCCTTATCCTATATCTCTTCTTCCTTATTCTTTATAGCTTCTTCCCCTATAGCTGCGGCTGCCCCTATAGCTGCCTTCCCCCCTAGCTACCCTTCCGCCTTAGCTATCTTCTGCCTCTTCTTTACCCGCTTACTATCTTTCTATATCTCTTTTTATTTTAACTTACGTTTTTAATAGCCAGCGGCCTATAATTTTTAGTTAATAACTTACTACTCTAGAAATAGGCAAAGCTTATCTTCTATTACTTAGGCGCCGTCTATATTGCCTTTTAGTCTTACGTACTAGTCTTTTTACTCTTTCTACTTTAGCTTATACGCCCTTATAGTATTCTTTAAGCGCTAGGCCTTATAAATATCCTATAGCCGCGCCGTCTAGGCCTTAAATTTGCTCTAGAGGCTATAGGGGGGGGAGGCTAGGGGGGCTTCCTTTGGCTATAAAGTGGACCGTAGGGTAAGAAGATTCTTAAAAGACTCTATATCCGTAAGAGGTAAGGGAAAGATATATAAGCGCGGCGTAGGTAAATAAAGCTACCGAACGCGTAAATATTATAGGAGAAGAAGAAGAGAGCTCTATATTATAGAATTATAATTATAATAGGCCTTTCTATATAAAATTAGAAGCCCTATGCGAGCCATTACGGGCACGAGAATAGTAGAGGGTTAGAAAATAGATTGTTAAGGCGATAATAAGGTTAAAGGCGCGCTAAGGCCCTTTATACTAACCTAGTACTAACCTAGGCCTTAAAAACGCGTCTAAAAAGTAGGGGCCACTACTTAGGGGGGGTGCGATATTTAGACGATATGTTGAGGACCTTAGGGGCTTGTGCGTAACTTAAGGTTATACTAAGCCTAACCTAGACCTCTGATACCTTGAAGTACCTGGAGATCACTGTAACACATTAAGATGACGGCTCTTGCATTTCATACCTGCACAAGGAGAACATAACCTTCACGGTAGGACGAGTCATCATTGACCAAAAGAGAGGAAGGGAAGTGAAAACAGGAAATCGGCCAATTGCAGAGTGTGAGGATCAGGATTCTAAGCTACAATCTTCGGTTGCCACACCGCCATGCACCTGGCCACGCTCGTCCATAATAAGACCACCCAAACACTGGCCCGCTTCGCCATTTTGTGAACATTTGTGATCAAAAAAGCCCCGGCAAAACGAAGTTCCCGCAAATCGATAGCTCCGCTAGTAGGCTTGACTTGATATTGTCTATGACCGTACACCGGTATACGCTGTATCGAGATAAAGGTCAGGTGATGATTCCGACTTACTGGATGTTAAGAACGGCATACCTTAGAAACATTTGCGATGGACAATAGAAGGACCACTCTCGTCGTATTCCTGCTTGGAGATCCACATCTGCTGAAAGGTGGAAAGAGAAGCCAAGATGGAACCACCAATCCAGACAGAGTACTTTCGCTCTGGGGGAGCGATGATCTTGACCTTCATGGATGATGGGGCGAGAGCAGTGATTTCCTTCTGCATACGGTCGGAGATACCTGGGTACATAGTTGTACCACCAGACTGTAAAACTATTAGCTACTGATCTGCTGCAAGCGCTTCTCGAGTGTACATACCATGACAATGTTGCCATAAAGATCCTTCCTGACATCGACGTCGCACTTCATGATAGAGTTGAAAGTGGTAACATGAATACCACCGCTCTCAAGACCCAAGACGGAAGGCTGGAAGAGAGCCTCAGGGGCACGGAAGCGCTCGTTACCAATGGTGATAACTTGACCATCGGGAAGCTCGTAAGACTTCTCCAAGCTGGAGCTCTGGCTGGCAGTCTGAATCTCTTGTTCAAAGTCCAGTGCAACGTAGCAAAGCTTCTCCTTAATATCACGGACGATTTCTCGTTCGGCGGTAGTGGAGAAGGTGTAACCGCGCTCCGCAAGGATCTTCATGAGGTAGTCGGTCAAATCACGACCGGCCATGTCGACGCGAGAGATAGCGTGGGGAAGAGCGAAACCCTCGTAGATGGGGACAACGTGGGTGACACCATCACCAGAATCGAGCACAATACCGGTGGTACGACCAGAGGCGTACAGAGAAAGCACGGCTTGGATGGAGACATAGAAAGCGGGGGCGTTGAATGTTTCGAATACGATCTGGGTCATTTTCTCGCGGTTCGACTTTGGGTTGATGGGAGCCTCAGTGAGCAACACTGGGTGCTCCTCTGGAGCTACACGCAGCTCGTTGTAGAATGTGTGGTGCCAAATCTTCTCCATGTCATCCCAGTTTGTAACAACACCATGCTCGATGGGATATCGCAGCGTCAGAATACCACGCTTTGATTGTGCCTCATCACCAACGTAGGAGTCTTTCTGGCCCATACCAATCATAATACTGTGTACCCGTCAGCTTGTGCTTCGAGCGCCAGGCGCAAGGCTTGCTTTGGAATGAGATATGTACCCATGGTGACGGGGCCGACCAACAATGGACGCTGTGAAAGTGTTAGTCATGCCTAGAATGGAGGAGCAGGGCCGTCGTGATATAGCCCTCCATGTGCAAAATGTAGGGCTGAAGGCACGGTGGCAGGAAAAGAGTACTCACGGAAAACAGCTCTGGGCGCATCATCACCGGCGAAACCGGCCTTGCACATACCCGAACTAAGAACATGTCAGCTCCAGCTCGATTTCTGAATATGCTAATGCGTTGGTCAATCCGCATGGTTGGGTATCGTGGCAGTGGCTAGTGCGAATAGCCCCACAGCAGGGATGCGGCATTGAATTTTTAATAGAGTCTCACCCATTGTCGATAACGAGGGCGGCAACTTCCTCTGTTCATAGTGAAGGATGAATTAGTGTTGAGTCCCCATACCAAAAGGCGCATAGCTGAGAGAGAAACTGGATGAACGCGGGACTAGAGAAAGCGGCTCAGCTCACCTTCCATGTTGACTGATTAAAGTGCAAGATAGGAGATGGTGCAGCAGGGATGTGTCGGATGAGAGATTAAAAAGAATTGATTATTAGCTGCAAGGAGTCGAGAGGCTCGTTGGATGAGCGGCCGTCTGTGGTTGTAGGTGAGATGGGGAGGAGAAGAGGGTCTTACAACAACGGGCGACGAAGTAAGGTTCGTGCGAGATGGTGGGTGCTGCTAAATAAGCGGCCAGCAGCTCTTGCCAATTTTGGCGGGGGGCTTTTGCGTAGAAAGAGCAAATCTGACGGCAACGACAATTATTTGCGGACGGACTTTACGCACAGCTTATATTCCGCTGCGGATATCCATTGTCCTCTACTCCTAGGCTACACTATTTCTATATTTTCCCTGTACACGCGTTCTCTCCGCCACAGCATGATGAAAACCCGTCATCACAGCAAACCCAAGCAGGCAACGCCAAAATTCCCCTTGGCATGTTTCTCTAGGCGGAGAAGGCGCCGAGACGTTGCCCGTGTGTTGTGTATTCCTTTGATCCTTCCGTATCGTGTCGAATGAGGCTTGGTGTTGGGTCTTCCCCAGCCATTCTCACCGCCAACTCACTTCCATATACCCAATGCTCAAAATAGCGTCCCGCTACCGTCACGTGGAATGAGGGGCCCTCCGGCTGAGGGGTATTCTGTCAGGGGTGATTGCCAGCAGTGGAACTATGGCAAAGGCAGCTCAGCCGATGATGGAAACATTTGTATAAGTCAATATTTGTAGAGCTGCAAAATAATACTATAGGCTGTATAGACATGCTAAAACTATAATATTGGGCGGGTTGGAGAGGCGCCTGAGGAGAGAATTCAATAGAAGCTCCTGGCAACGCCGCGAAACTTTCCGCTGCGTCATCCCCACACAGAAGTTACAGCCTTTAGATGGAAAGTTGACCACCCCCACGAAGTTGAGGCTCTTATACCTCTGATACCCATCTTATACCTTACATTCACCTCGCACCACGATACTCGACCCGTCTCAAAACTCCCGAGACCAAAATGAGCGACCCTAACCTTACTAATCTCCTCAAATGGGGCGTCGAGAATTCTGATAGCTCACGCAAAGACCCGACTTCACAAGTTAAAAATAGCCAGAATCTCAATACCGAGGCGCTTGCGGCTCTATTAGGCAATCAACGGTCTAACGCGCAACTTATGAGAGATGCGATGAAAACTATTAAAGACGAAGAAAAAGACCTCAAGGAGAGGCTTATGGCTTTCGACAACTTCGAACAACTAATTGAGGGAATTGACAACGCAAACAATCTGGGCCCGTTGGAGCTGTGGGAATCGTTGGTAAAAATGCTGCGGGATAAAGAAGCAGAATTGAGGACATACGCAGCTTGGTGTTGCGCGACTGCTGTGCAGAATAATATAAAATCACAGGAGAGAGTGAGCATATTCCACTAATTGTTTAAATGTCATTAGAGATATGCTAATGCTATCCCTAGTTGCTTATCTTGGGTGCAATTCCTACTATTGTTAAACTCGCAACTGAGGATTCTGATCCAGACGTTCGCAAAAAAGCCATTCTCGCACTCTCCTCTGCAACTCGAAATTATCAACCAGGACTGGATGCAACTCTCGCAAGTCTGCCGGAGGAACACAAAGTAAATGAAAAGCTCGATGCAGCCGATATGGACTCGGTGAATATCCTGATTCAGAAACTACGAGATAACTCTAAGCGGCTCGGATGAATGGCATATTGGTTGTAATATAAAATGGAGTTTCGGCATTGGATCATGGCATAGAATCGTAACCTATTTACGAACACGGCTACGCAAAGGTACATAATTGGAGTACCTGTAGATTTCTAGCATGTTGCGGCTAAGGTTCCTTAAAATCCTCGTTACACACTTCAGAACATATTTTACACGCTACGCCCCAACATTTTTGGAGAATTTGCGGGCGCATAATATTAATCTTCGGTATCTGTCCCGAAACACTCCCTAGTAACAAGTTCTATTCGGCCGGTTCTTTACAGTTGCCTTACCTAAAATTGACATAGCAAAACGCCAGCCATGCATAACCATGATTTCAACCCAGCGTGCGCACCGAAGCCTATCATAAAACTCCCAAAACCAACCCCACAATCTCAGCAAACCCTTCCCGCCCGATGTCTACCCCTCCACAAGCCCTCATAGCCATGTCTTTCTCCAACCCCAAGCCCACAACAACCATCCGCCGTTCCCTTGGATCCTTCGTCGCGATGGCGCTCGCAATCTGCGTCGCACACAACTGACCTAGGGTATCCAGCTCTGGTATCATGCCGCCGAGAACGGTTGTGGCTGTGAGCTGGGACAGTGGGAGGAGGTCTAATGGGAGTGAGCCTTCATCATCGTAGGATATGGCAGTTGACGGGAGGTTTGCAGAGTCGATGGGGGAGAGAGCATCAAGAGAGACGTGGACCTGAGAGCTAATTAGCTGCATCTGGGGATACACGGGATAAAGGATACCCAGTGGGCTAGTCGTCCAGACTGCGTGATCGTGATCAGGATCTTGTCTGTAAAGTAAATTGAAGTCACCGTCGTCTCTATTCCATTGACGGCTCCGCTAGCGATTTTAGTGCGAGCGGGGAAAGGCGCAGGCGTAACTTCGTATGACTCCTGATCTGCCATCATGGGCCTGGAATCCGATTCTCGGAGGGCTCAACAGCTGAGGCAGAAGCACGTTTCGGGAATTCTAAAATGCTATGTTCACGATCCTTGGCATTGGCCTCGCTTCCGCCACGCTAAGCTCACCGCTCTCGGTGATCGGCGTTAAACTTTCCCTGTCATCCAAAATTTCGTGTCAAGCATCGCGGCCGCCGCAGCGACGGTACTTGCAAAGGGCATCTCCCTCTATATCACAATGGCTAAATTTGTGCCCCGTCAGCGGAAGCATAAAGTCCTTGCGCGGCAAAAATTTCAGAGCTCCCAGGGCGAAACTTCGAGAAATAGAGGAGATCCCAATGCTGTTGAGATACTCCCCGCCGAAAAGGTGGAGCGCGAGGAGCGCAAGAGGAAGATGAGAGAAGAGCTAAAGGGTAGTCAACAGGGGAAATTTTCAGGAAAGAAGGCGAAGAGGCTGGAGAAATATATTGTATGTGCCATTGAAGTTCAACGACGTCTCAACCCCACACCAATTTTCGCTCTACCTCTAATTTCCTAAATGCGAAAAATACTAACTTGACACTTTTTTGCCATTAGGATACTAAACTTCGCAGAGAAGAAAACCTGGCCCTCCTTAAGAAACTCGCTGCCACCAAAGTAGATACATCGCTCTTTCAGAGCTCAAAGAAACTAGGAAGGACGACAGAAACCAAACGTGAGAAGCTATCCAGAGCATTTAGAGAACGGCAAGCAGGAATTGATGTTGAGAAGAATGATCAAGTAATTTTGGAGCGGAGAGATATTCAAGAAGATTACGTTAGTGAAGAGAGCGAGGCGGAACAAGAGATTCAGTCCGCGGAGCGAAGCCAAGAGATCGACGAGCCGGCACCCGAAACGGAGGGTACTAAGCCAGTAGTGGGGTTTGGAAGTGGGCTGAAGAGACCCCTGGAGTTGGACGAGGAAGGCAGACCTGTAATCAAGAAGCGGAAGAAGACAAAGACCAAGAGTGCCGTGATTCCAGTGCCAGAAGAATTAGAATGGGAAGGATTTGACACTGAGGGGGATGATGGGTCAGGGGCTAATCCAGCCTCAGAAGCGGAATCCCAAGCAGTAGAATCTTCAGGCGCGGAATCTTCAGAATCGGAGCACGGAGGAAGCGCTGAGGGAGATGAATATACAGAGGCTGGTAATTCGGACGAACTTTCTGAGGAGGACGAAGAGTCATCTAGTCTAGATGAAGATGCGAAAGCTTCTAGGAAGGCTCGAACATCCGCATTCAAGGCATGGGCTACCCAACAAAGGAATGATACATTAGGCTTCACCCCCTCGGCAATAATCACAAGTAATGCTACACCAAAACCTACGGATTTCACGCCTCGGGCGCCAGAAATGGACCCCTTACCTCCAGAGCTCGAAAGCCATACTGCTACAGACGCAACACGAAAAGCCTTCAGCGTGCATGTTGAAAGAACGCCAGAAATACAGGAAGCTAGGCTGGCACTGCCTGTTGTAGCTGAGGAGCAAAAGGTCATGGAAGCCATTCATAACAATGATGTAGTTGTCATTTGGGGGTCCACGGGTAGCGGTAAGACTACTCAAGTCCCACAGTTCTTGTATGAGGCTGGGTATGGAGCTCCAGATGGCCCAACACCTGGTTTGATTGGCGTTACACAGCCTCGAAGGGTGGCTGCTGTTAGTATGGCGAAGCGTGTTGGTGATGAGTTGGGGGATGCGGGATCGAAGGTCTCATACCAAGTAAGCAGGGCTCTATCCCCGATCTATAAATTTGAAACCAATATAGGCTAGATTCGGTTCGAAGCGTCCACAAACGCTCAAACGGCAATAAAATTCATGACAGATGGTATCTTATTGCGCGAGATCTCTCAAGACTTCGTCCTCACTAAGTACTCAGCGATCGTCATTGACGAAGCTCACGAAAGGAGCGTAAACACAGATATTCTAATCGGCATGCTATCGAGAATTGTTGACTTGCGAGCCGAAATGGCACAAAAGGACCCCAAAAACAAGCCCTTAAAGCTGGTCATTATGTCTGCTACCCTCAGGATATCGGATTTCACTGAAAATCGGCGGCTCTTTCGCCATAGTGTACCTCTTCTGATTAAGGCAGAAGGTCGCCAATACTCAGTAACAAATCACTTCTCCCGCAGGACAAATAGAGATTATGTAGAAGAAGCATTCAGCAAGGTCAGGAGAGGACATCGGAAGTTGCCTCGTGGAGGGATGCTGGTTTTTCTTACCGGCCAGAACGAAATCATGCAATTGGCAAAACGATTAAAGCAGACGTTTGACTCTACGCAGGGAAAAATAATCAAATCTGCACCGGTTCGCATCTCAGCCGCGGAAGGTGAGTTGGCTACGATCAACGATTAAACATGGATCATGTCCACTAACTGTTGCAGCTCCTCTTGAAGTTGAAGATATCGACCTCGGAGGCGATGTTGATGACTATCAAGATGAGGACGGCTCGGATGACGATTCTGTAATCCACGGATTAGATGACGAAGATGACCGCGAATTTAATATCGGGGAAGACTCGGCAGAAAACTCGGTTCTCAAAGTGCATGTACTCCCTTTATATTCCCAATTACCCACAAATCAGCAGCTACGAGTGTTCGAACCACCTCCAGATGGGTCTCGTCTTATCGTACTAGCGACAAATGTTGCCGAAACGAGTCTGACTATCCCTGGTATACGGTATGTGTTTGACTGCGGTAGAGCCAAAGAGAAGAAATATGATCCAACAACGGGCGTCCAAAGTTTCGAAGTTGGATGGATCAGCAAGGCAAGTGCAAACCAGCGTGCTGGTCGTGCTGGCCGAATGGGCCCAGGCCATTGCTACCGACTATACTCTTCTGCTGTTTTTGAAAGAGATTTCCAGGAGTATGCATCTCCAGAGATATCACGAACGCCTCTCGAAGGCGTAGTGCTTCAACTCAAGAGCATGGGCGCTCCTGTCGTCAACTTCCCTTTCCCTACTGCTCCAGGCCGTGACAGTTTACAAAAGGCCGAGAAACTCCTTTCCTACCTGGGCGCAATATCATTGGGCGGCAAAATCACCAAAATGGGTTATGAGCTCTCCCTATACCCCCTAAACCCTCGGTTCGCTCGTATGCTCGTCATGGGTATTGCTCACAAAGTGGCGGCTGAAACCATTGCCCTCGTTGCCGCCCTCTCCGTCTCTGAAATCATCATTCCTGAAAACAAGCTCGGTCTCAAAGAACCACACCCCAACACCTCCGAAATCCAAACCGAGGAGGATAATATTGAAGCAGCGGAGCGCTCCCGACTCCGAAAGCAATATAACGCTACGCAGGCGCAACTATCAACCAATGCCAGCACAAGTGATTGCATTAAGCTCAACAACGCTATTTGCGCCTACGCCCACGCCAACAGGCCAGAAGGCTTTTGCGAGAAGATGTTTTTGAATTCAAAAGCGTTACACGAAGCAAGTCAGCTTCGTTCTCAGCTTACGACTATTGTACGCACGCACCGACCTCTCGCACTGGGAGGATACGAGCCAAGACTCCCTCCACCGAACGACCATGTACTCAACCTCCTCAAACAAATCTGCGCAGCAGGATTCATCGACCAAATCGCCATGCGCGCCGATCTCGCACCTGTTCCACCCGATCTGCCGCGAAAACCAAGGACAGCCATTGAAGTTCCCTACCTAACCCTCTTCGCCTCGCACATAGGAGCGCCCACGAATTCAGACCCTATTGAGCAGTATGTCTACATCCATCCATCTTCTCTCCTTGCGCGGGTCTCGGTGCCCAAGCTGCCTGGCTTCATCGTATTCTCTCATCTACAGCGCGCGGCATCTTCCACAATCAATGGCGCAAAGACGCCGAAAACGCGCATGCATGCACTCACTCCTATCACGCGGCCGCAGTTGGTCAACATCGCTCTAGGGACACCGCTTCTAGGGGTTGGGAAGCCGAGAGGGAAGATAGAGATGCTGCAGAAGGATAAGGCAGGGCAAGAGAGGAGGGAGTGTGAGGTCGAAGTTAGTCTAGTGGGCGAGAAAGGCGGGATGGGATGGGGATTGGGTGTACGGAGGGTGGTGCAGAGGAAAGTTGGAGGCGGGACGGGATGGATGATTGAGAAGATTTTGGGATAGAAGTGGTGGCGCTATGGTGCCGATCTTTGCGCGGCCAGGGTTTGGATTACAGTATTTGCTGGATATGCCCAACAGATGCAAGCGTGCAAACGTCTTGTATGGACTTGAAGAGTGTAAAGAATGACTATTTCGTCTCGATAACCAGATGAAAGACACGCAATCGGAATTGCATATTCAACTAGACCGTTGAAGTTTTGATGTTCAATCGATACCTGAGTATCCTAGCTAGCGAAAGAGGGGGAAACGTGTGGTTTGACGGATGGCAGCTGTCAGCACACTAGGGAGCTGTCGAAGCTTGGAAGCAATGACGTATGGAGGCTTTCCAACCCATCGATTTGGGTCCATAGCTTATCGATAGGCGCCAGCCAATTAGATCAACTAGATTCGATAGCCGTGCTCAGATATTTGAACATACTCTACGGACCCCGACGGGTTAAGGGATAGGTTTTGATTCTTATAAAATCGCCGCATCTGATTTCTGATTTCTGATTGATTACATTGATTATACACTAATTTCCTAATTGGGTAAGTAGGTATAAATACAGGTAGATGGTGATTTAAGGGGAATTCTAGATAATATAGAGATTGATTTTTATCAGGTATCTCGATAACTCTTTAAGTATACCTGTACCTCCACAAATATTGGCGGCTCTCAATAGGAAAAGTAGGCAAAGTCAATTCTCCCCGCTTTACCTTCTCTATGTTAACTAGCTCGGGAATGCAACTGTGACTGTTGCCTCCAACCAATCCCTTATCTTCATCGCAATCTCAACATTATTTCTTTCCATGAACATCATATGTCCGTTTCCGTATATCCCGGCTTTCGGCAAGTCCAAAAAGGCTACATTCACCCCCGCTTGTCCTAAATACTTCACCGTACAATAATCGTACGGCGCATGAAAACTCGCCTCACTTGTAACAATCAAAACAGGCACCTCGGCCAGATTGCTTAGCCTCTTCACCGGCTCGGCCTGTAGAATGCAAGCCGTGTGATTAGCATCGACAGCCGGCACCGTTACCGTCTCGAGATCCGTCGCATTCGGCCCAGCAGACGGCTCATACACGACCTCCAGATCTGTAATCCCCCACGTGCGCTCGCGGCCCTCGAACGGGAACGCGTTCTCGAATGGCGGTCCCGACGGCTCCAGCGCAACGATGCCTTTCACCAAGCCGGGCCGAGCGTCCCCGACTCTCCATCCATACGCGCCCGCCTGGCTGTGCGTGAGCAGATACGCCGGGCCGATTCGGTCCATAAGCGCGGTGTACGCCTTCGCGTTGTTGGCTTCCGAGATGAGCCGGTCGGACTGCAGCTGTACCTGGGTGGCGAAGAAGGCGTCGAAGACGGGGTCTTTGGCTCGACCTGAACCGGGCCATTGGGTGTGGAGGCGAGCCTGCGGCCATAGGTTGTAGGCGGCGGTGGCGGTGAAGAGTGACTCGATGTCCCTGGTGCTGAATGCGACCATGGAGCCGGTGCCTGGGAACCAGGGCGAGCGGCCGCGTTCGGGTTGGTCGGTGAGGTAGACGGTGTAGCCGTGTTCCAGGAAGTAGGAGGCCCAGCCTTGTCGACCGTCGGGCGTGGTTAAGAAGTTCTGAGAGCGTGGTGTTAGAGGATTATTAAGGGTGTGGGGCGGTATAATGACAGTGTACCGTTCCCGTCTGGCCAGCTCCTGCAATGAATATGATTCCATGAGGGTATGTAATGATTGGCGGTGTTAACTTCTCCACGTATATTTGACCGACCATGTATTGGTTCGTTGTATTCCCTGACTTAGAAGAAAACGACTATCAGAAAGCATGCTCCTGGACGAAACCTCAGGACGAGTTCCTACAGTAACATTGACGTATTCCCCTCCTACATAAAAGTATTCTCGAGCCGCTACTAAACCTTCGATACCCCGCCCGGATTTGCGGAACGGTGATAGTGCTGCAGCATTGCAAATTCCTAAGGATAAAGCAAAGACGTAAAGGAGCAACATGTCGTCCGCTCTTTTAGGAATCTAACTTATGGACACGGCGAAATTCAAAAGCTGGAGCTTTATTGCGCTAAGACATTAGTCTGTACACAGTGCCACTGCGGTTCCTGCCAGAATTGCGACTATGAGTAGTCTTCCTACTAGGTAGAACCTGCTTGGATAGTTTAGGTCGCTAGAGAAGAAATTATCGCGGGGTTACTACTAACGTAAGTGATGGGGTTATGAAGGTGTCCCTAGTTATGACCGATACGAACTACCGCCTTCCTATCTAGGCTAGCTTATTTCCTAAATAAATATACTGCCGCTTTGAACATCCACACCTTGATATTTCCCCTTGCTTCCCTACCCATAACTCCCCATAATATACTTAAATTTGAAGCCATGCCTTACTAGCCGCGTGCTCTAGATGTAGAAGATTATTTATAAGCAGCTTTAAAAGCCTAGCAAATAATAGGACTCTATAAAAGCGCTAAAGCTTATATAAAAGCCTATAAGGTTAATCTAGTTACTTTCCGCTAGCGGCTTTAAGGTAGATTACAATCTTACTAAATCGCCCACGTTAACTAATATCGTATTACCCCAGCTAGTGAGGCAGCAATTACTTAACATTATATTTATCTTGCTAAAGCCGGGTTTCTATATTAATACTATATAATTTAGATAATTGCGATACTTATTCTTCGGCGCGAAAACTCTAACTTTCCTTACTCTACTAAAATTGCGCCACTTAGTATAAAATGGATATACAGCTTCTTAAAACGGTAGGAAGAGCTTTGTACTTGCTATATATAATTAATTAGCTTAGAACGAGCTATTACTAGTAATAGTCCTGCTCTAGTTAAGAGGTTTTTTACTAACTACTCTAATGCAAAGACTTAGTATAATATTAATAACGCTAATATATAGAATATAGATGAGACTAGTTACGCTATAGGCTTTATATATAGTGCTAAGGTAGTAGTGTTAAGAGGCAATATTATTAATTTTAAGATAATTAACGGCTCTTAGGAGTGGGTTTTATAGATTAATTTAATTAGTATATAAGGGCAGACGATTCCACCGTTTATTATTTTTAAAGGACGCTAATATATAGAATCGCTATAGTAGGAAGTAGAGAAAGCTATAGGTAAGTATATAATTATAATAAGCAAAAATGGATAGTTAAATTAAGAGCTTAGTATATAGTGGCTAGAGCACTTTAAGCGCTATACCCAATAGACTAAGGTATAGGAGAGAGTAATAAAAGATAGAACTAATAGCTATTAACTCTTAATTATAGACGGCCACAGTAGCCATATTAATATTAAGTTTGTTAAGTTCTGCTAGTTAAAAAAGATTATACTAATTTGCCTATTACCACATTCGATATACCTCCTATAGCCACTAGATTTGGTTATATTTTTAGTTCTTAAGCGACTATATTTATTAAAGGTTAATAAATATACAGCTTATAGTATTACTAGTATTAATAGAGACTATTTTCTATAAATACTTAGTAAGATTCGGCCGCATATTTATACTAGGAAGTTAATTAGGAGCGCCTTTAAGGTAGTAGGCCTCCTCCCCCTTAACCCAAATTAAGCTCTTAATTGTTACTCTATACAACCTCCCTCTATACGGCTATCTACACCTCTATCTACCCTTAAGCACACAACAGTCTTATCCTCCCCTATATATTCTCTACCGCCTAATAGTAAGCACACTTAAGCCTAGTATATACGTACAATCCTTTATCTAAAAACGTTACTAAAGGCAATAAAGGCAGTTATTTTAACGTTAATACAACACCTATAATCCTTAAAGGAAGGCTTAGAGCTTATATAAGTAAAAAATAATAATCTTTAGTAACATGCTAAGGAGTAAAAGGCTAAAAAAAATATAAATAGAATATACTCTTTACCGAATTAGTCCTTACTCTAAAAGTAGTAAGGAAGCTTACTGCTACTAAGCAGGCCGTTAGTAAGGCTAAAGAGCATACTAAGCTTACTAAAGAACAGCTTAAAAAAGATTATTAAGCAGTTATAGTACTTACTAAGGAATAAGTTAATGCTAGAAAGGAGGCTAGGAAAAAAGCTACGGATATAAAAAAGCTAGCTAAAGAATACTAGTAAGAGGTAGGAGAAGTAGGAAGGGTGGCTAAGAAGGCGCAATAAAACTCTTTTACTGCCCAATGAGGGTTTCAATATCAATATTGGCCAATCAGATTGATCAATATTGGCACTAATCAATATTGGCGAGTATTGGCGAGTATTGGCGATATTTGTAATATTTGCAGATCTTCTTGGCACCCCATCAAATTTTTTTTACAGTGCATTGCACGACCAGCTTCCCCCCCCCATTTAGCGAGCGCTGCGAAATTTTTAAATTCGGTACGCGCATCCAATCTCGCCTGACTGCCACCAACTGGACATAGTAATTGTAGCGAACGGCTGTGGCTACACGCAAGGACCTTTTTGGTTGCCATGGAGAATCGCCTTGGTTGGCCAGGAGAACCAAATTAAAGACGTACGCTTCTTCCTCTCCCCCTCAACTACCCCTCCCGTTGTGGCCGCCAAAACGCGAGTACAACGCTGTCTCCGCAGAGAGGTCGATGGAATTTGGCAATATCGTACGGGTGGAAACCTTACGATATTTGACAAAGATCACGACACTGCGGAGGAAGGCCGATCGCAAGTCCGCCAGAAGCAAAGTTCTTGCAGCCAAGCATACGGCTTATTTGGCGACCCCGCGTACCGAAGCGAAATATACTTTTTTTTCAAGGGGGGGGTGCAATGCACTGTACTTAATATCGTACGGATAAATTATTAAATATTATAGCTTCTAAAGCAGACTTATTATTTTTTATACCTATATTAGACTCCCTTAATATAGAAGAGTTATTAAACTGCCAGTAAAAGAAGACTTTTAACCTATAGATACTAGTTGGTAGGGATTTAC
>Ga0307515_10010175_pt1 | contig 18063 bp, 22 predicted proteins | sample 17_EM_MG_FD_194513 | JGI IMG/M metagenome (GOLD analysis project Ga0307515, IMG submission 194513) | Populus trichocarpa ectomycorrhiza microbial communities from riparian zone in the Pacific Northwest, United States - 17_EM | ecosystem: Host-associated > Plants > Roots > Unclassified | place... | reverse complement strand
ACTCCACCTGGATATTTTTTCTGGCTAATGCATCGGTCCAGTTCATCGTTCGTAGCGCTAGTACCTGTCCTGGTCCTGGCTCGTCCGATTGTATTCGTCTTAAAGTTGCCTGGGAATCCGTAAAAACTGTAACCCTGGTAACCTCCTTTCTTTCTGCCATCTCATCCGCAACCTTCATTGCTTCCGACATCGCATACATCTCCGCGTCAAACACTTCCTTCTGTCGACCTAGATGTGTCCTCCTCTTATTCCACCTTCCTTCCTCTTGCCATACCACTGCACATCCGACCCACTCATCTTCTTTGCTAGCTCCATCAGTCCAAAGAACAAGTCCCTCTCTTTCTAACCTCGCCTCTATCAAAGCTTGTTCCTCATCCTGAATTATCACTTCGCCTTTAAGGCGTCTTTTTCCCGTCGGTAATGTCGTCCTTTCATAACTCCTCCTTTCGAAAGGTTTATCCTCCGGGATCAACTCATCAATCCCCTCCACCCTCTGTAAAACATTCCTCCGTATTTCTAACATTCCGAGTTTAGGGGGGTTGCTCGCCTCTCCCGACGCATTCGGCTCTGCCTTAGGCGAGATTGATCCTCCCCACGACCGCTATCGTCGTCGCTCGGTTTCTGCTCGCGCTCACTACGGCCATCTTTGGATTTACCTCACCCCCCTCGATAGCAGTCCTAGGAGAGTCGCGGTTTCCTGTGCAATCCTTTAAGCTACAAGGTGAGAGCTTGCGCCTGGGAATGTTGCTCGCGAACCTAACAACCGTTTAGTCCTTCGCAGCTGCAGTCTGTGACCTTCTCGGCTTGTCGGATGCCATGACCCGCGTTCGCGTTTATGTCCAGGACGTTCCCAACAGGGCAATGCACCGCTCCAATTTGAGCTACATCCCACGCTGTGGCCCGAACACATTGACAATTGCCTCATCGTTATCGGGGCTCCTCGTGCAATCAAGGTCGGGTTTCATCTGCTGAGTGGCGACGGGGTTGGTCCGCTCCACTTCCAATTCGGATCCTGAGCTCAGGGCATCACCTGGGACGAACAAAGAGAAAAAGAAGTGAGGGACTATGTTCTGAAGTCTCTTCGGAGACAACTATCAGCATGTCCTTACAGTGGGAACATTACGATTGATGCAGCTATTGTGGGATGCGCCAAGTCGCTGAAGCACGGTGATGTTATTGCATTTAGACAGATTGTTCTCTGTGATGTCAAGGTGCTTCGTAACTGAAGAAGGCAAATGGCATGAAGGTTACTTCATTAAAATTCAATACCTTAATTTAGTCAGGAAGGTTACCCACGACCGTTCAGATACATTTTTTCAGGGAGATCCTAACCCTACGTTCATTTGTTGATTTTTTCTCGTGCCCATCCTCTCACTCAAACTCGCTGTAAATTTTAAATCTAGCTTCTAGTGTGATATATAAGCCTCGTATGAGTGTGAAAATCGAGCGTCTATTCCCACAGATCTCGGCGATCCAGTCTAATCTATTCTTCTCATCCGTTACTGGGACGTACCAATTCCAGTATGTACGACGAGTGTCGTGATGGGAGCCTTTAGGGACGTCCGAAGGATTGTTAGAACCAAAAATTGCATACACTACCACTTCGATTGCGACCGACTTCGCGAGTGAAAAGGCTTCATTTGCAACTGGGCTTGCCATGCGCTCAATTCTCCTAAGCGTTCTCTCAGTTTGTGCACTCGAGCTACCTGATTTTGTTCTGATTGGCTCTCGGCGCCAGATGCTACCGTGCCACCCGCTAACGTAATTTACCGGGTGACCGACCATGACCGGGAAACAGACCACCCGCGGATACAATCTATTCTCTCAAATGACCAACTTTGACCACCCTCCCAGACCTTGTAACAACTGGGGGATGCTTTGCAACCTCCTTGCCCTTCTTTCCACTGCTCCCAGTACTTTCTGAATCCTGCTCCCCTTCTGTATCTACAAAGTTGTTTGTTCCCTCCTCCTTATCCCCCTCAAACTCACTACTAGATTCCCACCCCTCCTCTTGCTCTTCCTCCCCATCACAACTGACAATTACAGGCACTTTCTTTACCCTTGTTGCCTTCTTTCCTGCGCTTTTAGGGCCACTAGAACCTGCTACCTTTGCTGCAGCAGCCTCCAACCACTTTTTTTGATTTTGCCGCTTTTTTAGCCTCAATTGCTTCTCGCTCCTCTTGCAGATGTACCACATCCTCAGCAGTAATTACTCTTGCTTTTGCTTTTGTAAGGTGGCGTCGATCTTTTGCTGCTACAGCAGAGGTGTCTTTGGCTCCAGAATGCAAATTTCTAATCATTTCCACCCCCAATTCCTTATCTGCAAAGGCACCCTGTGCTGCTCTGCCCAACTGGACAATTAAGCTTTTCAACTTGAGAAAAGAAGGTGACTGGCAGGTGATAAAGAGGTAAGCACTGCATGCTAGTCTGCCAACAGCTCTGGATTGTCTAGGGTTAGTGGTAGGAGATGTCTCAGCATGAGTGATATCTCATGCCTGGTGGACAAAAATCTTACATTGGTTGAAAGGCCAGATACAGGTTGCTTCAAATGCACTCCAAATATTCTTGTTAGTATATGCTGTAACTCTGGCTCATGTTCATCGGCAAAAGTGCAAATCGACTATAGGCTGCGCTACGCGCACACGCGCACACGTGCAGCTCATTGCAAGCTTCCCGTGGACCCCTGCGCGACGCACAGCCTATAGTCATCTATAGTCGATTCATAGAGATGTGCGCGTGAGCCTATGGAACTATATACGGCTGCCGGCCGGAGATGGACCTATACCAGTCTTCACTACCTGCAGTCTTCGCTCCTATACCGGTACTGTACACAATCGTTGAGAGTCTGCTTGAGAGCCTGCTTGAGAGCCTGCTTGAAAGCCTCTTTGAAAGCCTGCTTGAGAGCCTTCTTGAGAGAGCCTCGCATCGGGAAGAGTAGAGTTTTCCACGGGAAGCTTTTGGCCGATGGAAAACTCTGAGTTTGTGGAAGCTTTGGCTAATAGAAGGCTCTAAGTCTGTGGAAGCGTTGATGCTAACGTTGACGTAGCCAACCTACTTGTCTAAGTGCTTCTGGTACTATGACCACCATCACCGACACCATCACCATAGCCATCATCACCATCGCCATCATCACCATCAGCCCCGGACCGAATGCGCACACATACGCCCACAATCGGTGGGAAGCGAGCAGCAGATTCCACTGGAAGATCTGAGTCGGAGATCTGCTCTCCGCAAGATCCAATTGTCTACCTTTCCTGCAGAATCTAAGGCTGCAATTGTCAACACCATGACCGTGAGACATCGTGAGATTTGGTCGCGGTGGCCGCACTAAAGATAAGGTTCAGACTATGATATCGACCGACATCATGATTTCGGCCACCATACGCCGCCAGTTACCCGCCACCAGCCTCACGCCTCCCGGTGCCTGTCGCCTGCAATTCAGCAAGTCTCTGGACCGAGCACACAGGAGCACACATCGGAGCATTAGTATAGTCAAGTGAGATTAGGAGTGTCTTGCCTCTGGAGAGTGTATTTGAGAGCGTAGAGCCAAGTAGGCTGGTGTTGACACGAGAAGATGATGGAGAAGAAGAGAAGATGATGAATTGTCTGTCCATCCAAAGAGAAGGAAAACTATGGACTTATATATGAAAGAGAGAGAAGGAAAACCCAATGCCGACTGCCAAAGCCGGAGCCCAATGCCGAGTACCAGTGCCGAGCCCTCCTCGTCGCCATGGGGGCAGGCGAGGCCGATGGGGGCAGGCGAGGCCGATGGGGGCAAGCGAGGCTGGTGGGGGCAGGCGAGGCCAATGGGGGCCGTAAGCCACCGGGCCAAATCCCTAGTCAACAGCTGGGAGTATGTGATCGAGTGCAATTAGGAGTGAACTAGAGAGCGTACTCGGGAGTGTACTTGAGAGCGACTCGGAGGTGTACTTGGGTGCGTACTCGGAGGTGTTCTTGGGAGTGTCTTGAGAGTAGACTTGGGAGCGTACAGTCAAGCAGGCTGGGAGTGTGTCATCAAGTGCAATTGGGAGTGTATTTGAGAGCATGCTCGGGAGTGTACTTGAGAGCGTCTTGAGAGCTTACTTGAGAGCGTACAGTCCAGCAGGCTGGGAGTGTGCCATCGAGTGTGCCATCGAGTGCAATTGGGAGCGTACTTGAGAACGTACTCGGGAGTGTACTTGAGAGCGACTCGGAGGTGTACTTGGGTGCGTACTCAGAGGTATTCTTGGGAGCGTCTTGAGAGCTTACTTGGGAGCGTATAGTCAAGCAGGCTGGGAGTGTGTCATCGAGTGCAATTGGGAGTGTATTTGAGAGCGTGCACGGGAGTATGCTTGAGAGCGTCTTGTGAGCTTATTTGAGAGCGTACAGTCAAGCAGGCTGGGAGTGTGCCATCGAGTGCAATTGGGAGCGTCCTTGAGAGCATGCCCGGGAGTGTACTTGAGAACGCACTCCGAGGTGTACTTGGGAGCGTACTCGGAGTGTACTTGGGAGCCTCCTGAGAGCTTATTTGGAAGCCTAAGTCAAGCAGGGTGGGAGTGTGCCATCGAGAGCAATTGAATGCGTATAGTAAAGCAGGCTGGGAGTGTGCAATCGAGTGCAATCAGGAGTGTACTTCAGAGCGTAGATGGGAGCGTGCAATGAAGTGCATCTGGCAGCTTGCTTTCAAGTTGTATGCAGCGTGATGTATAGTATGCAGTGCACAAAATCGCCTGCGTATCATAGTGATCTAGTCAACGCGTAGGTCCATAGGACCTTTTAGTGCCACGCGTCAAATATGCTATGAATTACCGTCCCAAAAACAGCTTCTCTATGAGTTACGCGTCGCGTAAGGTCATTTTTCCCGGTGTTACAAGACTAGTATATGGTTAGTTTCCTGTAAATAGCAATATCTTTAATGGGATAGTACTTGTGATTCGTGAAACTGCCCCTTCCTAATTGTATTTCCTCCCTTTCTCATTTATGTATCCAGTTCCTCTGAATAAGCACACTGTAGGGAATCAAAAAGACCAACATCCAATAGCTGAAGAATGTGTGTTGAGTGAGATGGCACATTGTAACGCGGGAGGAATCGACTCCAAGATACACCCAACTAGAAGTATCCCTTCTACGTATCCCTCTATCTTGTCTCACTATCAGACTTGATATTGGACTTATACAAGGACTAATAGTAGGCTCACTTCGAAGCTTCACTCAGGTGCAGAAAGTAATCAGAATAGAATAAATGTAGAATAGCTTTCCAATCCGAATATATTGTTAAGGCTTGTTCTCCATTGTGAGAAGGTTGCCCTCTATACCAGCGGAGAATTGAGAGGTCTTTATACCTCTTTCCTCTGCGCTCTAACTACTAATTCTAACTACACTTTTCTCTAGATAAATGCGCACTATCCTCTCATCCTCGTGACAACCCTCTGTTTTATGTCCAGTCCGGGTTTCAACCAGGCGCTTGTTGCCCTGTCTGGTTGCTTGGCGGTTCGTAACCCTGACTGGGGCCTCCTGTCCGGTTCCTACCCGGACTGCAGCCAGGAAACCCGGAACCGTTGTTAACAATAGATATATCATGGGATGATTGAGATATAATAGAGTATACACAGCTGCCAGAGTAGAATATGGAAAATTCAAAGAATATGGTGCAATGGTATTGGAAGGGAATATGTGAACAGCTATAGGTAGAGTTGAAAGTGATATACAAAACAGCCTGAAAAGCAGAATGCTGTTTAAAGGGAGTTTTTGTATTATGTTTGTTTCTCAGTCATGGCAGCAACATTACAAACCCACATTTATTTCAGTTGGATAGTGAAGAGACAATGTATAGGCACCACTGTTTTTCATCTGAGTGCGTTCTATCGTTGACAGATTGTCCGTAGTTAATTTGAGCTGGGGATAAACTAATGATGTACAGGTCCTGCTCAGCTGCACGAGTGTTAGGCAGATGGAGGTTCATGTAGCAGTTAGTTCTAGCAGCAGGAGACTCAATCACCAATAATATTCACTTCTACATGTAAGGTGAGTCAATTTACTCACACAATTACTCACATGCACTCCAGAGTTAAACCTCTACAGAAGTGTGGGATATACTGGCTGAACTATCTTTGAAGCAGCAGGGAGAACAAGCTCATGTGCACTGAGGGCTATATCTAGTTGGTATGCAGTAGGTAGACAGAAACCAACATGAGTAGGGATTGTTGTAGGGGTGCATGCTTGCTATGCAAATTAGATGTCTTGCAGCGGTTTAATACCTGTCATTCCATTGATTTTTGTTGTGCTGAATCTCTCTATTGACCTAAACCCACTGACTCTCACTAAGTCTAATGGACATGTACTCCAGAACTAAAGTGGATGCACTTGCTGACTCTGCTGTCACCAACACGACAAAAGTCTTGGCAAACAGAAACGGTGCATTAAGTCAATAATAACGATAGCAATTGAAACATGGACAGTGGCAATCAATTTCTAACATCGGATTGACTCCGAAACAAGCTTTCCAGCACATTCTGGACAGCTGGAGGTGGGCGCGGATGAGGATTCACGCGGCTGAGTGGATTCCCATAGAGTCTTGACAGAAAATGCGACTTACGCAATGCGTCCGCCAGCGAGCAAGTGACGATGAGGACTATCCTAGAAAGAGGCTTGCCTTACTGAAATAATGAACGAAGCCAGAGTAAGTCAAAGGAGGAAGCTGGACAAGTGGGAAGCGGGAGACAGAAGGAGTGACACGCAAATGGAGATGGCGATGGAGATGACAACAGCGGCAACAACCACCGCCACAGAGACTGTGGGCGCAACCACATCTGAGCCGATTGAGACAAATGAGAAAGGAAAGCGGAGAAGGACGAGCAAGGCCCCAGCGACCCCCAGCGATTGGAGAAGCCGCATGCAGAGAACAATGTGACAGCAAGCACAGGAGCTAATGCAGCTGCACCAAACTGTTGGACACCTAACCAACTTGGTGCAAGGGCAGGCAGCCCGCGAAGAGGCACGGTGGTTGGGAAAGAGGACGTGGATGCAAGAGAGAGATCAGAAGTGGGATGCCTGCTACGAAGACGACACGCTGTGGTGGGGGGGTATCCCAATATGATCGCTAAGGTCATGAAAGGAGAAGCACCAGACCAGGGAGGAGGGGAGAAAAAAAGAGACAAGACTGCAGGGATGGACAGCGGGGGGCTAGAGGCCTCGCAACATGCAGATACAACACAGGATGGAGGCCCAGAGAAGCGCCAACAGCTGCAGCAGCAACCGAAGCCCAGACTGCCGCTCAAAGTGCAGCCGAAACTGCAGCACGAACCCAAGGCAAAGTCAGCACCCACACTCTCGAGATGGTGGGAGACGGTCCCACCTCGAACACAGAACCAGAGGGCACCAATCGGCCCAGGCGGATCGAGCACAGCAGCGAGATGCCTGATACCAAAGAGAGACGCGAGAGTACCGCTCCCGGGCCCAGCTCCGACTGCCGGCTTGAGCATGGCTGACAGACAGCTGATTGTGAGGAGGGATGAAAGCATCCCCATACCCAGAAAGATAGATGAGGAAATTGCATCAGCAGTCAACAGAGCACTGTTCCACCAGCAGGCCCCGGCACATGTCCGGATCATCAATGCGAGAAGGAATGCAAAGGGTACAATAACTGCAATGACACACCAAAACGCAACTGCAGAGATGGCGGTCCTGTGCCGAGATATCATTACTAAGGCAGCTAGATCGGTGGACAAGGGGTTCATCGATGTTGAAGGAAACGAATCATTGGAAAGACTGAAAATCCACACCGTTCTTCAGGTGAGATACATGGGGAAGGGCACCGAAGGACTACAAGAAATGAGGGAGGTGATTCAGGCAGCGAACAAGGTGGTGGCAGTTCCAGCTCAAGTGAGATGGCTATCAAACCCCAGAATCATCAGGGAGAGAGAGCAGAGAGGAGAAATCAAGGCATCATCGGTGGTCTTCATTGTGAAGGGGAAGAAACTGGCACAGAAAGTACTGAATAACGGGGCAATTGCGGCAGGAGCACAACACAAAGTGGAACCGTACACAAATGCAGGCCATGACAGCCTTTGCGAGCTCTGCTAACGATGGGGCCTCATCGAGAGCAAGTGCAACCACCATCTACCAAAGTGTGGCAACTGCGCCGGACCTCACCGATCGAGAGAGAACAGGTGCAAGGTGATCGGGTGCGCATCGACACATGGGGCAGTATGCATCTACACACATGAAAACTGCTAGAACTGCAAGGGGAATGAAATTGCATTTAGCGGACAGTGTGCGAAGATAATCAAGGCAATAACAATGGCGTGAGAGAGCAGGAAAGTGCAACCGACTGGGCGAGAGAAGAGGGATGTAACTGGGGCCAACAGAAGAGCACTCAGCACCAGGCAGGCTAGGGGTACAGAAAACCGAGATGGGGAGACGATAGCTGACGGAGCAGAAGGCGATCCCGGTGGGATGGAGGGGGTGGAGGTGGAGAAAGATGTGACCATGAGTGAGACCACTCCAGAAATCGAAATGGGAGCCGCCGCTTTCGATGATTAGAGCAATGCAGTGCAATTACGCCAGGTCTTTCCCGTGGACCATGGCAGAGCTGGAGACGGGAGTGGATTGAACGGCAGACTTAGTACTGTTGCAGGAGCCACCTGGCAAAAAGGGAGAATCGGAGTCAGTTACCCGGTGTATGAAAGTAGAAATTGAACGCGAGTTTGGAAAGCGGTACGCAAAGGAAGTGGCCTTGCAAAGCACGAACGGACAGATCCAATGATTCCAGTAGTCCGGGTGTGGACTAGTCCAGACTGGGCCAGCCCAATCTAGTCCGGATCCAGTCAGAGTTATTTCTGGACTGGAATCAGACCGGTCCAACATTCTGCCTGACTGGTACGGACTTGGTCCAGACCTGGCCGCTTGGAGCACACCAGTGAAAGTCAATGGCAGTCAGTAATACATTGTGCCACCGGATAGAGTACTAAACGGAGACTCATACACCCTTTGGTTAAACGGTGGAGCTAGAAGGTAGAGAGCCCATAATTAACACTCTGCCGCAGTTCTCACGGCATCCACCTGGAATTCATGATATAGTGCTGTTCTCGCACTAGGAGTGTAGCAAGAGGATGAGACGATATACTTGTGTACCCGGACATGAGGAACTACACTAATTGCATTGATCTATGACAGCTTGGGAAGAGTGCGTGGGAACTAAGAGCTGAGAAAGATAGAGTGTGCATTTTGTTGTATAATAAGATGAGATGATATCTATCTGCCCCGGGGTCTTCCAAATATATACACTCTGTGGCTCAGTCGATCTCTGTTATCACTGTGTCTCTGTACCGTATATGCCCGCTTCATGTCGTTGGAGAGTGTTTTCCCAATGCCAAATCATGCTCATAGACAGGTGAAGTAGACGATGAATTGATTCCCTGCAGGCTGTGGAATGCATCAAGTGATGGGATGCTCTGCAAATTGGGCTTGCACAAGTTGTTGTCACAGGAGCTCAGTTGGAAGATACAGGCAAAGCTGAGCTAGATATCGATCAGGCTGAGGATGAGAATATGGACATTGGGTATATTCTGCAAATAAGAAAATTGCTAAAGAAATCTTGTAAAGTCCGAGAACGAAGGTACGATTTTGGGAGTTATGTACCTAGCCTGAATAGATTAGTAGCAGCTTCCTTGGACTTGTCCAGACCAAGCCCGTCCAGTCCAAGACGGCCAGTCTGTAGTCCAGTCCAGTCTAACACTCATGTGGGACTGGACCAGACCAAGCCCTACTCCGGACTGAGATCGTTTGGACTGATGGAAATATTGACAGAGCTGAACAGGGGTGCGAACGACGATGTCATGGTGACTGATGTAACAACAAGAGGAGAATTGTTGTCGAGGATTATCAATATTCACGATTGAAGAGATGTACAGACTGGGAATAGATGGGCGAGGAGGCCAAACTGGCATAGAGCCATCCGAAAGATAGGTGGCACAAGAATCGTGGGCGACATGAATGCACACAGCTGACGGTGGGACCCATGATGTAGGGAGCAACGGGATGCAACATTTTGGGAGGAGATTATAGATGAGTATGGGCTAGAGATTGGAAATGATGACCGGCTCAGCCACCACAGGGCGAGAAACGGTGAAGAAGGCGAATCAACCATAGACTTGACCCTGGCCACCCAACGGATCATGTGATGGACCACACTGGTAGAGAGCCATGGTAGAGGCTCCGACCACAAGGTGATCAAGTGGGAGTTTAACATTGACAAACAGGAGGAGGCAGACCACGCAGAGGCCATAGAATGGAACCTGGCCGCCATGTTAATAGAGGCCGAGGAAGCAGCAGAGAATATTTGGAGAGGGCTGGTGACAGACAGAGCCCACCTGGGCGAGGAATGCATGGGAGACGATGTAAAGCAAGAGGCTGAATAATGTCAAGACACATTGAGCAAAGTTCTAGACGCCAAAGTGAAGAAAAAAAGAATCTGCGCTCGATCGAAGAGGTGGTGGAACGGCGAGATTAAGGTGATGAGAAGCGTACTGGGGAGAGAAAACAGAAGGGGAAGGAGGTCAGAGGAGGCAGCGCGCGCGAAAGGAAAACTGCAGAAGTCAATTCGACATTCGAAGAGCTGGATGTGGAATGACTACATGTAGAATCCTATGGGGGGCGAGGTCTGGAGGGCAGCAATGTTCACCAACCCTCGAGCGAGAGCCACCGTGGAAGTGTTGACTGACAGAGAGGCGAAGCAAGCCAATACCATAGCCGAAAAGGAGGAAGTGCTCAGAGGGGAGTCTTTCCCCCTGAATAATGGGGACCAGTACTACAAACTACCTCCAGCGGGCCAAGACCACGAATGCATAACTGAGCAGTGAGCCGAACAAGCTCTGTTCTCACAGTCGGTCAAGATGGCCCCAGGGCCAGACAAGCTGTTGTTCGGAGCCATACGGCTACTCTGGAAGTTGAACAAAATGAGGATTGTAGGACTAACAAAGGCAGCGGTCCGAACGCGGCGTTACCCAGCCATCTGGAAATGCGTCAGAGGGGCGGTGATTCACAAACCAGGAAAGGAGGATTATATAAAGCTGAAGTCGTACCAAACGATCTCGCTGCTTAGTTACATGGGGAAAGTCGTTGAGAAACTAGTCCCAGAGCTGCTATACAACGAGGCTGGGAGATGAGCACTGCAAAGCGATGGCCAATTTGGTAGCAGAAGAAAATAGTCGGCCATGGACGCTGCAGCCATCATGGTCGACAGAGTACACGCTATGCGGAAAGAAGACAACATCACAGGTGTCCTCCTGATGGACATCAAGGCAGCATTCCCAAGTGTAGTGAGAGGAAGGCTGATCCATGCAATGAATGCCAAGAAGAGAGTTGGAGATCGCATACGATGGACTGAGAAATGTCTCCCAGCGAGGACGATGGAGATGGTAATCTAAGACAATGTCTGACAGAGTCGCCACGTGGAAGTAGGTGTGCCACACGGCTCACCCATATTGCCGATACTCTTGTTGATACACACCGCTGGACTGATACAGTGGGCGGAAGAGAGAGGGCAAGCCGAAGGCCATACCCTCGTAGACAATCTCGGATGGGTGGCTACCAGGAAGGACCTGAACCCGGTGGTCGAAAAACATGAACCCTGCGCAGCACAGTGCATCGAGTGGGCCCGCAGACGAGATCTCCAGCTCGACACTGCAAAGGCAGAGGCAGCACTCTTCACATGCAGGAGAGGCCACAAGAATCACCTCCGGCGGAAACTCACAGCCAAAATCAAGGTAGGAAACAGCTTCGTCCGATTCAACATAGAGGTGACTTGATGGGTGGAAGTCTGGCTGGACGCCCACCTGATGTTCAACGAGCATTACAACCGATCGATGAAGAAGGCAAGGGCAGCAGAAGCCCGATTGCGCCTACTCATGAAGAAGCACGGAATCATCCCTAAGTGAGTAAGAGCTGTTCAGATAGCCTGCGATCAAGCCGTCGCATTATATGGAAGCAAGCACTGGTGGCACCCGAGAGTATTTGGCAGACAAGATGACCTTCGACTCCTGCTCAATCGGCAAGCTAGATCAACCATGGGTGCCCTCCACACGATGCCAATGGGCCCATATATGAGAGTCACGGCTTACACCTGCGCTTGTAGCCCTGGACGTTAGGCAGCAACGATTCACAGTGAGGCTCGCAAGCGCGTGCCAAGGCTCTAACCTAATCGCAGTGCAGGACCACCCCACATCTGGCGCACTTATATGTAGAGTTATCACAAAGGAGCACGAGTGCAGCAGGGAATCAGAGACCATATGCTGGCCTAATCCTGACAAAGTGCCGGCTGTCAAGAATGTCATACTGAGCGAAAACCCAGCAGCTAAGAGAGAGGCGATCCACTGGGCCAGAGAAAGAGAGGCCGAAGAAGGTGCAGGAGTCTGGATATGGTGGACAGACAGGTCATGATCTGATGACGGCAGAGTAGGAGCCAGCACAGCGTGGAAGCACGAAGTCCGCTGGAAAGCCTTCCGCAGCCTCCTGGGCACCAGAAGAATGGTGGTCTATGATGTAGAGCTGTGGGCAATCGGACTCACTCTCTGGGAGTCAGTGAGGAAGAGGGACACACTGCAGACACACAGAGTAATGAAGGTAGCTGGTTTCAACGACTTGCAAGAGGCCATTCAATGAAAGGGGCACTTGGAACCGGGGCCAGGGCAACCTCTCGCCAGGTGGATTAACTGGAGCCCAAGGACCCTTGGCGAACCCTGATTTGAACATGATATGCACTTGGTCCCGGGACACACTGGCATCCCCGGAAATGAGGAAGCAGACCACCATGCGAGTCACACGCTAGAGCGCCGCAGGACAGGTACATTGAGAGAATAAGTGTACACCTCGGTTGCGAACAGGACCAGATGAATCTCAGAAGCAAAGACAGCGGTGAAGGCTGTGTGGGAGGCTGACAAATGTAGCAAACATCATGGCTACAGGCTGAAAGGCAAAGCTGGAAGCAAGAGACCCATCCCAATGAATAGCATGAAGCCTCTGGCTGCCAGATTCTACCGACTGAAGTCTGGACAAGCGCCAGTCGGCACGTACCAAAAACTGTTCGGACACCGAGATATTGACAAATGCTGCCGCTGCGGGGACGAAAGTAGGACAGCCCGCACGCGGGAACATCTCTTCTCCCACTGCAGCCGATGAAAAGACCAGCACAAGAAGTGCTGGAAAGAGGTTGGAAAAGTGACAGGATGGAGAGCGGGCAGATGCCGACACATGAAAGTCTCTGAGCTGCTCTCCAAAGAGAAATGCGACCAACATCAGCAAAATGTATTTTTGTCACTGGGAGCCTCTGAGAGTGTCTGAGAGTTGTCGGACCAGAATCCCAGGGTGGTCAAATCCCAGAGTGTACTGGACCCATGCAGTGGCCCTCAGGTGCACCTGGGAGCGCCTGCGACAATCCTGGGAGCAGCGACCACAAGCCTGGGAGCGCCGACAACAAGCCGGGGAGCCCGTCGACTCACGGTAGAGCAGTCTGGGAAAAACATCTTCTTTGGGAACACTACTGGTGCGCCTGGAAATCATAGCTACTACTTATCATTCAACCATTTTTAAAACTCATGAATTCATTTTGTATTCTCATCTATGTATCTATGTATCTATTTACATATGGTATATCTGGACTGGCTGCAGGGGGTGGTTGAGCGCAACTCGAGGTGCGCCTGAAGATGACTATCGAGTAAACTCAGAAATACTCTTGGAGGCCGTTATTGTGTGAACTTAGAGTCACTTGGTGGCCGAGATAGAGTGAGTTTGGAGATGCACTTGGAGGCCATGGTCGAGTGAGATTGGAGGTGTACTTGGAGGCTATGATCGAGCGAGTTTGGATATACACTGGGAGGCTGAGATCGAGTGAACTCAGAATGCACTTGGAGGCCGTAATTGAGCGAGTTTGGAGATGCAGTTGGAGGACGTAATCGAGCGAGTTTGGAGATGCACTTGGAGGCCATGATCGAGCAAGATTGGAGGTGTACTTGGAGGCGCCCGATGGAAGGCAGTCGAAGGGAGGTGCGCCGGGTGCTGAGACTCCATTCATCTGTTAGTTAATTCACAACCGTGGGGATGTGGACGAGGTATCTTTACGTTTGAGCTCTCATGGAGAGCAGGCGGGTGATCTTGTAGAGAGGCGCACCAGAAGCTGAAGCTACATTCAGGGGTCAACTCGTAATCGTGAAATTGAAGGGAAGACCGACAATGATGGGTGAATGCTGCACTCTCGGTGTATGCTGTACTCGGTGTTAACTCATGATCATGGCATGGAGAGATATAGAGGGATGACTTCACTTTGTGTTCTGCGATGATGGTAGAGTTGATGACGAGAAAGAGAGAAGGGGGATTAAGATGGGAACAATATAGAGGATACGAGCGGATATGAGAAATCAGGGGTACGACGTGCCTGATGGGGTTTAGAAGACCTCTTATCGGTGTTCTTACCCGCCGGATTGGGAAGAGTACCTGCCGAATCAGGAATGGTCAGTTGACTGGCACACGGAATTCTCTTAAGTCCCAGTTTCTCATGATGATTCCCCGCATATCCTCTCATCTCTCTCTTTCTCGTCCTCAACTCTACCATCACCTAAGAACACGAAGTTAGGTCATCCCTCTCTATCTCTCCATGCCATGATCATGAGTTAACACTGAGTACAGCATACACCACCGAGTACTGCATCATCCCATGATCGACTTTCTCCTGCTCCCAGCCAGTCTCTCATCGCTCGGCGGACCTTGATGTACTCAACTCTCTACATTCCCATGATCTTGAGTTTGACTAATGAATAGAGTCCCAGCTCCCGTCCGGGCCTTTCTCCCGATATACCGCCTCCAGATCGGCCACCTCCAAGTGCATCTCCAAACTCGCTCGATCATGGCCTGCAAGTGTATCTACAAACTCGCTCAATCACAGCCTTCAAGTTCCCACGATCAATGGCCTCCAAACTCGTTCGATTACGGCCTCGAAGTGCATCTTTCAGTTCACTCGATCTCGGGCTGTAAGTGCATCACCAAACTCGCTCTATCACGGCCACCAAGTGCATCGCTCAGTTCACTCGATCTCGGGCTCTAAGTGCATCTCCAAACTCGCTCTATCACGGCCTCCAAATGCATCTCTCAGTTCACTCGATCTCGGGCTCTAAGTGCATCTCCAAACTCGCTCTATCACGGCCTCCAAGTGCATCTCTCAGTTCACTCGATCTCGGGCTCTAAGTGCATCTCCAAACTCGCTCTATCACGGCCTCCAAGTGCATCTCTCAGTTCACTCGATCTCGGCCTCCCAGTGCATCTCTACGTTCTCTCAATGGGCATCTCCAGGTGCTCCTCCGATTACACTCGAGAACCCGTCTGCAGCCAGATTGGCCGTATGTATATATACCAGTCACGGTGGCGGCTTCGCCCCCCTTTGGAGGTACCGAGATCGATTATCCCATGAATACCATACCCCTGGTAGTCAAGTGCTTGGAGGGTACGAAAAGTTGGGCACACTTCCAGATATGATATCAAGTCCTGACAGCCATTTCGCTGTGCTACATCATGTAATGATAATCTAGTGACATCTATGACTAGATTTGTGTGAAGGAAAAAAGTTGAATGCACCACCTGCTCTCTCTACCAAATACCACATATATGGTGCCATGTCACCCTCCACATCGATGACTGTCTGTATCCAGGTAAATAGTCTACTAAATGGACTATCCAGCCACTCTGTTGGTTGATTCTGTTGAGGGACATTATGGTGGAGAAGAGGAATGGAGAAAGGAATCGAGACCACAGGAGCAAAAGAAGTGAGGTTCTATGAATTACTCAACTGCCAGTGATATACCCTACGATTTTTAGTCATGACTTAGTGGATCTAGAAGGTTGAAGGCATATCTTCAACATTTCACCATACATCTTGCAGTATTGTACGGGAATTCTGGAAGGAGCAGCTCTAGCTCAAGAAGCATAAGAATATGGTGACAGGATTTGACAGAACACGCAGCCTTGAGGAACCACACATATTGCATGGATCAACAAAGCTCAACATGAGTACATGTAACCAAGAGCTGGAATGAATAAAGTGTGTATTTCATTGTGTGGTAAAATGATACATCAGCAAAAGTACAAATTGACCATAGCCCGCACAATGTGTACATGCATACATGCACATTTCATAGCAAGCTTTTCGTGGACCTCTGCACAATGTACAGTCTATCATCATCTACAGTCCATTCAGTGAGGCTATATAAGACTGGTGGCCAGAGATGGAGATATACCTGTATTAACTACATGGCTGTTATAGCAGTATGGAGTCCACTGGAGAGCCTGCTGGCATTTGAACACCTTATCAGAGCCTAGTCTGAAGCCTGCTTGATATTCTGCTTGTAAGCCTATCTTATAGCCTCCTTCAGAGACTGCTTGATGACAGCATAACAGCGTAATGCTCAAGAGCTACAGCTGAGAAATGCAAACATCGTGAGAAGTCGAGATTTCCTCTCAATGCATTTGGCCGATGAAAATCTATGAGGTGTTGGAAGGTTTTACATGAATGTTGACAAACTGAATCTACTTGATTGAGTGCTTCTGGTACTATATTCACCAGCACCAACACTATCATCATCACTATCATCACCATGGCCATCATACTATTGACATTATCACTATCAGCCCTGAACTGAATGTGCATACATACACCTACAATCTGTAGGCTGCAGGCAGCATATTTTGCTAGAACATCTGAGTCCTAAGATCCAATGTTGTACTGTTTCTGCCAAATCTAAAATTGTGATTGTCAATACCGTAACTATGAGGCATTGCAAGATCTCATTGTGGTGGGCACAATAAAGATATGGTTCACAATTTAATATTGATTGACATTATGATTTCGGCCAGGATATGCCCCCACTACTCACTACTCATAATCAGCCTCCCGGTGCCTGGTGGCTGCAACTGTTCAAGTCCTCAATTGAATACGAAGAAGCATATATGGGAGCGTATAGTCAGGTGGAATTGGGAGTGTTTTGCCTCTTGAGAGTAAACTTCGAAGCATAGAGCCAAGTAGGTTGGAAGTGTATCATGTCATCCAATTGGGAACCTACTTGAGAGCATGCTTGGAAGTATTCCTGAGAGCATCTTGAGAGCCTACATAAGAGCTTATATGGCTGCGAGTATACCATCATATGCAATTTGGTGCTTTGTTGAGAGCATACTTAGAAGTGTAGTTGAGAATATCCTTGGAGGTATACCTGCGAACGTACTTGGAGAGTACTTGGACGCTTCTTGAGAGCTTACCTGGGAGCATAGAGTTAAGCAGGCTTAAAATGTGTGATTGAGTGGAATTGGAAGCATACTTGAGATTGTACTCAGGTGTGTAGTTAAGAACAATGTGAGAGCCTACGTGAGAGCATGCAATGAAGTGTATTCGGCTGTATCATTGAATGCAGCATAATGTACAGTATTTAGCGAACAAAATTGTATGCTTATCATAGTAATGTAGTCAACATGATGGTTAATAGGAGCTCTTGCTGCCATTCGTCAAATATACTATGTATTCAGATCCCAGAAACCATGTTTCTATGGATTATACATTATAGAATGTCATTTTTTTCGGTGTACCTATCTACTTCTGAGTCTTCTAAATATATTCACTTGCAATCACACAGTTCACCTCTGATATCCCTGTGGACCACCATCCCCCTACTGGCTTGCCGTGCCGATATAAGCAGTGGAGATAAGATATGGATGTTTCCACCACCCTGTTTAGACTCTACTCCATCTTCTATAGTGTACCCACTGTACAGGTTCCAAGCCCACTAGTATATCTCTCCAAGTCTCTGTAAGTTGGTACTATTTCTATGGCCAGAGCAATTATTGTCAGTTGAAAAGAAGCTTTCTGCGCAGCTATTTGAATTATTTGAAATCCAATGATGTCACAAAGTTTTGCTCCAATCACAACATATTCTAGGGATGAAACATCCACATATTGGTCATACTTCACTTCCCAGTTGCCAATTTACTCCATTGCAAATTCTCCGCATACTACTGTCAAGAAACATTACAACAAAGGTATTAATCCACAAC
>Ga0307515_10010174_pt1 | contig 18064 bp, 9 predicted proteins | sample 17_EM_MG_FD_194513 | JGI IMG/M metagenome (GOLD analysis project Ga0307515, IMG submission 194513) | Populus trichocarpa ectomycorrhiza microbial communities from riparian zone in the Pacific Northwest, United States - 17_EM | ecosystem: Host-associated > Plants > Roots > Unclassified | place... | reverse complement strand
CAAAAACATTTTAATTATGTCCTATTCCACTGATAAAATACTAATAAAACCCCACTTTTTATACATTTATCTAGCTTTTATCATTCTTATTTAACTATTTCCTCTCAAATTTTAATATGTATTAGTGACTAGTTGTTAATATTAAAAAAAGAAAAAGCAATGATGACAACAAAGACAAGAAATTACTTTTTATGGTCTCTTGCATGATTTTAAATAAGTTCAATTTTAACCTTATGTTTGTCTTTCTAGTTGGAGATGTTTTTGCTATGATCACAATTTCAAAAGTTTTTTTTTCTATTATAAAAAACATCTATGAAGTCAATCTTAAATTGTGATAAAACCTTAAATTAAAAAAATATATAAATTTATATATTTTTAAACTTTTTTTTTAAATCATTGCCGCAAAAACCATCACAATTCCAAACATATTTAATATTTGCTAAAAATCAAATTCATGACATTTCAATATAAACATATAGATCATTACCAAGTGATTATAATTTCATTGATATATGTTATAAAATATTAGCATCTATACTCAAATAAATAGTATAAAAAAACTAAAAAAACCAACTTAAATTTCATAAAAAAAACTGGCTATTAATGATTATGATTGGCATTGGATGTTTTAAGAATACTGGGATAGAAGTGTAACATTAGGAAATCTATAGGGACTAATATAAAGTCTACCTTTCCTGTCGTAATCGAAACACATAACTACAGCAATAAATAGTATCAATGAGAGAAATCCAAAATAAAAAATAAAAAATAAAAAATAAGTGTTCTTTCCTTCTTCGTTTGCCATCACCAGTCACCCTCCTATCACTCTCTCTCTCCATCGTCCTCCGTTTTCGGTTAATCAGAAAAAGTTAATATCGGAAAATTCAGAGATTAGCTTCGGACGAATGAACGAATGATTCTCTCAATCTGACGGCTGTGATCGAGTTAACACTGCAAATCATGTGGTCTTCCTTTTGGAGATCCAGAGATCGTTTCTCGTTGGATGAACTCAGGTCTCTCTCTCTTAGTTCTCACTAATTTCTCTTTTTATTGTACTAATTACTCTCAATTTCGCGCGATTGTTTTTTATTGTACTGTGTTTAACAGTCAATTCGCTTTTGATTTTTCAAGGAATTTACACTCTTTAGTCAATTGCATCTATTTTTGTTTATTTTTTTTCAAATTATTAGTAAAACACGTCACTGTCTACTATTTAATTCGACAATCTTTTGAACGAAATTCTAATTCTAATTTTTAATTTTTATTTTTGTTTACTTTGTTTGCAGATATTTAATTGATCAGCTGCAAAAAGTTCAAATTGTAAATGATGTTAATAAGGTAATTAATTAATTCTTAATTAAAAATCAATGTAGTTTTTTTTCTTTTTTTTTTGTAATTTTACACTCATTGAACCGAATTTTGTTGTTGTTGTTGTTGATGATGATGTTAAAGGACTTTGTAATAGAGGCGTTGAGATCGATATCGGAATTAATAACGTACGGAGACCAGCATGATTCAAACTATTTTGAGTAAGACTGATAAAAAATTGTATAAATTTTTGTTTCCATAGGTTAGGTTTCTGTTTTTTTTTCATGAATTTTGAGTGTTATTCTGTGCTTTGTAGGTTTTTTATGGAAAGGCAAGTAATGGGAGAGTTTGTGAGGATACTAAAGGTTAGTAGAACTGTTTCAGTTTCACGTCAGTTGCTGCAAACGATGAGCATCATGATTCAGAATTTAAAATCCGAGCACGCAATATGTGAGTTTGGTTGTTGAAGTGTTGAATTTTGTTCGTTTTGGAGGATATTGGATTTGTTTAACAAGTTGTTTTTGTTTTTGCAGATTATTTGTTCAGTAATGAGCATATTAATTTTTTGATAACTTATGCATTTGATTTTAAGAATGAGGAGTTGTTGTCTTACTACATTTCTTTCTTGAGGTGTGTGTTTTGTTTTTTAAGTTGTTTTGGTGGTAATTGACTGTTATGTTGGTAATTTGTGTTGAGTATGATCTTCTAACAACATGTTTTGCGGTTCGCGAAGGGCAATAAGTGTGAAGCTTGACAAGAACACAATTTCTTTGTTCGTGAAGACGCAAAATGTAGGTTTTTCTGTTTTTTCTACTTTGTTTTTATTGCATGATCCCATTGTTTTCCTTACTGTATATTTTAAATGTTGCTTGTGCCTGAAGGTTCAAAGAATATTGAAATTGATAATAAATAAAGATAATTTTGAGATTTGATGTTGAGTATGTATTTGATGAGGGAAATCCCGTAGCATGTTTCTGCACTTATAGATGTGGACAATTGCATACCCGTGCAGTCTACCATATCGTTGACACTTTCAACAGTCCACTTGAACAGCACTATATAGTGCTTTTGGGTATTATATGTTGTTGAGAACTACTGAAACTGAAATCCTAGGGCACCTGGCTCATTGTAAGTGGTTCAAGCTGACAAGCAATGCATGGCTTGCTGCATAAACAACAGCAAAGCCTCAATCCCCAACTAGTTGGGGTTGTTGTTTGCTGGCCTAAACATTGCATCAATTTTAGCTATATTATTTTCACGCTCTTATTCATGTTTTTCTTAATTTCTACTTGGTTATATCTGAAATCAAGCCATCTCTGTGCATGGTATAGCTTATTGATGTTTTCCTCTACTGCTTTGTGCATGTAGGAAGAAGTTGTTTCATTTCCACTGTATGTTGAGGCTATACGGTTTGCTTTCCATGAAGAGAATATGATCCGTACTGCAGTCCGTGCTCTGGCACTCAATGTCTATCATGGTGAGTAGGTGTTATTCTATCCCTGCTCCTTTTGCTCCAACTGTTTTTCTTTCAATGGTATATTGTAAACTGAACAAGTTTTCTTCTATTTCCTCTTGGTTTTCAGTTGGAGATGAATCTGTGAATAGATTTGTTGTGAAGGCCCCTCGTGCTGATTATTTTTCAAACTTGCTTACTTATTTCCGGAAGCAGTGCATCGATCTAAATGGATTGGTCTCTGAAACTCTAAAGTAAGAGTAGGATAATTAAAACTTTATATCACAGTGAGTTGAAAGTACTTAAGTCCTAAATATTGTTGTTTGGTTGCCGAGGCAGAAATCCAGACTCAGATACAACCACTGCGATTCTTGCTGCTGTGGATGAAATAGAGGATGATCTCTACTATATTAGTGATGTTATTTCTGCAGGGATTCCTGATGTTGGGAGATTAATAACAGACAAAATTATGCAACTTTTGATTCTTCCTTTGCTTCTTCCATCTTTGCAGTTGGATGCTGCTAATGTATGAACTTGCTCTTGTTTCATGCTTTTATTCATTCTTTAATTTTTCCCTTTGAGCTCAAGGGCTTTTAACAGTCTACTGATGCACTTTTTGACTTTGGAATACAAATTGTTCTTACTTAACCTCTGATAGCTTGTGAATTCAGGATATTCAGATTGGCGCTATCACTTCTCTATATTTGCTCTGTTGCATCTTACGCATAGTTAAAATCAAAGATTTGGCAAATACCATTGCTGCTGCTCTTTTCTGTTCACCGGAGGCTTTCATTGCAGATTCTGAAACTAAACTCAATGGTTATGTGCCTGATCATGTGCATGAAATCCAGCAGCCAGAAAATGAGAATGTGATTGAGGTAAATGGATGTTCAAAACAGATCATGCAGAGCTTGTCTAGTTCTTCCCAAGTTCGTACTGAAGATATTATCTCAAAAGGTGTTTCTCATTCAACTTTGAGGTAAAGATTAATAAATTCTGAAGTACTAACTCTCTTTCTATTTTCAATCTCCTCCCTCACTGTCCAATTTTAGTCTACTCTTTGTTGTTTGCTTTATAAAATGACAAGAATGTTTTCTTTCTCTGCCCAACTGAATATCTAACTGAGCGCTGCCTGCCTTCTAAATGCTGCTGCTTGACTTGAACTGCGGTTTCTGATTCACTAGCTTTCTGATTTTTCAGCCTTTGTTTGCTATCCCTTCCAATTTTATCTTGATCTGTGTAATACTTGCAGGGATGCTTTGCTTTCATATATTACAGTTGGAGATGATCTTCAAGTTCTGGGTTCTTTGAGCATGCTGGCTACGTTGTTGCAAACAAAAGGTTTTCTTTTTGGAATTATTCAGCTTCTGTTGCTACTGATTTCTATTGCTGTTATCTTATTGGATATCTCTTTTAGTAGAATTAGATGAAATAATGCTAGATGCTCTTGGAATTCTCCCCCAGCGCAAGCAACACAAGAAACTCTTACTGGTAAGTTATGAATATATTTTTTTCCTTGTGATAGCTGTGTTGGGATGCTTTCTTATTTGTTCATTTTTCCCACTTCATGTTTGGTAAACAATATGCATCTCATATTTCTTTCTACTAAATTGTGAATTCGAATTGTGGTTATTAGCTAGATATTGTCAACAACTTTCAGTGATTAACTGTTAGCAGCTCTAAGATAGCTGTGTATTTGCCAATATAGCATGGATTTTAATTTTTTCTAATACTTGGGCTTCAAGATCCTGTTATTTCTAATCTAAACTAATATTTGGTGAAACTTGTTACTTGTTGATTGGTTAAGGAAGTGTAAATTAATCGGTTTGTCCTCCTCTCTGCAGCAAGCATTGGTTGGCGAGGACTCACGGGAAGATCAACTTTTTTCGCTAGGAAGCAGCTCTATAAGAGATGAATTTAATTGTGAGCTTGATGGCTATCTACAAACTCTAAAGGTAATGATTCCTTCCCCTTTTCTCTCCCTCAAAAGAAATATTAGCAATGGTGGATCTTGTGCAACGAGATCTAGGGAAAAAATGGAATCTTGGTTATATTGAAATCATGTCTTGACATTGTTGTAATATGTGAAGGATTACAGTATATAATTAGGAGTTAATATTTTGATTGCTTATAAGATTAAAATTCAAAACTGATTTAGTTGCAGGGCAGAGGATTACTTTAGCATCTGTTTGAATTAATGCAGCGAGTATTGTGTTGTTTTGCTGTTGTACCCTGCTTGTCAGAATATTTTGTTTTTGTTTTTGAGGAAAAACTAGGGTTTTACTGCACAGAATAGATGTAGGTTTATTCAACAACTCCGGTTAATCATCATCAAACTTAGACATACAATGCCCCTCTTCTCCGTGGAATCAAACTGTTTCACTACTGATATATCCATGCGTATCAATTATTCTTTTTTAAAAGTAATTATGATCAAGAATTTCCTTTATTGCGATGTGGTTACACTTGTTCCACGAAGTTTTTATCCTGTTCTGATATTGCTTGTTACTTCCTATCTTATTTTGAGGAAACAAAACACTTTCATTTCCACATGATGATTGTTTCTTATTCCTTTAAATAATATATAACAGGATCAGTATGGAGTAGCATGCTCTTCTCTGGAGGTGGGAACAACCCCCTCTGCACATAGATTTCAGGTACGTTTTTCTTTTTGAGTCAAATGTGAGCTCTTTGAATGCATTTGTGGCCTATCGATCTGAATATGTTCTGGGATAGAAATTTCATTTTTATTGGCCTGCACTTTAGTTGACAGCAGGAGCTTGAGGTATATAATCCTTGTGATATGCATTGTCTTCTAGATTGCTGCAGCCTGAGGCAGCAAGAAAAATCAGGAAATAAAAAGAATTTTTTTACCTTTTTCTATAAAAAATTATGATGTGAGAAATTATGTCCCAAAACCTTCTATCGTTCAAACATGGACCTTGCTACAAGTCGATTGTTGCAAGTTGAAGTTCCTCTTACATAGCAGACAGGAATTATGCTTGCTTATCGTACTTTGTTGAACATTCTTTACTAAATTGAAAATTGACATGGTTCAACCTCCATTCCCTTTAAAATGTTAATGAGCTCCTCATTTGGGAAAATATCCTTTATATACTTGATGCTTGATCAGTCATGTAATGTGTTGTGCAGGTACTCCACACATTGGTTAGTCTTTTTTGCCGTTCAAATATATCTCCGGAGACATTGTGGGATGGTGGTTGGCTTTTTCGTCAGCTACTTCCTTATAGTGAGGCAGAATTCAATAGCCAGCATCTTAAATTACTGAAAGTAAGTAAAACTCACCAATAATTTTTTTGAATTGTGTCCATACATGATGGCCAGTTATAAAAGTGCGACATAATGGGATGTTAGGTATTTGTCACATTGCAGCCAATGTTTGAAATCATGATTTTATGCTACTGAGTTTCATGATGCATGTCTTACATTCATAGATGCTGTTGTGTCTCTTTGGATGATCTAGTAATATCATTATTTTGTAATGATTCATTAGACTTCTCATACACAGGATTCTTATAAGAATTGCACATGTGCTCTTCTTGAGGAGACCAGAGGTACATGGCCTGATCTACTTGTGTCCATCTTACGTGATGAATGGAAAAAGTGCAAAAGAGGTATTTGGTAGAACTCTGAATGTTACAAATAACTTTTTGAGTAAGTGGTTGACTTGTGTATTTGACCAATTAAATTTGCACTTTAGCAATGGAAGCTTCGTCTCCTCCGAAAGAGCCAAAGTGCATACTCTTTCCATTAGAGAAGTCCTCTGCTGATGGTAATGCTATTGTGCATTAGATGTGTTTTTGGACATTCTTCTTCCATTCGTTACAGGGTTGGGAGTTTGTTCACTAATATTCACTCAGTGTTTCTATTTGACTTGTAGATGTTCTTCCCAGTGAATCATCAATTATTGCTGGTGAAAAAATGTGCAAGGTGGTGAAGGTTCGCTTTTGCATTCTTTCTTGCTCAGCTATTTTTTTCTTCCAAATTGATAAAGTTTGAGAATGATGTAGATCTGGTGTATGCTGATATTGTAGAGTCAATGAACTTAAAGATGCTCTCTGTATGCACGCACACATGCATGACTTTGGCCTGCTGTTTGAGTTTGTATTATGAGAATTATTGAGAATAAATAGCCTACATAATTTGGCAATTAGATATCGTGTAGGAATTCTGCTGTGTTTCTTTCTGTACTTTTACAGTTTCTAATTTCTTATTTTTATTTCCATTTCAGGTGTTTGTACTTCTTCATCAACTTCACATTTTCTCCCTAGGTAGAGCTTTACCTGACCAGCCTCCTACTTGTCTTCCAAGTGATATCCCTGAAAATTCCCGTGCAAGAACTGCTGGCCTGGACGCTTCAGGTCCAAAACTAGGCGCCGAGTTGAGACTAGGTCAGTTTTCCATCTGGTATTTGATATGGTTAATTGATGATGATAATAACAATGACGACAATGACGGTGGGTGGTATATAACAATGATGAAAATTCCCGTGCACTATTTGCCTTGATAACTGATGATTTCGCCTATATGACCTATTGCTTCCAACTTCTGAAGTATGGCTTTATTTTCTTAGAAATTTGTTGCGAGAGTCAGGTGATTAAAATATTTCTTGGTTAAATCTCCCTGGTCACTGCCATATGCAGTTGATGCCGTGCCTTGTAGGATTGCATTTGAGAGGGGTAAAGAACGCCATTTTTGCTTTTTAGCAATCTCTGTGGGCACATCTGGGTGGATCCTACTTGCAGAAGAATTACCCTTGAAGAAGCATTATGGAATCATCCGTATTGTCGCTCCTCTGGCAGGTTCCAATGTATGTCTGGGTTTTTTGTGCCTTCTCTTTCTTAATATTGCTTCCTTGGGTGAGAATTATTGAATTTTTTTCTTTTTAACATTGGCATGTATGCAGAGACATTTTTTTCTATGCATCATGTAGCTCATTTTTCAGTGAGCATGCACTACTCGATAATATGACCAGAGATTTCTAATATTCTTACTGTTCATGTCTTCTATTTTGGGCCTTGGCAGAATGATTCTAATCTTACAATTGCTTTATCTTTCTTGATTTGTGTCATCAGCCTGCAATTGATGAGAAGCATTCAAGATGGTTACACTTGCGGATCCGTCCATCTACTTTGCCTGTTTTGGATCCTGCTAAATCCATTACTCATGGGAAGGCTAAGACAAAAGCCCTGGTTGATGGGAGATGGACCTTAGCATTCAGGGATGACGAATCTTGCAAGACTGCGTTGTCGATGATTATTGAGGAGTTTGATCTGCAAAGCAGTGAAGTCAAGAGAAGACTAAATTCATTGCTCAACATTGAAGGAGGTATAGATGTTACAGACAGTTCTCTACATCCTTCTGAGGCTTCCTCATCAACTCAAACACCTTCCAATTCATCGTAAGTTCCTGCTTGATTTGAGTTCTCAGTAATAGTATGCTTTGGGTGGGAACTTATTACGCTGTCTCACCCTAACATATATGTTTATATGGAAACAGTAGATATGCCCAGCAACGTAGATTAACACCCCAATTAAGTCATTCTTTGTATACGAGCTTCCTTTGCCTTGATTTGATGAATTTAGTGGCCTTTTTCTAACATTCTTTAGCCTCTTAACCCTAGGCTTCTCTATTTTTTTGTTTCCAAATTTTGTATCGTGTAACATTAGTGTATATCTGAGGCAATTTTATAGTAAAAGCTTTTGTTTATTGATATTCAGAGTGCATGTTACAGCTTCATTAAATTCCATAATGTTTGCTAACCTAAAGCTTCCTTCATTCTTGGATGTTAACCCTAACCCTCCTCTAAAATCAGCTTAGATATTGATATGCTAATTTTACCAAAAAGTTTTCCCGGAATGACCTTACGAAGAATCTCACCCGTTGAATGAGTGGGTCCTACTGGTATATCTTACAATATGGTGATTTTGGCAAGGATCTCAGTAAATTTAGCATTATGCCGAAAAGTTAGGATTTCAAGTGTTCCATTGAAGAAAATGATGAAGCTACACTGAGAATCCTTCTCACCTTTGAGGTTGCTGCTACTATCAGGGGGAATAGACTTCTTTAGCATAAACATCATGTGTTTAAGGCATGCCAACAATTTAACTTCAAAAATTCATGTATATCCGCTCCCCATTGGCCCTTATTTATTTTGACTGTTCATTGTGTTATAAGCATTTCTGCCTTCGTTAGCAGATGCCATTTGTCCAGTTAAACCTGTTTGGTATCTCGGATTCTTGAACATCTAGAATGTAGGATTCTCGGAAAGTGATGTACCAGAAACACTGTTGTTAAACCGGGTCCATTCTGTTTAGTTGATATGAGAAACCAACGACTCGAGCTTGATCTTGGTTGGGTTTCAAGTTGAATAAAAAAATGTTGACAGGATAAAACGATAAAACTTGGTTGATTTATATGAGTTTTTAATAATTTGATTGGGTTATTTAATCTGGTGAAAACTTAATCATGTCAAGGAATTAAAAAAAAAAAACTAATTATGTCAATACCAAGGAATTAAGAAAAAAAACTATGTTGATTTGATGTACAGTGATATAAATATTTTATCAGGCTAGTTCTCTCTATTAGGGAGAGTTCTAGCTATGCTAAAAAATATTACTCTAATTTCACTAGGGAAAGCAACTCCTAGCTTTTTAGGAATCTTATGTTTTACTCTCTTTTTTTTTCCAATAAGATATCTAAGTAGTATAGCCATAAGACCCATCTTGGGGATCAATTTGATTTAAGGCTCAGACAGTAGGTTTTTTTTCTTTGGTTTTTAAGGGAAGCCAAAATTACTGGGAAAAAAAAACAAGATCGGGTTTTTTTCACTGATTATGTCTGAATCAGACCCTTAATTGACATGTCACAAAGCTGACTCGCTAGGATGGGTTGCGGTTTATAACTAAGCTTTTCGTAGATGATGGAGTCATTATGTACTATAAATAATTACTTTAATGAATAGCTTTTTACATGACTATTACTTTTTTTTCAATAACAGATTTATTTTTAAGATTAAAAAGGTATTTAAGAATGTAATAAAGATTTATTTTTAAAGTGTATTTTAATTGAAAATATATTAAAATAATATAATTTTTTATTTTTTAAAATTTATTTTTGATATTAACATCCAAAAAAATTAAAAAATTAATTTAAAATAAAAAAATTCAAATCTTAAAAAATAAAAACCCCAATTCCAAAACGGGTTCAAAACATCCTCTTTCCACAGCCTCGTCGGAGGGACGGGGCTTAAGCCATCTGGAACCGGAGGAGAATTTGTTTTCCAGTCGTTCGCAGGTGGCGGTGAAAACTCCTAAATGGCCACATAATTTATACATAACAGAAGAAATACTTGAGCACAAGCACAACTTCCTGTATCCATAGGCGTACTTTTTATTTTTATTTTTATTTTTTTTAATTATGGAGGTGGGCAAGCAATAGAAAGGCATCACCAATCAAGCCTCATGAAGAACCATAGTGGAGGATGTTAAAAATCGATAACATGTTTAAAAGCAATGGCAAGGAAAAAAAAATCCATCATTACCCTACAACAAACCCCATCTTTTCTTCTTTAATTAACATCATAGGACACTTGATAGCTTTTCTAAAGCTGTGCTTATCTGAATTAAGTTGTACAATGATATAAAAAATAAAAATAAAAAAGCATATAGAGATGAAATAATTGTATGTTCTACCACAGGAAGACAGTCCCCACTCCCGCCGTTTGATGCAATCATGTCCTTGCTTATTATTATTAGTCCTTTAGGTCAAATAATGAGTCTACTTAGTTTAAGAAAAATGAATTTCTTAAGCAAATAGTGTAGTAATTGGCTTCTAGTGGGGAAGGAGGTTTGTTCTTGTCCTGGTTATAAAACCCGGTTCGATCTAGTTTAAGAAGTTGGGTTGGGTTGATTTTAAATTCAACTGATTCATGATTTATACTAGTTCGAGTTGAAAAAAATTAATGATGGAAATCAATTTAGTTAAAAATTTGTGTTGATTATCAAATTGTATTTTAAAATTATGTAGTTTTTTTAGGAGGCCAGCTTGTATAAATAAAATATTTGATAGTATGCATACGAATTGGAAATTAAAATAACTAGGATAACATTTTTTAATTAAGAAACATTCTTAAGAAACCTTTTCAAGTGAGTGAGTGAGTTCCACATCTTCTATGCTAAAAACCTTCCACTTTGTGCGTAAAATCTTATACAATTAGATGATATGTTTTTTAAGTCAATTGTTTAGGTTCTTGAGGTGTCAATTTTCTCATCATTGCTTAGGCAACATGGTCACTCCTTTCCCTTTCTTTTTCCTTCATTATCATCTCATTATTATGATTAATTAAGTTTGTGATGAGGAATGAATCATTGCGTGGTGTTTTATATGGAGCAATAATTGATGGATGCTGAGAATACAATTCAAGTTGAACGGTTCTGTTGCATGATAGGCTTGTCTTGAAGGAATTAATTAAGTGTTTAATTTGGCCCAGTGCATTCTCCTTGAAAAAAATAACTAGAGGGCAGGATTCAGGCTGGAATTGTGCCTTCACTAGCTAGGAGACTTGGAATGTCAAATTAACGATCTTGAAAGAAGCTTTAGGCAAGTGCCACGGTGACCTAAGCACTTGTTCAAAGATTTCTTATTGGAGGAATGCCACTCTTTGCCTCTTTTGGCCCAGAAAACAAGTGGAAGAGCTCTGCTATCTAACCTCAGCCTTTGAAATCTTTGGTCTTATACTAGCCTGTAGATGCATGTTATAGACTTGTAGATGACGATCGGCTAAGGTGGACTGGTGTCTTGGAGAGCACCTTTCCAATCTACCATGAAGTTTGAATAGTGGGAAGATTTTAAAGAGATTGAATAATCCAGAATCGGGTTAAAATATAGCCCAGAATGAGAAACTTGAAGGCTGACAATATACCATTTAGTCACAGTTTGGCATATTCAGTGACTAGCTAGATGCTCTTTCTGCAGAAGGCAATATAAAATAGTGTGTGTGTGTGTGTGTTTTGCTTGGTCCAGGCTTGCATTTCCTGCACAATGGCCTAGTTGATATCCTGATAGGGAATTCAGATGCCGGTAATGAAGACAGAGGTAGCTATCTGCTAGTGAAATGGATCTCAGGGATGTTGCAAGAGAAAGGCGAAAGGAGAAGAAAAAGAAACAAAACACATCCTATTAAGAAAATTAGAAGTTACACAAGGACATTGTGATGCAATGTCATTTGATGATGGATTTTACAAAAGAGACTAGCTAGCCAGTCAGTCCATGAAAGAGACTTGGATTTTCTTGGGGAGACATGTACCCATGAACCCATCCTCAAAAACTCTATCACTAGTGAATCCAAAACAAAGCCTAACACCTATACCCTCTTCTTTCCCACCCAATTTAACTGTTTTCAAGCTTGTTTGAAAGATGCCTTTTAGCCATTTCTCAAACTGACTATTCACAAAAGAACCCGACCCTTCTAATACCTCCCCTAATACCCTCTCTTCAATGCTAAAGTATACCCCATTTTGATCCCCAAAAACCTCATTAACATTTCTCTTGATCTTCGATGACAAAACCTCTGTCATCTCTATATCGTGAGCCTGATTTCGATCGAAAACAAAACGGTTCTTGATCATATCAAGAAGCCCCTTTGGACTAAGCTGATCAGATGAGGTCTCACGAGTCAGATCACTTGAAATGGGGCTGAATTCCCCTGGTTTTCCCTCGCTTTCGTCATCCTCATCGGCCTTCAGGTTGAGATCAAGGGTGTTGAAACTTGACTGCCTTGAGAAGTCTTTCTTCTTGTTTCCATTCTCATCAGGAAACCAAGATGCATTTTCCTTTTCATCGACTCTTGGAGACTTAGACTTGCCTGAAATCTCCCACTCAGCTTTTCTCTTGTGGTCATTGTTGGGTGTTCCAAAACTAGCATTTCTTATTTCATTCACCTTCAGTGTCATCTGGATAACAGAATCATCCATCTTCCTGTCTTCATAAATGATGGAGTCACCCCTAGTCAAAATAAATATTACTTGGCTGGCATTTCCCTCTCTTCTATTACTTGATTCTCCAAATTTTCCACTTTCAAATCCATCAGCAAGGAATTTCAAGAACCGCGTCTCAGCCAAATCAACATCTTCCACAAAAACAACAAGTTTTTCTTGGTTTCTTAAGGCTCTTGCAAGCATCTCGGAATATGAGGTCACCTCATTATCTCTTTTCCTCATGTTCAAGTGTAGCAACAAATCAGCAGAGCCTAATACAGACTCGGCAATTGCAAGTGCCAATCTTCTCTTTCCCAACGTGTCATTCCCTTGAATCAGTAACCAGGTGTCTTTTTCATTTGACTTGGATTCAACCAAAGCATCCACTATTGAAGGAATGGTTTCAGATTGCCAAGGCACATTCTCTTTCAGCAACTTGCACAAATGACCACTTCTCCCCTTCTCCAGTTTGCCTATATCAGAAAACAAAGAATTCCCAAGAGCAAGGGTGATTTTTACTTCCTTGCCTTCAGTATTCTTTAGAGAATCCAAGTTTGGTTCACCTGGTTCATTCTTCTGAGTACCATTAACGAAGTTGAACTCAACATGGCACGACTGTTGTCTTCTAAATTTAGGCACACAACTGGAGCTGTAGTTAGGCTTCAAAGCCGAATCTCCGAAGGAGATTGAATTTGAATCTGGAAAGAAGCTGTTTTGGCTTGGCCACCAAGGATATGATGAAGCAAACGAGAAATTTTTTCCAAGCAGGCTTTGATTGCTATACAAAGTTGAGTTCAAGTTGCTCTGTCTTCCTTGGTGGTGTAGGCTGTGGCACAATCTGTTCCATTTTCTCCTCAACTCAACAAATTCATCCTGAAAATTTAAATAAAGATATTATATAGATTATCCACTTGATAAGTTCATTTATATATTGTTTTCTCAAATTGTTGTAGAACAGAAAGGCCTCATCTTTGCATTACCTTTTGAATGGAATTTGTGCCTTGTGGCTGAAGCCAAGGAGGCAAATGTTTCTGCTGTCCTGATTTGAGTGAATGAACTTCTTTCTCATAATTAGAGTTGCATTCTGGACAGCAAGTGAATCTATCCTCTTCCTCCTTGCCATCATTAATGAATGGCTTTGTTTCCAGGACTAGAGATGGGTTATGGGAGAACTTTATCCTTGAATCATGGATGCTGCCATTAACAAGTTCATTACACAAAATCCATTAATAAACACAATTAACCAAGCTGAGGGTAGACAGCAAAGTGGACTAACAAATGCAGAACAGTTAAACTGCTACTATCTTGTCTTGGGCCAATAAAAAATTCAAACATTCCTCTAATAGTAAATGTTTCAAGGTTGTTGGGGTGTCAAACACACACACACACACACACACACACACACACACAGGAGCCAGTTCTATAAGAATAAAAAAAAGGCAACCGAAATAGGCATAAAAGTCAAAAAAAGAAAAAGTTGTCTAGAAAATTTAGGTCTAGACTCTATTTAGTATCGACTAAGATCTTCGTTCAAAATTAATGAATTCTACCTCTACATTCTTTCAAAGAAATGAAACTGATCAAATTTAAAGTCACTCAACCAAAAAGTAAAGCAAAGTGCAACCTTGAAAACCTTTCATTTTTACTTTTTTTCCCTTTTCTTTTCTAATGATTCTGCTATAAGAAAAATCTGCAATATGCAGTTGCTGTATACATCCTGACAAAACAAAGTAACACAAGGACAATGATCCATATCTGTGACCTGTCTTACCACCTAACCATGCTTTTCACAGTGTTTTTTTGCCTCATTCAGACCATAAAGGGATGCACAGATAGAAAAGTACAAAAACAAAATAAAAAGCTTCAAGAAATTGATGAAAACCAACGGAGAATTTATGTATTTCTCTATCTAGACATAATAATGGATATGTAGATAAAATAATAATAACGGTGACGATGACAATAGAGGTGCCGGAAGTTACCTGGATGGATGGAGGCTCAAACCAAGTCCACCTGAAGGAACTGAGACAGCTTGAAGTGCCCATTGAGTCTCAAGAGAAGGTTGTCTCATCTGACACTTCATGTATGTTTGGTAACTTGCAGTTGCCATTAACCATACTTTTCTGTTTGAGCTACTATATTCAGAGAGTAGCCTGCCGATTTCTCTGACTAGATGATCAACTGGACTATAAACAGATACCTCTCCATTAACAAAAGTTTCTTCAACAGTCCATTTCAGGTCTCCTGTATAGATAATGGCCCCACTTTCACCAAGAGAATCCACTTTTCTTTTCAGTTCTGAGAGATTCATTTCCACATCCTGTTTCTTCATGAACTTCAAAGAAATTGGTGCAAACTGAAACTTGATAAACTGAGTTTGTTTCAATTGCATTGGAACCTCTCCTCTTTCTAACCTTCCCATCAACTCTCCAATAAGACCTTCAGTTACAGATACACAGTCACCAACTATCACAACATTCTTTCCATTCTTTCTCAATAAAACCTCCAAAACCAACTTGATATCTTCCTTCACAGAACCAGAATCTGTGAAATAGTTGCTTGAAACTTTCTTTTGCGCTGAAAAAAGAGCTGGGTTTTGCTCAGAAGAGTAAGTCAAGAAATGGCTTTGCCAAAAGGTAGTAGGGTTAATGACTTCTCTTTGAGTTTCAGTAGCAGAAGGTGAACAAGGTGAAGAGAAAACCCCACCAGAAGTACTATAACACTGAAACACGGAAGAAGCTGAAGAGTCCTCTATATTGTTTTTGACTGCAGTGCTAGAGAACCCAGCCTCTCTCATAACCCTACTAACACTAGGGTCATCTAAGATGGATACGATAAGCTGTTCAAGCTCAACCTTAATAGTCAAAAGAGGTTGTTGTTGCTGCTGCTCTATGCAACCCCTTCTTTGATGTGCTTGTGCTCTTTTGAGGGCTGCAATCAAAGCATTGGACAAAGATGGCTGGCCATGAAGTAAAGGACCAGGAGTTGTTGGGAGTCTGTTTAGTGCAACATTAAAGCAAAGCTCAAGAGCTCTGCATTGAAGAGGATGCGAAGTTTGATGAGGCTGTGATTTAAGACAAGCCCTTCTCAAAAGACTAGTTCTTGAGCTCAGCAAGGTTGCAGCTACATGCAAAGGAGTGACCTGAGCATGGCCTCTCCTCCTTGCCAAGCTAAGAGAGTGCTTCAATACTGAAGCAGCCTCTGTTGTGAGGGTCTGCTGGACCGTACAAGCTCCTGAGCGCATAACTTAGCTAAAACCCACCCCCACACCACCCCCTTTGAAAGAAACCAGTGTGTTTTCAGGACCAAACTTCTACCTTTCCTTAGTTTTTTCTTATGTTTTCTCTCCCCCTTACACCACCCCCACCTCTCTCTTTGTCACAAATCCTAAAGCTTTAAGCCTCACAGAAAAGCTGGTTACTTTCCTCTCTTGTGCTTAGAGGAAACGAGAACTACCACCCTGGTTTTGTAGGCTTGAACTGAAAATGGATAGTGAGATTTTTTTGAAAGGAGAGCTTAGACGTCTTAGTAGAGTCTTAGAAGAACAAGTCTAGATCACTCCACCTTCTTTATACTCCTTGCTGCTGATCTAGCTTTTGCTTTTTCTCTTTTTTATTCCCACTTATTCATTGCTTTCTCTGTCCTAAGTTAACAGTTAACAGTACCTCTGCAACATCTTTTTATCACCCAATGTCCCTCTAAAGGGTACTCTAATAGGTCACTTGATTTATGTTTTGGTGATAATTATGATAAAAAAGAAAAGGGCTTACCTTTAACAATCATATTCTTTTTGTTGGGACTTGCAAATATCAAAATCATATGGTAAAATTTAATGGCATGCCATGCATGATAGACTTGTAAATATACAAGATACTAAATTCTCTCCCTAGCTAGATGATCAAAAGCTGCAAAAAGAAGATTTCAATCTAATTCTTCTTACATTGTTTACCTCCTTCAAGAAAAATTTGTATGTGGGTGCGTTTAATATATATTAATCAATACAGGAATAAGATTACATGTTTAACAAGATTTCAAGAGCCAAAACTGTAAGACTGCTATTCCTCAAAGGAAAACTGTCTTGTATTTTAGGATAACAGCATTTCTTGTACTTTTTTTTTTTTTTTTACAGGAGAGAATACTAGCACACCTGGACTATCAAAATAACACCAATTTATTTATAATTAGCAACAAAGTTTACACCTTTACATCTGTTATTTCTTTAGTTTTAAAACCTGACTTTGAAAAAGTCTCAAGTCATGAGATTTCACTCAAATCATTAAGTTTTTAATCGCTTAATTAAATTGTGGATTAACGCTAAATATAAAGTTGATTTAATAGACCGATTCAGATTTTATAACCAATACTACTTCATGGGATAAAAAAAAAAGGTCCACACAAGAAGGACCCAGGATTCAAAATTTATTATCCATAGGCAGAGATAGCTTACCTTTCATTTTTCCACATCATCTTCTTTGAATGGACAGACAAAACCAGCAGAAATTCAAAAAAAGTAGTAAAGAGAAAAGTTGGATTAAAAGAAGGCTAGACTGCGATGAGAGATAAAAAGGAAATTGTTTTCTTCTTTATTTTTTCAGGATGATTTTATTTTCTTCTTCATGTTTATCATCTTTTGCTTGTATAAAAATATTTAGTTATCAAGAAAAGATAAAAAAAAGGAGAGTCTCTCTCTTCACGCCAATCCTCGTAGAGAGACAGCATTTTATTCCCAAAGTACTCAAAAAGCAGCCCTCTGTCTCCTATCCTACATCGCATTATTGGCTCTTTTTCAGCTCACCCTCCCTCCCTTCCCTACAACCTGCAATGTCATTTTGTCTTAATCCCATCTCATTTCCAACACCCATGGTTATAAAAACCAGCTGACTCTACTCGATTCATATGTTGTACGCATTAATTAGTTAACTTCAATCAATATTCTAAAATGATGGTATTTAAAAAAAAATATCAATCATTTCAATTTTTTTTTTTAAATCAAATCAAGTCTTGGGTTAATCTTCTAGTTCTATATAAGACCCAACAGGAATAATATCTAAGAATCGACATGTCACTAAGTTAATCCGTAGGGTTTAATAACACTGCAAGCAACCCTCTCGGAAAAAAATGGTCTTTAATTTGCTAAACAAAGGAGGTAAAAACACAGAAATCTGCTGTGCTTACAGACAACAATGTTTACATCCTGTTCATGTAAGAAAGAAACACACACTACTGTTGGTTGTCTGTATGTGTCTTTGGACATCAAGAAATATACTTGATAGGTTTCTTATCCCTTTCCCTATTTTGTTCTTAT
>Ga0307515_10010173_pt1 | contig 18064 bp, 13 predicted proteins | sample 17_EM_MG_FD_194513 | JGI IMG/M metagenome (GOLD analysis project Ga0307515, IMG submission 194513) | Populus trichocarpa ectomycorrhiza microbial communities from riparian zone in the Pacific Northwest, United States - 17_EM | ecosystem: Host-associated > Plants > Roots > Unclassified | place... | reverse complement strand
GTGACCGCCTTGGCGCTCTTGCGAAGACGTTGTCTTGGCGCGGCTCGGATCGCCAGCCGAATGGCTGATTTGAGGGCAGGGGAGGCGAAGGCGCCGTCAAGGCCCCGCCACTTGGTCAGCGTCGACCAATTTGCCAGTCGCCGACGCACCGTCGCTGGCGCATGTGGACCGACGGATTTCAGGAATCCTTGGCTCCTGAGGTTTTCATCGACGTCGGCCGGCATGCCGTGATCCGCATCGGTCTCGCGGCGTTGCGGGTCCCAGAGGTGATGGGCGACAAACTTCAGCAGCAACGCCTCGGGCGCCGGCCATGGCAACGATTTTTTGGTGGCGGCCAATCCCCAGGCTTCGAGATAGGCCAGATCCGAGGTCAGCGCCCTGAGCGTATTGTCGCCCATGCCCTGGTTGACGAGATGGCGCAGCGTCTCGACGTCCTGGTCGGTGAGCAGCTCAGCGAGCTCGTCGCGGCGCTCGATCGGCAACACGGCGGCGATGGTGTCGAGCTCTTCGGCGCGTCGCTCCACCGCGGTCAGTGATGTCTTAGGTTTGGCCACAGGCGTTCCCAAATCGCGGGTTTCGGCGGCCTTGCAGCCGTCCTTTGAGACAATTCTGTGTGATTTGCGCCGCGAAATCAATCTACCATCGATAATTGGTACTTATCGATGGTGAGAACGCGGGCGTGGTTAACGCCGCGGTAACGATAGTGAATGTCCATATAGCTGCCGTATCGCTCAAAATGATGAACAGAATCCGTGGTATAGGTGATAGCAAAATCTTACAGCGGCAGCGCCTTGGTCGCCTTGGTCCCGTCCTTGACAATGCCGCGCCTCGAGCCGCTGGAAACCCTATGCGGCCTCGCAGACCTGGTTCAAGATGCGCGCCGCCAACGCCGCCTTGTCTGGGGAAGGAAACGTCTGCAGTGTTGCCGGATCATATCCGGCGTATCCTGAATCGCGCAGCTCGCCTGCCCATAGGAGCTGGTGAGCTCTAGGATACGTCGCCAGCACATCACGCACGCGTGGGTGACCGGGGCTGAGCGTTTTTGATGCGGTGCAACGAAGAGATTTCGGACTGTCGAAAAGAGCGATACGAAACGTTGCAAGCCGCTGACAGATTGAAATCCCTGCATCATCCATTCTCGTTTTCGCAATGGTAGGTGAGAGTTCTCCGCCCTGTTGTCCAGACCCTTGCGGCGAGTGAGTCACGTGCGTCGATCAACGTCCGAGTACGGACTCGATCGCGCCCGCCGTCGCTTTGACGACGATGCTCACCACTATCGCGAAATGCGAGATGCTGCGATGCAGATATGGAGCAAGATCGCACATCTTCTTCAGGTCGCCTGACCACGGACATCACGTTCATCCCTGACCCAAATCCGATAACTTACAGTGCACCTACAGCCAGAACAGGATTATCGTTTGCGTTCTCGTGTCGCGGGTTCGCTCGTCTTACACGGCAGGAGGAGCAACGGAACCGCGTTCAATGATGGACGTGGCCAGGACTATTCTTTCCGGTTGCCGGATGTCACCCTTCAGCCGGCGGATCAGAAGTTCGGCGACGCTTTTGCCAAGGGCATAGACGGGCTGGTCGACGACGGTGATCGGCGGGCTGGTGACGCTCGTCCAGTCCGCATCGTGGAAGGTAATAAGCGAAATATCGTCGGGCACCCGCAGCCCAAGCTCGCGGATGACCTTGAAGATCTCCAGCGCGATCAGGCTATCGGAGGCGAGGATCGCCGTCGGCCGATCCGGGCCAGCCAGCAGCGCGGTAGCGAGCTTTCGCGTCTCCTCGGGGCTCATGGCGCCGAGCTTGACGTATCGTTCCGGCTGTTCGATGCCGGTCTCGCGGCAGGCGATCAGGAAACCCTCGATGCGCTCACGCACGGAAGACGTATAGATCTGGTCGAGATTGCGATATTCGTGCCCTTCTGCATCGACGGCGGTGACATAGGCGATCTTGCGGTGGCCGGCATCTGCGAGAATCCGGGTGGCGCGCATGGCAACATCGCGATCGTCGACGGTTACCGTATCGACATCGAGATCGGGCAGGGCGCGGTCGAGCAATGCGAGCGGCCTGCCCGAATGCTGGATATCGCGCAGGTGGGAGACATCCCGCGATTCCGATGGCGTGACGATCAGGCCATCGACGCGCTTACCGATCAAAAGGCGCACGGCCGCCTTTTCGGCTTCGATCTGTTCGCTGGAATTGGCGAGAATGACGTTGAAGCCGGCGGCCCTTGCCGCATCGCTGATACCGCGAACCGCCAGGCTGAAGAATGGATTTTCGATATCTCCGACGACGACGCCGATGATCCCGGACTTGCCGGTGGTCATGCTGCGCGCCAGTTCGTTCGGCCGGTAGTCCAGCGCCTTGGCGGCGGCCATGACATCCTCATGAACCTTGCCGCTGACGGTTCCGTAGCCACCGAGAACGCGTGCTGCGGTCGCCTTCGAGACATTGGCCGCCAGTGCGACGTCGGCAACGGTTACGGAACGTGTTCTGGTCGTTGTTTTTGTCATCGGATGAAGGACTACAAGAGTTGTTGACGGGCGGTCAACGTGGCGCTAACAATTATCACTGAGACCGGTCTCAATCAATAAGAGACCGGTCTCTTTATAAAAAAGACCGCGAAGAGATACGAAGATACCGTCTCCTGAGAGAGTGGATGCGTCGCTGGGGCGCTCGACGCTGGGAGGGCGAATTCGCAAGTCTTACGTGAACGCCAAGAAAAACAGACCTTCAGAGTGGAGAGAAGACATGAGCAAGATTGAAATTCTCAAGTCGTTGATGTCGCCGGTCCGGGCCGGCGCAATGGCTCTTATGGTCGCCTATGCCGGTATAGGCGCGACCTCGCAGGCACGTGCGGCGGATGACAACCCCTATGGCCTCATCGATGCGAAAGTGATCAGCGTCGGGACGATGGGCGATGCCAAGCCATACGCCTTCACGCAGGCGGATGGAACGTTCACCGGCTTCGACATCGAATTCTTCCTGAATGTTGCAGGACGCCTCGGCTTCAAGCCGGATCAGGTGATCTTCACCGGCCAGGAATTCTCGGCCCTGATGCCGTCGGTCGCCAATGAGCGCTTCGACGTGGCGGTGGCCGCCATCGGCACGACGGAAGCGCGCAAGAAAACGGTCGATTTTTCGGATGGCTATCTGGCCGGCTATCTCTCTGTCTTGACGGCTGACAAGGCGATCACCGATGCGTCGGGTCTGAAGGGCAAGCGCCTCGGCGTCGTGCAGGGCACATTGCAGGAGATCTATGCGGCGAAAAACTTCACCGGTACCGACCTCGTCAAGTTCCCGGATAACAATTCGGCGATTTCTGCGCTCAACAATGGCACCGTCGATGCCCATTTCCTCGATTATGAAGCTGCGAAGGACTATGGCCTGCGGTATCCGGAACTGAAGATCGCCGTCAATATTCCGTCGTTCGACGCCCCGGCCGGTTTCGTCATCCGCAAGGGCAACGACAAGTTCCGCGAAGCATTGAACACGCAAATCCATGCCGCCATGCAAGATGGCACCTGGAAGACGCTCTACGAAAAGTGGTTCCCGGGTTCGCCGATGCCTGATGACTATCTCCCCAAGAAGTGACCGCAATGGCCGCTGGCGATGACAGCCGGCGGCCTGACCACATGCCGGAAAAACCCGCGGAACGAACGGCATGGCAGCGCAATGAAAAGGGGAAAGAATGAACTGGCTTGAAAACCTGCGCCGCAGTTTTCTCGACTGGCAGGCCATGGCAGACGTTCTGCCGAGCATGATCACCATCGGGTTGAAGAATACCCTGATTCTTGCTGCAGCCTCGACGGTGCTCGGCGTGGTTCTCGGAATGATCCTTGCGGTCATGGGCATTTCGCAATCGCGCTGGCTGCGCATTCCCGCACGGATCTATACCGACATCTTTCGCGGCCTCCCGGCAATCGTCACCATTCTTCTGATCGGCCAGGGTTTCGCGCGCATCGGCCGTGACATTTTCGGGCCGTCGCCCTATCCGCTCGGTATTCTCGCGCTGAGCCTGATCGCCGGCGCCTATATCGGCGAAATCTTCCGCTCGGGTATCCAGAGCGTCGAGCGCGGGCAGATGGAAGCCTGCCGGGCGCTCAGCATGAGCTACGGGCAGGGCATGCGGCTGATCATCATCCCGCAGGGCATCCGCCGCGTGCTGCCGGCGCTGGTCAACCAGTTCATCGGCAACGTCAAGGATTCGAGCCTGGTCTATTTTCTCGGTCTTCTGGCTTCCGAGCGCGAAATCTTCCGCGTCGGCCAGGATCAGGCCGTGGTCACCGGCAATCTGTCGCCGCTTCTGCTCGCCGGCGTCTTCTATCTCGTCATCACCGTGCCGTTGACCCATGTCGTCAACCACATCGACAACACGCTGAGGCTCGGCAAGCACAAGGCAAGCACGATGACCAGCGGTCTTGCGGAAGTCAGCGAGCTCGAAAGTGCAACCGGCACGCCGCTGGTGACCGAGACGCTTGCCCTTGGCGAGCCGCGTTTCAAGGGTGGAAGTCTGGCCATCAGCAAGCTCGACATGGCCTATGGCGAGCTTCAGGTGTTGAAGGGCGTCGATCTGGCAGTCAAGCCGGGCACGGTCACCTGTATCATCGGCCCGTCCGGATCCGGCAAATCGACATTGCTGCGCTGCCTCAACAGGCTGGTGGAACCCAAGGGTGGAGACGTGCTGCTCGACGGCGACAGCATCCTTGCGATGAAGCCGGAAAAACTGCGCCGTCGGGTCGGCATGGTGTTCCAGCATTTCAATTTGTTCCCGGATCACACGGCGCTCGAAAACGTCATGCTGTCGCTGACAAAGATCAAGGGCATGCCGAAAAGAGAAGCTGAGAGCATCGCCGAGGCACGGCTTGCCGATGTGGGCCTGGCCGCGCGCAAGCATCATCGTCCGGGAGGATTGTCCGGCGGCCAGCAGCAGCGTGTGGCGATCGCCCGGGCGCTCGCGATGGATCCGGAAGTCATCCTGTTCGACGAAGTGACGAGCGCGCTCGATCCGGAACTGGTGAAGGGTGTCCTCAATCTGATGGCCGATCTCGGCCGGCGCGGCATGACCATGGTGATCGTCACGCACGAGATGGGCTTCGCCCGCAAGGTCGCCGATCAGGTCGTCTTCATGGACGAGGGCCGCGTCATCGAGGCCGGAACGCCGGCAGCGATCTTCGACAATCCCCAGAGCGCCCGTCTGAAGCACTTCCTCGCCGAAGTGCTGTGAACGGCAAATTCAATCTCCATCCAATGAAAGAACCTCTCATGGCTACTTCTTCTTCCGTCTCAAAGGTTGTCGTGGTCGGCGGCGGCATTTTCGGTGTTTCGTCGGCGGTTCATCTCGTGCGACGCGGCGTTGCCACCATTCTCGTCAATGACGGCCCGCTGGCCGGCGGCGCTTCCGGGCGTTCGCTCGCCTGGCTCAACAGCTCGCGCATGCGCTCGCCGGAATACCAGCGGCTGCGCATGATCGGCATCGATCGCTACAGGACGCTGTCTGCGAAATATCCGAACGCCGACTGGCTGCGGTTCGATGGCGGCCTGACCTGGGATGCCGACGACGCATCCAACGAGATCGCCGCTGTTTTCGCCCATGAGCAGGATCTCGGCTATGACGCGCTGCATCTTTCCGCCGGAGAGATCGCCGCCGTCACTTCAGGTATCGATGCCAGCACCGTGACGCCGCAGGGCGCAATCTTCAATCCTGGCGAGGGGTGGGTCGATCTTCCTTCGCTGATCGAGGTTCTTGCAGCGGAGTTCATCGAACGCGGCGGACAGTTGATTACGGATGCCGGCAAAGCCTCCATCACGGTCATCGACAACCGTGCGACCGGTATCGCGACAACGAGCGGCCGGAGCTTTAAGGCCGATGCCGTGCTTCTGGCAACCGGCGCCGATGTGCCGCGCATGGCGGCAGACAGCGGCGCACGGATCGGCGACGGAACGCCGATTGCGCTGCTGGTGCGTACCAAGCCGGCCGATCTGCCCCTGAAAGCGGTGTTGAACACGCCGCGCGTCGCGGTCCGTCCAACGCCGACCGGCGCTGTGGTGCTCGATTCGGCGTGGTCCGAAGAAGAGGTCGGAGTACGCGCGGACGGTACCTATGACATCAAGGATTCGACCGTTCAGGGCCTGCTCGACGAAGCCTCGAAAATTCTCGAGGGCAATCCGAAGCTCGAGTTTGAAAGCTATGGCGTTGGCCCCAAGCCTATTCCCGCCGACGGCGAACCGGTCTTTGGCCAGTTGAAAGGAATCGCGGGCTATTACGTCGCCTTCAGCCATAGTGGCGCAACGCTCGGACTGATCGCGGGTGAGCTTTTGGCCGGTGAAATCGTCACGGGAAAGGAGCATCCGCTGCTCGCAAACTTCCGTCCTGACCGCTTCGCTGAGGGGAAGCTGGCCTGAAGTATGCACAAGCTGGTCGGACTCCGGGTTTTGGCGCCGTTGATGTCAGTTGGGGGGAAGCTCTATTTGGGCGTTTTCGAAGCGGAGACCACCGTGACTGTCCGTTCCGCCGAACGCAAAGTGTTGAGACCGTCCTCCGGCGCTCCGTCGTCGGTGATCACTTCATCGATTTCGGAGACGTCGCAAAGCGTGCAAAAGCCGGGCGCGGCAAATTTCGAACTGTCCACCAGCAGGATCGTTCGGCGGGCGGAAGAAATCATCGCACGCTTGAGCGATGCGACTTCCAAGGCCGATTCCGTAAGCAAGGTACCCGTTACGGCCGACGCTCCCGTCATGCACACATCCGCATGCAGCGTTCTGATAAAGCTTTCGCCGGGCTCGCCCGCCAGATGCCGGTATCTTGGCCGGATGGTGCCGCCGGGCAGGATAACCCGCCACGATCTGATGTCCGCCGCGAAGTCGGCTATCTCAAGACTATTCGTGACGATCGTCAAAGGCAGGTCTCGGTCGGCAGTCGCCCGGACAGCCTCCATGACCGTCGATGAACTGTCGAAGATCACGCTGTCGCGAGCGCTAAGCCGGAGCGCCGCTTCCCGACCGATCGCGACTTTCTCGGCATGCTGCAACTGAGCATTGACCGAGGTTTCGCGCTCGAAGGTCGCGCGCATCGGCTGCAGGAGATGCGCGCCGCCATGCGTCCGCTCGAGATATCCCTTTTCCACCAGATGCTCGAGGTCGCGCCGAACGGTCGATTGCGATCCGCCGATCGTATCGGCCAGTTCCTGGATGCTCGCGGCACCGTTGACCCGCAGATGCTCCAGGATAAGGGCGCGCCGCTTGGATGGCACGATATCGACGCGCTTGCTCGCTTGCTCCATGATCCTCGCCTCATCTCTGTTGGCCCGGGAAGCCAAAATGACTGGCGTTCAATGTCAGTCAATAACTACCAACTCGTGTAACCGCAATCCACAACGACCACGGAGCCGGTCATGGCGCTGGAGGCGTCGGATGCGAGGAACAGGATGGGCGAAGCGATTTCGTCCGGCCTGGCAACCCGCTTCATCGGCGTCATATCCATCCACACCGGCATGAGGCTGGCCTCGCTGAAACCGCCACGGGACATGACCGTATCCACATAGGTGGGAGCGACGCAGTTGACGCGAACACCCCGTTCTGCCCATTCGGCCGCCAGCGAGCGCGTCATGTGATGCACGGCCGCCTTGGCGGCATTGTAGTGAACCTGACGTTGCGGCTTGTTGGAAATCAGCCCGGACATCGAGCCGAGCGTAACGATCGAGCCGTGTCCGCGTGCGAGCATAGGCTTTGCAAATTCCCGGCATGACCAGTAGGCGCCGTTCAGATCGACATCGAGCACCTTCAGCCAGACCTCGTCCGCCATCTCCTCGCCGCCGGTATCCGGCCATGCGATGCCGGCATTGGCGATCAGGATATCGACCGCGCCGTACCGTTCGTTCGCGGTGCGTGCCGCTTCGGCCACGGCCCTGGAATCGGTGATATCAAGAACGACAGCGTCCACCTCGTATCCCTTATCCTTCATCTCCTTGCGACCGGCCTCCAGAACCTCGGTGTTCATGTCGGAAATGATCACTTTGGCGCCGGCTTCGGCAAGCGCTTCTGCCGATGAAAGACCAATCCCCCTGCCGCCGCCGGTGATGAAGGCGGTGCGCCCTTCCAGCCGATATTTTTCCAGGTACATCTGCGTTCCTTTGCGTATCGATGTCTTCAACTCAATGACGATAGGCCATTCGTCCGACAGAACGCATTCGAAAACACCGCCTCCAGCGCGGAATATCGGGTTCTCCAGTCTGCTTCCGCCGCCTCTTTCATCGTTCCAGTTTCCTCCCGGACCGCCACAAGCGCGAGGGCCGCCCTTAAGCTCCAAGATCTATCAAACTCTTCCATTCTGTCAATGAAATTTGCGCGGGAGTGACAATATCGGCCAAAAAACACCTGCGCTGCTGTCTGTATTTTTTGCATGGCAGCATAATTTTTATGCAACCTGAGTGGTGGATTGACAGAAAAAGTAATGGAATCGCGCGATTGCGGAATTTTTGCAGTGCGGGATCCAGACGGCGGCAAGCGCTGACGGAACGGCGATCTGTTATTGTTTTCATTTTATGTGTTTGTTTTACATGCATTTTATTCCAAGCTTAGAAAGCTTCGTGCGCTTCTGATCGGACGCCATCAGGCAAAGAACAATAATTTATTGCTCTTTTTAGAAAGATATTGACAGATAATGAAAACAGTCTCTTTATGGAAGCGGCATCGGAGACGGCAGGGCAATCGCTGTATTGCACGCTGGCGAATTCCATCACCGAGGAAGCACCAATGGCACTCACGAGGCTTGACCGGAAACTGGCGAACATCAGGGCAGGGCGCTACACGCCGTCCGACTTCGTGATCGCCGACGCAAAGGACAGCGATGTCGGCGCAGGTGTCACCGCCACCGGCTTCGACTGGTCGGCCAAGCCGCCGCGCCGCCGCAGCAGGCAGGAATTCATCGCCCAGATCGAGGAGATCATCGAGCAGGATATCGTCGACATCATGCTGCTGTCGCAATCCAACCTCGAACTTCTCGACGAGAAGGGCGCCTTTGCCGGCAGCGAGATGAAGCCTGCCATCAGGGCCAATCTCGAAACGATGTGCTGGGGCGCCGTCCGGCACGGGATCTATACGAAGACTGCATCGGTTCCGTACCGGGACGCCAATCTCGCCCGCGTGATGGCCAACTACCCCACCTCGGGAACGGATCTTGGCCTTTACTCCGTATCCTTCAGCAACGATGTCGATGCCGATACGCGGACGCTGGAAGCCTTTGCCGAATTCCGGACGGAAGCCGCAAGGCATAATTTCAAATATTTCTACGAGGTCTTCAATCCCAGCATCGACATCGGCCTCAGCCGCGAGGAAATCGGCGAGTTCGTCAACGACAACATCATCAAGTCGCTTGCAAGCGTTCCGCGCGCCGAGCGGCCGCTGTTCCTCAAGACGCCGTTCAACGGACCGAGGGCGCTCGAGGAACTGGCCGCTTTCGACTCCGAGTTGATTGTCGGGGTTCTCGGCGGCGGCGCGGGCACGACGCGCGACACGTTCGAACTCGTGTCGCAGGCCGAGCGCTATGGCGGCCGGCTCGCTCTTTTCGGACGCAAGATCAATCTTGCCGAAGCGCCGCTGTCGCTTATCGTGCTGATGCGTCACGTTGCCGACGGCGCGCTCGCGACCGACGAGGCCGTGCGCGCCTATCACGGCGAGTTGCAGAAACTCGGCCTGACGCCGGCGCGATCCCTGACCGAAGATATTTCGATCACCGAGGAGGTGCTGAAGCCCGCAGCCGCAAAGGCTGCCTGAGCACGGGGAGATCGGAGTCGCTGGCGGAAGCCGCACCATTTGCGTCTTCGGGCTTGCGAGACCGCATGCATGAACATGCGCGGACACGAGGAGGTGCCTGTCGCGTGGTGAACCAACAAGGAGGAGGAACCCACATGAACAAGAAGCAGTTACTTGCCGTCAGTGCGATCACGATAGCGCTCTCCAGCGGGAGCGCATGGGCACAGGAAAAAGAGGTGACCGTCTGGTCCTGGTTCGTCCAGAGCACAATGCAGAAGTCGATCGCGGCCTTCGAGAAAACCCATCCCGACATCAAGGTCAATTATACCTACTACAACTATTCACCGGAATATGTGACGGCCCTCAAGGCCGCCGCGGCGTCCGGCAGCCTGCCTGACGTCATTGGCCTGCAGCCGGGATCGCTGACCCAGCAGTACCGGGACAATCTCGAGCCGGTGAACGAACGCGCCGCCAAGGAATGGGGCGCGGACTGGGCCGAAAAGGTCTTTCCGGTCAACCGCAAACAGATGCTGATGGGCAATCCGGCGGGCGACGAAAACTATTACATCGTCCCGCAGGAATCACAGGTCCTGTGCATCTGGTATAATCGCAAGCTTTTCGATGAGCTGAAGATCGCGGTGCCGAAGACCTATGAAGAACTGAAGGCGGCCTCCAAGGCGCTGACCGACGCCGGTCATATCCCCATGTTCCAGGGCGCGGCGGACGGCTGGCAGAACGAAAACGTCTTCCTGATGCTTGCCAATCAGTTCTCACCAGGCATCGTCGACAAGGCCCAGGCCGGAGAGACGCCGTGGACGGCGCCCGAACTGGTTTCGGCCATGAAGGCGTGGAAGGGCCTCTTCGATGACGGCGTCTTCCAGCAGGGCGCGCTTGGCGCGCATGCCTATCCCACCGGCGCGCAGCTGTTCGCCCAGGGCAAGGTCGGAATGATGGCGCTCGGCTCCTGGTGGATGCAGGAAAGCAAATTCCCGCCGCCGCTCTCGGAGTTCGTCCAGAGCATGGATGGTTTCGATTTCTTCTACATGCCCCCGGTCAAGGAAGGCAATAAAGCGAGCCCGCCGGTCGGCGGCATCGACATCGGCTATGGGCTGACGAAGAACGGCGGCAAGAATGACGCCGCCTGGACATTCCTGGCCGAACTGACCAACGGTGTCGGCCTGCAGGAAGCCCTCAACGATCTCAACGATCTGCCGGCGTTTGCCGGACACCAGCCGAAGGGTGACATTACCGAGCACGTCAAGCAATTGTCGGCGCGGTTCATGGAGGATCTGCCGAAGGCGGAAAACCAGCGTTTCGCGTCACCGGCCGTCGCGGAAGCCCTCGACAATGCGCTGGCAGGCGTCGCGGCGGGCAGCCTCGAAGCCGAAGCCGCCCTCGCGACCGTCCAGACAGCCACCGAAAAGGCCCTTGCCGCCAAGTGAACGGTCGCAGTAAGGCCGGGTGCACCGTGCGCCCGGCCTTTCCGATCCGGAAAGGTGACATCGATGCACGTGGATACCCTGCATGCCGGACGGCCGGCCGCGATTGCGCTTCGGCGGTCGCGGGCGTTCAATCCGACGCTCTACGCGTTTGCACTGCCGGCGACCCTGCTGTTCGTCGTGTTCATTGCCTATCCCATCGTCTGGGTCGCCGGTCAAAGCGTCTATACGAAATCCAATGCAGCCGAGGCGATCTTCGCCGGTCTCGGAAACTACCGCTCCGTCCTCACGGACCCCACCTTCTGGATCGTCGTGCGAAACATGGCGCTGTGGGGGGTGATCACCATTCCGGTCCAGATGCTGGTCGGCGGACTTCTTGCCTATTTCATCGAACGCCACACGAATGCGCTTCGCGGCTTTTTCCGCACGATGTTCTTCCTGCCGGTGGTCACATCCGTCTCGGTCGTCAGTCTCGTCTGGGTGCAGATCTACGCCCCCTATTACGGTATCGCGCAGGAATATCTGAAACATGTCGGCATCGTCATGACGAACTCGGCGATCGGCGATCCCAAGACCGCGATCTACGCGCTGATCGTCGTCAACATCTGGCAGTGGACCGGCTTTTCCATGCTGATGTATATCGCCGGCATCGCCAATCTTCCGAGCGAAGTGCTCGATGCCGCCCGGATCGACGGCGCCAGGGGCTGGCGGCTGGCGGTCCACGTCATTGTGCCGATGCTGGCCCCGGCCACGAAGTCGCTGCTGCTGCTCGGCGTCATCGGAACCCTGCAGACCTTTCCGATCGTCCACCTGATGACCGGCGGCGGCCCGAACCGCGCCAGCGAGGTGTTCGGCACCTTCATCTTCAAGCAGAGCTTCGTGCTCGGCGATACCGGCAGTGGTGCGGCCCTCTCCGTCATCGTCCTCGTCGTGGCGCTCGTCCTGTCGCTTGTGCAGATCGCCCTCCTTGGGGCGCGGCTCTCGCCGGCCGCAAAGGGACGGGCATCATGAGGACGCTGACACGACCCGCCCTGCGCAGCTTCGTCATCCATGCCGTGCTCTTCCTTGTGCTGGGCATCTGGATGGTTCCGCAGGTCTATATGATATCGGTCGGGCTGAGAACGCCGGCACAGGCGTTCGATCCGCAGCTGTTCACCTGGCCGGTGACGTTCCAGAATTTTGCCACCGTGATCCGCGACAATCCGCTCGGCGGCATCTTCCTCAACAGCCTGATCGTCACCGTGGCGACCGTTGCCATCGTCGTCGCCGTCGCCTCGCTCTTTGCCTTCGCCTGCGCCATTCTCAAGCTGAAGGGAACGATGTTTCTCTACGCCACGCTGCTGACGACGCTGATGGTGCCGCTTGCCTCGCTCGTCCTGCCGCTCGCCATTCTGCTGAAGAATTTCGGCTGGGTGAACACCTATATCGGTCTCATCCTGCCCTATTCGGCGCTCGGCGTGCCGTTCGGCATGGTGATCCTCAAGGCCTTCATGGAGGATGCGCCGAAAGAGCTGTTCGAAGCCGCCCGGGTCGACGGCTGCAATGCCTGGCAGACCTACTGGCATGTGGCGTTGCCGCTGGTGCGGCCAGCTCTGGTATTCGTCACGATCTGGCAGTTCATCGTCACCTGGAACGAGTTCTTCCTGGCGCTGATCGTTCTCACCAAGAGCGAAATGAAAACCTTGACCATCGTCCCAATGCAGTATTCCGGCCTCTACATGGCCAATCCCGGAGCGTTGTTTGCGGTTCTCACCATCATCGCGATTCCGCTCATTCTCCTCTACGTGCTGGTGCAGCGCGCCTTTGCGCGCGGTTTGCTGGCCGGCGCCGTGAAAGGCTGATCCCATGGCAACCCTTTCGATCGACCGCATCACCAAGCGCTTCGGTGCACTGACCGTCATCCCGGAACTGTCGCTGACCGTTCCTGACGGCGAATTCTGCGTTCTCGTCGGGCCTTCCGGCTGCGGCAAGTCCACGCTGCTCAGGATCATCGCCGGCCTGGAGCCGATCAATTCCGGCCGCATCCTGATCGACGGCGTCGATATGAGCGGCGCTGAACCGCCCGAACGCGGCGTTGCCATGGTCTTCCAATCCTATGCGCTCTATCCGCACATGGATGTCGGCCGCAATATCGGCTTCGGCCTGGAAATCGCCCATACGCCGCGCCAGGAGATCACCGCCCGCGTCGGTGCGGCCGCCGAAAAGCTGCGCCTGTCCTCCTATCTTCGCCGCAAGCCGCGCGAGCTATCCGGCGGGCAGAGGCAGCGCGTGGCGATCGGGCGCGCAATCACGCGCAAGCCCAAGCTGTTTCTCCTCGACGAACCGCTGTCCAATCTCGATGCCGCCCTGCGCGTCGGCATGCGCGTGGAAATCGCTCGGCTGAAGGCCGAGTTGGCCTCCACCATGATCTATGTGACCCATGACCAGGTCGAGGCGATGACGCTTGCCGACCGTATCGTCGTCATGAATGGCGGCCGGATCGAGCAGGTGGGAACGCCGCTCGATCTCTACGAGCGGCCCGCCAATCTCTTCGTCGCCGGCTTCATCGGTTCGCCGGCCATGAATTTCCTGAAGGGCAGGGTGACCGCCTGCGCAAACGGAATTGCAACCGTTTCGCTGGCGCTGGGGTCGAGCGTCGACATCCCCGTCTCTTCCCCGGTCGAAATCGGACAGGAAGTGACGCTGGGCATCCGTCCCGAACATATTCCGTTTTCGGTGGAAGAAATGTCGGGCGTGTTCATGGCCAAGGCGTCCATGGTCGAAATGCTGGGCAGCGACACGTTCATCTACGTGCGGCAGGGAGAGGAAAACCTCGTCATCCGCGACAGCCAGGGCCGGCGGGCCCGTACGGGCGACCGGATCGCGATTTCCTTTCCCTCCACCGCCTGCCATCTCTTCGATCAGGCCGGACTGCTTATTTCCGCAGGCCCGAAGGAGAACATAGCCGCGCAGCCTTCGGCCCGCGCGCATGGCAAGGCATCATAGATCGCGAGCACACCATTGCATGCAATAGCATCGCAGAACCGTCTGCGGACACAACAGGGAGGAAAGAAATGACGGATTTCCAGGGACGCACGATTCTTGTAACCGGCGGCAGCGGCGGCATCGGCGGCGCCACCGTCCGGCACCTGCGAGCCGCGAATGCGGACGTGATTGCCGCGGGGCGTTCGAGGGAAGCGCTCGATGCGATCGCGAAGGAGACCGGCTGCCGGACCGTCACCTTCGATCTCGCCTCCGAGGAGGAAATCCGCACCGCCCTGGAAGGTGTCGACCTGTGGGGCGTCGTCAATTGCGGCGGCTTCGGCGGCGAAATCGCCACGCCGATGGACACGGATATTGCGATTTTCGACAAGGTCATCAGCATCAACGCCCGCGGTGCGCTGCTGGTGACCAAATACGCCACGCAGTCGATGGTCCGACTGGGAAAGGGCGGCGCCATCGTCAACGTTTCCAGCCAGGCGGCGCTGGTCGCGCTCGAAGGCCATATCTCCTACGGCTCGTCGAAGGCCGCGCTTGACAACATCACACGCGTTTCGGCGCTGGAACTCGGGAAATACGGCATTCGCGTCAACAGCGTCAATCCAACCGTCGTGATGACGCCGATCTCGTCCGGCCACTGGAGCCAGCCGCATGTCGCCGAGCCGTTCCTGAAACAAATGCCGTTGGGGCGCTGGGCGACGGAAGACGAGATCGCGGCTCCCATCGTCTTCCTGCTGAGCGATGCCGCCTCCATGATCACAGGCGTCTCCCTGCCGATCGACGGCGGCTTTTCCTGCCGGTGACCAGAGTTCATCTGCCGCCGCGGCTGCGAAACGCTTGAAATCGACTCTCTTCAGCATGAGGCCAGATTAAAACCAGGACTCTCGAAAATCGGAGAGAACAAGGGTCTGAGGTCAGGACCGTTCGCCTGGCGCAATTCTTCAACTTGCAAACCAGCCGCTGTCACAGCAAGCTGGTGTCATGTCCAGCAGTCCGACCAGATTTCAGCCTCCAGGCAGCGGCCAGCAATATATCAGGCGCCGCAGCCTGCTCGCGCAATTGCGGCGGTCAGGGCCGAGGCGGCTGACCGTCATCGTCGCGCCCGCGGGCTATGGAAAGACCTCGCTTGCCGCGCAATGGCACGACATGTTGAAGGCGCAAGGGGGAAAGCCGGTCTGGATTCCGCTCGAGCCGGAAGACTGCGACCAAAGCCATTTTCTGCTGGCGTTGCTGGGATCGGTGCAGCAATTGCTGCCGGATGAGGCACGGGGGCTGGATGCGGAGAGCATGCCGGTTGCAGCACTCCTCTCCGTTCTCGTCACGCGCCTGCGCCGTATCGACGCGCCGGTTACACTGTTCCTCGACGACTATCATTTTGCCCAGACCGATGCGACCGAATCGCTTGTGGCGAAGCTGTTGACCGCGAGCGATCTCGGCCACGTGAAGTTCGTTCTGATCTCGCGCAGCCCGCCGCGGTTTCCGACGTCGGCGCTGCGCCTCAGTGGCGAGCTCAAACAGATCGGCGTCAGCGATCTCAGTTTCTCCGACACGGAAGCGCAGGAGTTTTTCGCCAGCCGGGCGGTCAAGCTGACGCGCGAACAGATCGGTGAATTGAACCAGCGTACCGAGGGGTGGGCCGTCGCGCTGCAGATGATCCGGCTTCTGGTCAACGACAATGTCGAGAGCGGCGCCATCCTGTCCTCCTTCGATGGCAGCAATGCCGAGATGGGACGCTATTTGTCGGAGCAGGTGTTTTCCAGCCTGCCCGAAGACATTTGTCATTTCCTGACCGAGACAGCCTCGCTTCCCGCCGTCAGCCGGGATCTCGTCACTGCCGTGTCCAGCCTGCCGGATGCGGCGACGCTCTTCAACCGGCTGGGAGACTTCGCGCTGCCGATCAGCGTTCTCGACGGGCAGGGAACCTGGCTGCGCTACCACCCGGTTTTCAACGCCTTTCTCAAGGAGGAAGCAGACCGTCGCGGTCTCGATACGCGGCAGGTCTTGCAGAAGGCAACCCACTGGTTTGCAGCGCACAGCGACTGCGAGGCGGCGGTGCGGCATGCATTGCTTGCCGACGATCCCGGGCTCGCGGCGCGGATCGTCGAGATGGCCGGCGGCTGGCGGCGGGTCTATGTCACGACGCGTGGCGGCACCAGATTGTTTCAGACATTGATCGCCAAGGCGGCCGACATCAATCTGTTCGATTTCCCCCTGACGACGCTCGGTTTCTCGGTCATCAGCGCCAAGGCGGGCCAACTCGATGCCGCCAACCACTATCTTGCGATCGCCGAGCGGGCGCTCGGCACGGGCCGCGAAATGCTGTCCCGCGATCTGCGCGTCGTTCGCGTGCTGCTGTCGCTCTACACCGACCGCCGGGCAAGTGCTGCCGAGCTCTCGGCGCTGGAGGCCGATGTGTCGCATGAGACCGGCATGGAACAGATCCACCGGGCGCTGGCGCTCAACATGCTGTCCTACAATTTTCTGATCCGGACTGATCTCGACCGGGCACTGCATTACGGCCGGCTCGCCATGCGCGCCTTTCGCGACGGCGGAGCGGATTTCGGCGCCATGCATCTCTATACGCATGTCGGTCAGGCAACGTTCTTCAGCGGCGACAGTGAGGGTGCCGCCGATTGCTATGATAGCCTTATGGCGGAAGCGCAGGCGAGTATCGGCAAGGGCAGTGACCTCGACGCCGTCGGCCAGGTGTTGAAAAGCGAGGTTCTGTCGATGCGCGGGGAATGCGACGCTGCATCCTCGGCTCTCTCCTGGGCGCTGCCGCATCTCGAGCGGCATGACACCTGGTTCGATCTGCTTGCAGCCGGCTTTCTGGCGCAACAGCGCGTGTTCCGGCTGAATGGCGACATCCTTGCTGCCCATACGACGATCGACAGCGCCCGCGCCACAGCCAGGCGCCGTGGCTTCGATCGGCTGATGCGCCTGATCGACGGCGAGCGCGTCACGCTTCTGATCGCCTCGGGCGACACAGAGGAGGCAAGCCGCTATGCCGAGGTTAGCGGTTTCGGCATACAAAGCATCAATTCCGATGGCGCCAACAATCTCGCCATGCATCTCCGCGGCAGCGTGCCGGCGCTTCTGTGGAGCCGTCTGTATCTGGCGCAGGGCGACACGCTGCGGGCGCGCGACGTCTTCGACCGGCTGATCACGTACCAATCCCAGAAGCCGCACGTGCCCCGCCGCATCGAGCTTGGCCTTCTCGAAATCGACCTGTTGCTTGCGGAAAAGCAGGAGAGGGCGGCTGCCGCCAGGCTTTCCGACATCGTGCTGTCGCTGCCTGTCGCGGATTACCGGGCGATTCTCCAGATCGAGGGACCGGAGTTCGCAAGCCGCCTGCAGAAGCTCGCAGTATCCGGAGGCGTCCCGGACGTGGTGTTGCGGCGGCTTGAACCGTTGCTGGAAACCAGGCCGACCGCCGGCGATCCGGGTGGCGCGACGGCGGCTGCCGTCACGTCGGACAATGGCGGGCTTACCGATCGGGAATGCAGTGTCGTCAGGCTTCTGAGCACCGGCCTCAGCAACAAGGAAATCGGCCGCAAGCTGGAGCTCAGCGACAATACGGTCAAATTTCACCTGCGCAATATTTTTGCCAAGCTTGATGTCACCACACGCACAGGGGCGGTGACCGCGGCACGCAATACCGGTGTGCTGTTCTGATCGCGGACCTACCCGAATGGGCGGGTCTTCGAAATCGAGCCCACCCTTCTGACAGGCTACCCACCCCGCAAGCGCGCGCCTAATCTGTTCTCAATGAGAAAGAATGACGAAGGGCAACGCAGACGATGACCTCCGGGCCGATTTCCGTCGATCCTGTGACGCAGGAGATTATCGAGGGCAAGCTCACGGCGACCGTGGACGAGATGGGCATC
>Ga0307515_10010172_pt1 | contig 18067 bp, 25 predicted proteins | sample 17_EM_MG_FD_194513 | JGI IMG/M metagenome (GOLD analysis project Ga0307515, IMG submission 194513) | Populus trichocarpa ectomycorrhiza microbial communities from riparian zone in the Pacific Northwest, United States - 17_EM | ecosystem: Host-associated > Plants > Roots > Unclassified | place... | reverse complement strand
TGGCGGTATAATTTAGTAAGATAAAGAAGTGGTCAGAGGTGTTGCGACGTTGGACGATGTGGCGTGGTTGTTACGATAAGGAATAACGGAGTGGTGTGTAAGATCATGGGATAAGATTCGGATGGTATATCGGAGCATGAAGAATGGTTTGAGAGGTGGCAGACGAATTATATAAAGAGAGTGTCGATGGTGTTGGAGGATTTCCTTTTCTTCTCTCTTTACTCGTTCTCTTGTATAGCAAGCAGTAGTACGACTTTGAAAGATATTCTGATTCTTGTTCTCTCGATACGCACTTCGAGTTCAGTTCCGCAACATCCATATCACATGCGCCCGACCCCGCCCCTTACAATTAAGATGGTACAGCAGAGCATGAGAGATTAGTTGAGGGTAGCAGATGAACTGTATATCAAGAGAGGTTGTGTGGTGTTGGAGGGTTTCCTTTGCATCTCTCATTACATGGTCACTTGTATAGCAAAGCAATAGATGACAATGAAATGGTGTTGACTATTGTCTTGATTACTCAGTACACACCTTGAGCGTGTGTGTTCCTGTTCCTGATATCACACAATTGATTCCGATAGATCCTATGACCGACCCTGCCCATGACACTTGAACAGGGCTCACTACTGCATACCTGATGATCATTCTGTCTGAACCCCTGAATAGGGTATAAGTATTGTTCCGAACCTAGTTCTGTCTCCAGTTGGGTAAATATGGAACCAAACTAATGCTCGACCATATTTGTGATGATTGTGTTGACAGGCGCCAACAGCTTATTGAATCTGATGTCCATCAGCATCATCTTCGATCACCATTCCCGAATGCAGAAGTCTGAGTGTAATTGCCTCTTGAAAACACATGGATTCAATCTTGCCTGAACTCCACACCAAGAATTACAACCAGAGCCCAATGATGCACTCGAGAGTATCAACACTTTACATGCAAGTACCTTTAATGTAGAATCTTGGACGGCATATAATTGGGATTAGTCAACCATCCCCTCCCATGAAAGTGTTAGCTATGGTTCTTGACAGTTGGGTTGGGTCTGGGTCCAGGTCGGAACCAAACCATTGCCAAATTGGTGGTCCAGGTCATCAATATACCTGAAATGTTGCAATTGGGCCGGTTTTACCAGCAAAAACCCACCATTTCAACCTCACAACTTTAGCTCCAATTAGGTATCTGAGTTCTGATTCTATTGTGATATGTTGAATATGGAGATTCTGCAGTTGTGGCCGCTCTTTCACCTCCCGGTGTCCGATTTGCGATCTAACCAATATTCTTTGAGTCACAATTGCACACCAGCGAATTTCGCGTAAAATTTCGCATTATTTCACAGCGATTCAACAAATAATGGTCAGATCGCAAATCCGATATTGGGAGGTGAAACAGCTGCAACTACTGCACAATTTACGTATTGATCCTGTAACGATACAATCAGAACACCACATCTCAATTGTAGCCAAAGTTGTAGGAGCCGTAAAATGGATCAGTGGTCCGGTTCCAACCCTGCCAAAAGGCCACAGTTGTATGTCCGGTCCGGGTTTGAACCCGCTGCTAGGAACCCTGTCTGGTCCCTTGGGTGTATGTGACCTTGACCGCAACCAGGTAACCCGGAACCGTTGCTAATGCTACTCCCATTGGAACATGTACTGGACACATTATGCCAGAGAAGGCGGAGGTCTGGATAATAACCATCCTGGAATTGGACAACATTGGACTAGGTATCTGACAGCACACTCTTGGTTGCCATGAGATCCGGAGGAACCTTTTGAGTGTGAAATTCATTACTGTGCAGGAACCCATTAGACAATTGGATGCGAAGCAGCAGCAGCACAAACATCAGCTAAGTCCTCATGCGTGATGTCCCATAATACTGGGAATCAAAAGAAAATTGCACCCTGAGAGGTCCAAAAACCTCGCGACGCGTGTAATAATCAAGGCCTGCGATAAATCTATTACAACATAGGAAACGAACAGGCCCACAACCCCTGACCCAAAGGGGCCACAAATCAAAAAATCCCCAAGCGAACAAAACACCTCCAAGCGTCCCTCAATCAGTGCCTGAGATGAATACATTACAGCAACGGAAACACAGAAGACAAGAACCCAACCCAAACCCAAACCCAACAACCATCGCCTCCTCTGCAACGCGAGACCTGTTTCACTCCTCACCAACTGAGCCATCCGGGCGCAACTCAGGCAGGTGAACATTGTGGAAAGCCACATCGGGGAGACGGACATGCAGTAGTGCGATATCGGGCAGAGGGATATCGGGGAGACTGTCGCCACCGCCTGATTTGCCCAGCAGCTGCTGATCCACACTGACATCCGCGGTGTTTCCGGCTGCCCCATCTCCTCCCAGAAGTCGTCCCGTTGGGTGTGGTTGGTGAAGCGTCACAAGCCCCGAATACTGCGGCCCACCGAGGGGATAGGTCTCAGTAGTTTGTGGTCATTGGTGATGCTCTGGGGTTTGTGCCCATGGGGCAGGCGCCGGAGGTTGTAGCCATGGGGTATACACGCACGTCTCCTGGCCTTCCTCAGCGAGCGCGACTGACTGATTGTTTACCATCTCTCCCTGGCCAATCGTCCGAGGTTCCTTGCCATCATCCTCATCATCGTCATCCTCCTCATCCTTATCCTCGTCCTCCTCCTCCTCCTCCTCCTCCTCCTCCTCCTCGTCTTCCTCCTCTTCATCATCCACCACTTCATCGTCACCGTCCCTGACCATGTCCACATCGCCGTCCAAATCAACGCTGTACTATGCATCCACATCATCGTCAATGGGCATATCCACATCAGAATCATGATCTGACTCAATTTCGGCGTCCGACTCCTCGGTAGAGTTGGTATAATCATCAGAGGACATTGACATGGTGGGTGATGCTTCCAGGTTTAGATATACCCTCTTGAGTTATCCCTCCGTGTCTGTTCCCCTTGCTGCCTGTAGCCTTTCCACCACACTGCGAGCTGTCTCTCACTGGGGTTTGTTTAACAATACTGGTCCCTGTCCCGTTCACATTCCCGTTCCCATTTTCAGTCCGTTGCTCCATGGCTTTCACCTTCCCCTGCCCTTTGTTAGTCGCCGTGCGATTCCCCTTCCCATCCTTTGTTCCCGTCCTCTTCCTGGTCCCTTCCTCACCACCCTGCGTGTCCTCCTCACCCTTGCCTTCATCATTGTCATTGCCATCGCTAGCATGGCTCACTCCACCGCTTGGTGCTCCAGGATCCGCCAAGGTCTCATCATAATTATCTTCCTCAATGATCTCATCCCAATTCAGTGGTCCAATGGCCAGGAAGTGGCCTGGTTTGTACTACCAGCAGCTTGGCAGCTCAATCTTTGCCCCGAGATCATCGCTACCGTACCAAGAGAACCCGTCGCATATGCATTCATCCATCCCCCAGCTGGTTCTCTGCGGTTCAAAACCATCGACTTGATCCCCAAAGGGATGGGGGTTGTTCCACTTCCAATCTTTCATTTGGTTGCAGGTTTCATCAAATGTTTGCCCCATATATCAGCAGATAGCAGCCCACCACTCCCAAAAAGGTGAACACCTGCTCCTGCAGCGAGACCACATCAGCTGGAATTGGGAAATGTGGCGAGTCATGACTGGCTCAAGAAATATGATATCATAAAGGAGGTTCCATGCCCTCTCATCATTAATGCAACAAACATTGCATGTCCATATGAGTCCACAAATGTGTTCCTACATGGATCACTTTATACGGTTCGGATCCAATGACAGTCGCCGATTTATAACCGCTGTCATCATTTCTGCCCTCACCTTCCCCTTTCCATTGTGGCTGCTCTTTGGTGCTGTCGCTGCAAGTTGAAACTGAATCTACATGGGAAGTGTTAACATTATGATACAGTAGCTTGCAGCGGAAGGAAGCCCAGCGGGAAAGTACAAGGTTGTGTAGGCTATCAGCTGTGTTTTGGAACGAGAGGCATTTGTTGAAATAGTGATGCTCGAGATGCTTGATTGTATTCTATCTAAGAGGGCCACAAGGCCAGTATATATGTGAACGTACCAGTACGGCTGAATGCCATCAGCTCATACCACAGTTGACAGTCATCTCCGGCCATACGAGACATCTCCGTCTCCGGCCATCCCAGACATCTCCGTCTCCGGCCATACAAGACATCTCCGTCTCCGGCCATTCAAGACATCTCTGTCTCCAACTGTACAAGACATCTCCGCCTCCGGCTGTACAAGACATCTCCGCCTTAGGCTGTACAAGACATCTCCGTCTCTGGCGGAGACCTGTATATGCAATACTCCCCCCTCTTGTTATACACCGTAGAGCAAGAAACAAAATGCAAAAAATGAAACAAAGTGATTCTCATAACAGCCTCCATAAAACCCTGCGAGAGTGAGCAGGGAAAGAGTTCTGCCGTAGCCTGAGGATGGCCATCCATTGAGAAACAAAGAAATCCGCGTGCCCAAAAGAAAAGTGAAACAACCTTATATCGACCTCTATTACCATAGCCCCATCGCCTTTGGGAATTTCTTGTGCTTATGCTTCGTCAGGGCATTGGTTAGTATATCTGCCACAGTCACGTTTGTATGCACGTAGGAGTAGTCAACTGTCTTGCGGGCATGGCGGTCTCGACTATTGTGATAGCAAACATTGATTTGCTTCGTGTGAGCTTTGATGATTCCAGTTGTGTTGTGACTAAGTGAGCCCTGATTGTCGCAATTGATCGGGAGCGGTGATGTGTCTTTGCCGTGTATATCTTGGTGGAGCTGGAGCTGCCATCTCGCTTCAAGGGAGCCCTTGGAACAGGCAATGTATTCGGCTTCGAGAGATGACATAGCGATGAGATCTAGCTTTCGCGACTGCAATGAGACATCTCCGTTGCTGAGAAGGAATAAATGACCTCGTTGAGATTTGCGGTCGGCACGATCATTGGCCCAATCGGAGGCCGTGTAGGTAGTGTGTGAATCATCGCTGTTCGTGCTGCTGCTGCTGCTAAAGTGCAGTCAAAAGTTGGCTGTGGATGTGAGATACTGGAAGACGCTTTTGGTGGCAGTGAGATGGCTGGTGAAAGCGCAGCAATTGTATCCGCAAACTGAAGCGACAGCGAATGAGATATCGGGCCGAGTTGCAAGTGCTGCATACCTCAATCAGCCCACGATTGCCTGCTGGCCTTTGATATCTTGTACTTCTTTCCCCCCCCGATCCGCGTCCAGATCAAGCTTCACATTAGGATCCATTGGAGTAGATACATCGTGAGCATTCTGCATGTTGAAATATTTGAGAATCGTGGTGATGAAGGCCTTCTGGCCACGACCGATGCCGGTACCATTTTCCTCGCGGTGGATTCCAATGCCGAGCAATTGGCGTGCCGGGCCGAGATTGGTGATTTTGAACTGTCCCAAGAGCCTGGCCTTAACTTCGATCCCAGCTTCGGTAGCATCCTTTGGGTACAAAATTTCGATGTCGTCGACGTACAAAAGCATCAGAATACAATCACTGCGGAGATGGAGGTTGGGATCGGCCTTCGACTGGGTGAATCTGACAGAGAGCAAGCAGCTGTTAATTTCGTTGTGCCAAAGTCGTGGTGCTTGTTTTAGACCATGAAGTGCTGTCTTTAGTTGAACAATGTTCGTGGGTGCGTTGAGACCTTCCGGCCAGCCTTCGGGCCGGGTCATATCGATATCATCGTCATCGACCTCGGGAATGGGAGAGGCAGTGACCACATTCAGATGATCGATGTTCCAGGCATGTTTTCCGACCAGGGAGATGAGGTACCGAAAAGTGGTGAGTTTTCTGACAGGGGCATAAGTCGCTCCACAGTACGTTTGTTCATAGCCTTTAATTAGTAGGTGTGCTTTGTATCGTATGGTGCCGTCAGGATTGTGTTTCATCTTGTAGACCCATTTGAAGCCAATTGGCTTGACTCACAATTGCCTTGCTTCCCAGGAGTCGATAGTTGTGAATGTGTTATTGAGCAAGATCGATGTGGATTGTTCTTCGATTGCTCATTTCCAGTGACCTTGTTGTGAGATGTCCATGGCCTCCACGTATGTGGATGGATCAATGTTGATGGACATCGATGCGAGAGCCTTTGCCATGATGATTAGTACATTTGCGGAGATCTCAACCTGACTTCTTGTAATGCGATTCGTGCGTGGTGGTTGGCATGATTGCTTTGTCATGACAGCCATTTGGCGGGCTTTGTCATTTTCGTGACGGAGATGTCGATTGTGGACGATGGTTACTCTGGACACTGGTGGTGGATCCTCCTCGTCAGGAGGACATGATCTCACACCTGTACTTGCAGCGAGACTTCAACGATTGTCAGCGTTGGGCAGAATGTTGTCTGTATTATGGTCAGTACAGTCATGATCACCACTTCTGTAGCCTGCACCTGTTCGACTGGTTCCTGCGTGGTCATAGAGAAGTCCATCTCCACCCGTTTCAATTTCCTCAACATATTCCATCTCTTCTGGCAGCTCAAAGAAGTCTGTTTGGTCACCTTGTAGGCATGAAGCATGAGCATTCCTCTCCTCGTGGAAAACGACATCTGACTGTGATTGTACTACTCCAAATGCTGGGTCCCATATCCTCCAAAGTGTAGTCGAATTGTGCACATAGCCGACCATCCTACATGGAGTGGATCTTGGGCTGAATTTTCCATGGCCTTTCGGCTCGGGGATAAGTCGACTGGCGCAGCAGCGGAATCGCTGAAAGTGGGGGAGACGAGCTTTGTACGAGATTTCATTGCCATCATTGTCGTGAGAGGGCTTGCCAAATGCTTGCTGCATCTCGTATGGAGTTGGATATGGTGCTTCATAGCCGTCGCGGTTGTCTCTTTTCGTAAGGCTTTCGTTTGGGTTCGCTGGTTGAGGTGGACTCAGGTATTGACTGCTTCTCCCCAAAGGACAAGTGGCGCCTGGGAATCAGTCATCATGGATCGTGCTTTCTCCGTGATGGTCTGGATCATGTGTTCCGCAACCCCATTCTTATGGTGATCGCAGGGAGGACATGGTTCGTATGTTGTGCCACGAGCAGTGAGCACCAGTTGGAAGGTCTTGTTGTCATATGCTCCGCAGCCATTGTCACACCGAAATCGTTTCACTTCATATCCCAAGCAGTCAAATCAGGCCTGAAATGATTTGTAGGCTGAGGTGCATGTGTTGAACTTCTTAGCTGGAGGGACCCACATACAGGTGTAGCATGTGTAATCGTTGATCAAAACAATAGAGTAGCGATGGCTGGCGGAGGTGAGCGTGGACAATGGTCCACACACATCTGAATGTATGAGTTCAAATGGCTTTGTAGTGCGCTTGGTCTTGACTTTGATGATCTTCCGCTTATGCCTGGCCTGGATGCATGCGGTGCACATTGAGCCGTCTTTTGTATATCCATCAATTAGAGATCATAGGGTAGTAGGATTAATGTGGGCTAGATGGCGATGCCACAGTCGTGATTCTGGGATTGTGCGAGGTTTCCGAGTGGGCTTTGGGAATTCGGGGGCAGATGGACTTTGAGTTACGGTGCTGGCTGCACTTGGTGAGGCGGTGTGTAGTGGGCTTGTCGGAGGCTCGGTGGAGTGCGCAATTGATGGTATGGGATGTGCGCTCGATGATGGGACGGTGGTATGTGCGCTCGATGATTCTCTTTTTCTGTTCTTATTTCTCCTTCCTGAAGTGGAGTTCCTAGACATGCTGGGTACTGTCGAAGCGAGTGCAGTTGCGGGGGATATGATATAGAAGTCATTGACCCGATTGCCTGTGATGGTGATTGATGGAGATGATATGGAGCACTTGCCGTGTCCAAATGTGGATGTGTACCCGGTTGTGTCCAATTGATTGATGGAGCAAAGCGAGAGCCGGAACATAGGCGTGTAGAGAGCATTGACTTCGTACTCCTGTGTAATGTTAACGAGTCCATGGTGGCTCACTGTGACTTTGTTATCATCTCTGAGCTCAATGACTATTGGCTGACAAAGTTTCTTTATTGAGTTGAATCTAGTGCGGTCATTGCACATATGGTGAGATGCTCCGGAGTCGATGACCCATGCAGCTGGAGCAGAGCCTACTGTGAGTGCAGATGCATTTTCGGCTAGTCAGATCAGGTAGCGATCTCCTGCCGTAGTAAGCGATGCGGATGCTGTGCCTGTGTTGACTTAGTTGGGTTGATCCCGGGCATGTTTGAAGTGGATGCAGTCGGACTGGATGGGTCCTGAGAGACCGCAGTAGTTGAAAGTTTGTTCGTCGTTTCTGGACGTGTTTGTATTGCCGGTGATGGTCTCGTTTTCAGCGTGCTGTCATTTTCCGCATGCTTCAGGTGTATGATTGTCCATTGTCCAGTATGTGCATTTGTTCTTCTGACATCCGTTTCCTCGTCCTCCTCCTCGTCAGCCACCTTGTCTGGCGCGGCCACGGCCATGACCACGATTGCCGCCACAGGAGGATAGAGCTGATCCTGTGGACGTGTCTCCTATTGCTTTGGTTTGGGTCGTTCGCTCAGCATATTCGCAGATCGCATCTATATACTGCTGGGCCATAGGAGCGGCGATCCGCTGTTCAAGGATTCGGATGGTCGTTTCTTAAGAATCAGATAGGGTAGTGAAGATATGTGTCTTCATGGGGTCTTCAGTGATATTTTCGGTGGTGCCAATTAGCTTCGTGCGCAAGGTGATGAATTTGGTACAGTACTGGGTGACTGTTTCGTCTGGCGATGGTCGAGAGGCAGTGAACTTCCGCAGGACTTGGGTGCGGCCGTGTTTCGTTCAGGCATTGTCAAGTTGGTCCCTAAGTGCTCACCCATTTCCACGCGGTCGTCGATATCGTCCTTGAGTGGAAGGAGTCTGTCTCAGCATCCGAAGTGTAGGTGTGCTAGTGCCTTATTCGCTAAGTCACGCGAGCTTGCTTATGGAGGGTGTATGGCGGCGCCATTGCCGACCGGGAGGAGTTCGACACCGGTGACAATATTGTAGGTCTACCTGGCGATGGGGACTCGGTGAATCTTTCGCTTCCAGACTGTGTAGATTCCCTCGGTAAGCTTGGGCACATTGCCATTATCTCTCTTGAATAGTTCGTTTGAGATGTGTTTAGAGTAGAGGAGGTTAGGAAAGTGACGATGCAGGGTGATAAATGGTGATGCTGTTGCGGCTGATGAGCAGGGATGGTTGTGAGTGGGTTAGAGGTTTTGAGGCTCTTTTTTAAGATTGTGAGATAAAAATAATAGCGGGCACCGGGCTCATACCCTGTTGAAATAGTGATGCTAGAGAAGCTTGATTGTATTCTATCTAAGAGGGCCACAAGGCCAGTACATATATGAATGTACCAGTACAGCTGAATGCCATCAGCTCGTACCAGAGTCAACCGTCATCTGCGGCCATACGAGACATCTCCGTCGCTGGCCATACTAGACATCTCCGTCTCCGGCCAGAAAAGACATGTCCATCACCAGCCATACGAGACATCTCCGTCCACGACTGAACAAGACATCTCTGCCTCCGGCTGTACAAGACATCTCCATATCCGGCTGAGACCTGTATATGCAATAGAATTGTTTTGTGCAAGTCACGTGATGCTGAGATAGCTCAGGATGTTGGCGGAGTGTAGAATACGTGAGGAAACGAGACAGGAGGTATATGCGGGCAGAAGGGTTATATATACTCGAGTTCCGGCGATTTCTTGGTTCAACTTGTGTGATGTGATAATTGTGATTCTTATCCTGCGTTTTGTTGGTTAATGATCACAAAACGGCCCTGCCTTCAGTTTGCACAACCACCAGGCACCTCATGATGGGCAAGCTTAGAGACAAGATTTATTACATGCCGTGAGGACAGTTTACAACACTGGGCGTTGCTTTTGCTTCACATATCACTTCAACTGCTCAGCCGTCGTGCATCTCGGAGCAAACTGAGGAGTTCTCAGGTTGTCCCAACCGTGCAACCATCCAACACGGCTACCAACATGCTTAGCAGTGGAAATAGCACACACAACTGATGTCATAGGATAGAGAATACGTCATTCTTCGCTGTGCTATGCTTTTACCTCTGCCAAAGAGAAATTTCCACTGGCAAGCTGAAGATATACACAATTGCTGGTTCAAAGGATTATGCCAGGAATGAGTGCAATACTGTGATAATCGCGCCAAGGTGGCATAAACAGCCTTCAAGCGGTGCAAATAAACCTTCTGACTTTGCTGTAACAGTGAATATCAATGCTGCATTTAATCTGAGTTCAATCTGATGGCAGTTAACACCATAACTGAATACTGATCAAGGGGTTTAGTCCCAGAGTATCATCACGGGGGTTAGTGTGTTATAGTCTAGCGCAGTATACACTGCACATCCCTATTGTTTCGTATCCCGCCCTGGTCCGTCACATAGGAGTCTACCTTGCCTGCCATTGCATATGCGTGCAGAGGCACTGATTCCTTCATTCTTAATGTCGAACATCTACATCGGACTATGCCATCGCAAAGACCTCTCCCTGACACGACTCCGGTAGCAGGAAATGATCAGAAAAAACAAATGTGTACACTGTCAGGGGATGCTCGGCTTCCCCCTGCTAGGAGACGTGTTTTCGCACCGGCTGGCGATATGGATTCCTCTCAAGCAGGGAGTTCCGTAGCCTCTACAATCCAGTGTCAGAACTCCTCCCTTGTATCTTCGCTGAACAATTCTGGTGTGGCTGGTATCACTCCATGCGTGACTTCCACCCAGTCCGCTACACAGCGATAGTCAATAAATACTCCAACCACTACGCGGGGTACAAGCAGTCGTAGCAGACCAGCACACGGAGGAACCTCACTGACAGACTGAAAGTGCCGCATTGTATCCGGCCCCGGGTCTGGCATTGCTAGCACTCCCACTCCTCTCAGCGGTCTTGAAAACTTGGCTACCCCGATCCCTGAACTAGACACCTGCAAGATCATTACACATCCACTGCGAATGCCAGCTACAGAAAGGAATCGATGACAGAGGCAGTGGTAATTGCTCCGGCAGGCAGTTTCTACACCTCGATCAGGCAGTTCCTGCATCCAGCGATGTGGTCATTCTGACATGACACGTCATGTATTTGCAACGGGCAGACTCATGGAGCTCAACATGTGGTACAGACAGCCGTTTATGAGTGCAAGTGACTTTGAGATGGTAAGTTATGCAACGCGATGCGTTGCGATAGCAATAGCTGAAGCCCCACAGTGGCAGATACTAGAGAAATACTGGAACACCGCTATGCCACAAAACAACATCTTGTCCATAGCATTTGAGGCATGCACAAAGGAGATCTTGAAAGAGGTATGCTGAAGCAACGGCCCATGTTGGATATTACATCAGGAAAATGTATTTTAGTCACTGGGAGCCTCCAGGAGTGACTGAGAAGATGTGGAGTGTAAACTTCGATGCGTCAATTTCAGGAGAGAGTCAGACCGTAGTAGGGCATTCTGGCCGGCCTTCGGAGTAATTGGGATTGCTGATGACTGGTACGAGCGCACCATGGGAGTGGTTGTGATGAGTTTGGGAGCACCTGGGACTGTTGCCCAACCAATGCAGAATCCCAAGCTAACTCTGAGAGATGCTTGGGAGCTTATGGATATTCATTCGAAGGAATGAAGGTGTTATCTGATACTCTCCAGATGTACACAAGCAATACCAATACCTTCCACGTATAATGCATAGATTATTGTTCATTATCCCCTTCTAAATCATACTATAGCACCCAGCATCTCATTCAACATTCAATTGTTTGCATCGCTACATTGAGGAGAACTATAGAAAATGGCGAGTGATTCAAAAAGGAATGTAGCTAAAACCAAAACAATAACCCGATTGAGCGAACAAACGATATCAATAGCACATAGTCCCAATGTCGTCCACTAAATCCCCCATTTCATCAGGGCTGACAAACGCAGGAACACACAATTTGTCAATGGCACAAAGAAGCTGGAGGTACTCCTTGTATGTCCGAATATTTCGGGCCTGGAGAGTGGGCGAAATTTAATTCCAATGTTGTTAGGCAAGATATGTGATAGCTAAAAGGTTGGAATTGAGAGGGTAGCTCACATTGAATCAAAATGGAGTTGGATAGGCAATATGATGAATTCTGGGGAAGGAGAGGTGCGCCAGCAGGAAAGGAGGAGTGCCTGGTGTGGAGTGCAGGGTGGGCAAGAGAGAGTGCTGACAGTGAGGGAGAAGCACGGAATGAAATTGAGCGGTGCAAATCCAGGCCGAGGAGCGCTGATGGTGATTGAGAAGCGCCTATCCAGCGCAGTAGCCGATCCATGCTGAGCAGTGCCAAAAGGGGAGGGATTGAAAGAGTCTGGAATGAAATCGAAAAGTGATTGAGGAGCACCCATCTTAGAGGAGGAGCGCCAACTGAGCAGGCAGTACTGAGCGCAGAATGAAATATCAAAGTGGCAATCCAGAATGAGGAGCACTGACAGGGAATGAGGAGTGCCTATTATTGCGGAGTAGCACCATTGGGCGGTATGAAGCGGCCCACCATGTGTACTTGATGAGTGCAGTGGCTTCTCCAGTATTACAATCTGTCACTGTGGAAGGGCAAAATTCACCTCAATATTCATCGTGAAAAACCATAACTGTAACCTTTGTTCCAGTGGCATATTCAGACAGCGCACAAAGAGTAGCTGCGGCCACAAGCGCCAACGTGTGTGGTGTGAGAGGTTGAAAGAACTGGGAAGTGGTTGGTTGTTGCCCCAAGCTATTGGCGGTGAAGAAAAATTGATTGTAGATTAAGTGAGCACTTCCATCAGTGTGAACCATAATTTCATGTCATTGATGACTTTCGAGAGATAAGCATCGTCAAACAGGAGCTCCTTAACCTGGATTCGAAGCTCAGTCTCTGATGGTAAATCCAACAGGTAACTACAGAAAATAGTTCGACGAGCTCCATCTGCCAAACGCCCTCAAAATGTACCAATATTTAGTTTTAACTATGTATATTTTTCCGGTTTAGTATCATCATAACTCCAATCAAGGAGCAGAAAACAGAATAAACACTTACAGCTTCTTGGGTTTGCAGATCTATTTTAAGAAATGGACCACCAAGCAATTGACTCACAGATGGTGTACCTACAGAAGCACCTGCCAATACCTGCTGACGACTCTGGGCTTCAATGGTTAGTTTCCAAGCGTCGTCAACGAACCAGTACTTCCCATCAGAAATGATTGGCCAAGGAGTCTTCGTGAATACGATTGCCTCCATGAATCGTTTTGCTACATCAAAAGTAGCCTTTTGGTGTTGCAGAAAGTTGTGATCTCTACTGGCCATTGGTTGAGGAACATTCTGGTCTGCAGCAGTGTTGGGAAGCGGGAGCTCCTGCGCGGGTACAATGTCAGACTCTCAGGATATGTAGATGGTTGTCTTTTGGTGTGGGAGCAATGGTGGTGCTATGGGCTCGGCTGGATGTCACAGATATGGAATTAATGTGCGTGCAATGACAGTATCGGCGCGGCTCCATGTCTTTGGTAGTGGAACCCTTGTAGGTCAACTTGTCTTATCATGGCGTGCCTGGTCGAGATGTAGGACCTCCTGCTGGTTGACCAGATTATCTGCTTTGATTTTGGAAGACAATACGGACTATACTGGGTGTTCAATGTCGCCATCGCTGATCTCCCGATCGGTATCGTCACCATCCTGCTCCATCACAATTATAGCGCGGACATTCGCTATCTCCAACATTCTACTTGAAGGCTGGAAGTTCAAACATTTGATCACCAATGAAGATTGGGTGTCTTCTTCAATGCATGTGCAAGTGCTCTCTCAAGTTGTACTTCTTGATTCTTCTGTGAATAGTGATTCCTCACCTGGCTGGCCGTAGGTTTCATGTTGATGAAGATGAAGTGAAGTTGGAGAATGTAGACAGAAGTATATAAGGGTAAATATAGTTTGAAGTTTAATCAAATAACAGGAAAATTGGGCAACAAAGTAGCCCTCGGTCATGGAGGATGCAATTGGAGGTTTGCATGAAGATAGTGACGATCGCCTAAGGTAGATGCACTTCGAGGCTTGCCTGGCAAGAGTCCGGAAGACAGGTCGGCGGTTCATATATTTACTGTCAATACAAGTTCTTGTTGTGATTTTGGAAGCGTCAGATGCACCAGATAAGATGGATTGTTCATGCCCCTAATTCCCGAATGTAGGCACTCATATCCAAGTGTACTATTGATACCTGAATTGGAGCTTGGTTTAAGCCAACATACCAAGAATTGAACCAGATGCACCTGAGAATCTCGACACACCTGAAGAACTTGGGACATTAACCATGTTGTTTCAGTAACTTACTGTGAGGGCCGGACATATGCAATACTGAGAAAATGGTTGATCATGATCGCCACTGCATATGACTCCGCCGATGGTAGTTCATTATGCCTCTAGCTCGAGCATATGTGGGGTCACTGTGGCACGGAATTGTCAGTGCGTTGAAGAATGTTGCAGAGCTTGGACGGTGGATAGAGTTGGGACCTTGGTGTGTGGCAACAGATGAAGTTACATGGGTTCTAACTAGGTTTGATGCTGATGGTGGATGCATATGAATCTCTGAATCCGGTATATCTGTCGGAAGGACACCTTATGAGCATTATATTATATTGTTTGAGGATTCTGCAGCAAAGTTAGCGGTCAATTACGCAATGTTGTGTGCAGACCTTCCCTTTCAGCTGGCCGAGTCTGCTGAATTCACAATATGTATGCAGTCAGTTTACGAGAAGAAGGAGAATTTGGGTTAACAAAGGAGAGATTCAACATGAAGAAGGAACAGTAAAGGTACAGTGGAGATTCAGCAGTAATCCAATGGATTCCAGTTCTCGTCAATGCCAAGATTGCCAGCGAATGAGTCAGAAATAGTCACTCACATTATGATGTTGCGTATAATATCTTGTAAACACCACATCACTTAATCACAAACTCATTGTTGAGGCTCAATGCTACAATGTTTACTAAACATAAATATTGGGGTTCAAAGTAGTGCATAAGAACGATATGAATGTGTCATGAGGCTTCATCTGGCAGCACAAAGACGAATCACAGCATGCAGTTCCGGACAATTGAGGTCCAGTGAGCATTGAATTGGGATGCAGGATTCAACGTATTGTAATGGCTGGGATTGCAGGCTCCCCTGACTTGGACAGTTACTGGTACTCTCAGAAAGTGCCTTTTCTCAACTGGAGCTTTCATCACGATGTGAACTTCAGGAACTCTGCGGATCGGACGTTGCCGGAAATCAGATATCATATCTTTATGATTTGACACGAACATCTGGCGTTCAAGATATGTGGTGGGCGGGACCTTGCCAGTAACCAATTGATCTGCTGAGCACAGATTCCCATTCGGATTGTGATCTCATCGAGCTCTCTCAATGGAAATCAGTTGACATCATGTATTATAAGATACGGTCTTGTGGCGGCCCGAACAGACCAGATAGTCAAAATGCTGTTATGTCTGCATCAGAAGCATTGTGAATGTAAGCCTGTTCGAGGAAGTGTGGTATACAGGTGAGAGGGAGTTGCCGGTTCCTCCAGAGTTGCTGAACAGAAGCAGTCTTTGAAGTTCAGTCTCTCAAGCTGCAGCTCGATTATGGAGCCTGAATGACATTAGCTATCTCAGGATCTTGGACATATATAGATCCGAACATACTTAATAGTCAAAATCCACTTGAGTGTGGTTACACATCGCCCAGGGCTGTGCATCGACAGTCAGTGTGTAGTGGTAAGCCTTCTTTCAAAGGATAGAATGGCATGGAGAATGACAGTTAGGGCATTTCAGTGGCGGCCTTCATATACTGATCAAGCATAGATTCAGAAATCAACTGGGTCAGAGTGGAATGAGCCACTCCTGCACCTACATGTTTAGTGTCAGATAGATGACACTGTGTGTGTGCTGGCAGCCACAGATTCAAAGCATTCAGGAAGGAAGAAAATATGCTTGGATTGGAGCAAAATGAATCGATCAAGGGTCCTGGTGTGGGATCAAATGTTGGAAAGAGTGGCAGCTTGTCAAAATTGGCCATTGAATAGAATATGCGTGCGGTATCAAATCTGAGACCATCAAACTCGAAATGAGAGTGGATCTCAGGTGTGCCTGAACATCATTCCTGAGTGAAGAAATACTTGGCTGTATTCTTCGGGTGAGCCTGGAATACGCCAGCCATGTCTTAGGATACGATGAATCAACTCGATATCACTCACACAGTCTTTCTATCACTGGATGATTATAGTTATAGAGTGCTGGATCTGTCTCAGGAGTGTTGAGAAGTTGATAGTGATTCTCTTGTGCAATTGACTGTAAATTATTCAACATTGTTGATTCTGTGAATGTCCTGAATTCTTTCGCAATTCTAGTGTCCGGTGCGCCTGAAATAGACAAATACACAATTATTGGATGCACACATGGAGGTACAGGCGCACCTGAAAATGACAATGCTGTACGCGGATTCAGGGATAACAATTCCACACCGACAATATACGATCAAGATGAGTAGTGGCGTTTTTTTACACAGATTGTCACAAAGAGAAATATACAGCGCTGTGGAATTTGACTTAGTCGACCATTAAACCAGTGCACCTGCTGTTTATCACATATTGGATCATCCAACTGAGGCTATGTTTCAGTGTATCATTGACTGCATCTGATATTCATCACTATAATCAATTAAAACGAAATGGAATTGAACTCTAACCAAAGCTCATGGACTCCTTACGAGCGCCATATTCTCCATACCATTTGACTATTTTGCATCAGTTGATGAGATTGTGTTGGTTGAATGTTTAAAGAGGCGTACCTTGAATACACTGCCCGGATAATCATTGTTCATCCTCACGATCTGATGGCACAACATCTCCATGCTCTGCAAGAGGCATTGTATGGTTTTCTTAACACTCGAGTATCTGGGATATCATCGACATTGTGATGTTCCGTCGGCTCATCAGGTCATGCAGAACTCTGATTTGTGCCACTCCAGAGAGTTGGTGGAGATTATGAGCTCTGTTATCATAACTACTGGGTCCAGTGTTCAATAGGCATTATTGTGGAACTCTATTGTGCCCAAGTCGGACAACCCGTGCAAATGCCTGGCGCTGCTCATTCATTACCCAAAACTTCTGAGTCATTACGGCATGGTTTGGTGCTGTGAGATTGAGGCCGGTCCCACTGAGTTTGGGTGTAGTTGAGAGCATCGAGGGATTTGGTGACTCATTGAATTTTAGCTGCATTTCCATGTGCTCATCATTGCCCATTTCTGCATACATGTTGGAAATATCCAAATCATCCGCAAAACCCTTTCTGTACCAACACTTCAAATGACGAACGAGGCCTGGCGGAGGACATGATAGCATCGCCATTTGAGGAGGAGTTGCACCAGGCATAGCGCATTGATTTATTTCAGGTTCGTGCAGAAGCGCCTCATTGGATGCTGCCTCTGCGTCAGGTTCGGGATTCTCCGCAGGTGCATTGCAATGCATTGGCAGAAATGTGTCTCTCAGCCATCGGAAGATGGGAGAATCCCCCCTTGTGTGGTGTGGCCATTCATGGTACCATTATCCTCAAACGTCATTCCGATCCTTTGTGTTTCCCAATATCGATGAGAAACATGCTAGCCACCATCTATGTACCCTCCACACGCGTGAAGCTCCCCGTGTAGTGTATCCTTCCGCAAAGGTCATTAGTTTCACTTCCTCTTCCTCAGTGCATTCCAGATCAATGAAGTATTGAGTCTCCTTCGGTATCTGAACAAGAGATTTCCCATTCGTGAGTATTGATTCTGACCACCTGTTGTTCCTTAGGGGCTTTGCATTTTGGATCAGCCAGTGTGCTGCATCAGGTTGACAGTCGTTGTCTTCAGTCCGGATGGCATGTATCAATCCCTTCTGTTGTACGGTGGCGTGTGCTCGAGTAGTCGAGTGTGCGCGGGCGTATGCGAAGGTGTGTCTATTGAATCGTGTAACAAGACATGTCACATCGACATAAGGTCGATCGATGACTAATGGTGCTAACTACAAAAGAGGCAAGTTACATCATAGTCCTTGGCATAGTGATATCCGTACTTCCAATCAGCTCAACACTCCTCCAGGACGGCTATCACG
>Ga0307515_10010171_pt1 | contig 18068 bp, 26 predicted proteins | sample 17_EM_MG_FD_194513 | JGI IMG/M metagenome (GOLD analysis project Ga0307515, IMG submission 194513) | Populus trichocarpa ectomycorrhiza microbial communities from riparian zone in the Pacific Northwest, United States - 17_EM | ecosystem: Host-associated > Plants > Roots > Unclassified | place... | reverse complement strand
TCTTATTGGTCAACGTGTGGTTTTACGTAATGTTTCTTCACGCGTTTTATTTCTTTGGATACTGATCCAAACTTCACCGTAAACTCGACATTTCTTCAACGGGTAAATACACCATTGCCCCCGGTGTCATGTGCTGGGCGCTCCGTATCGCGCAGGCGCCAAAAAGCATCAATCATTCAAAGCCAAAATGTCCGGGCATTTCTGCTGGGTCCGTGAGACCTTGCCTCCCCTGACATGCCAGTGCCAAAAATCTTCAAGCGGTTCAAGTCCAAGAGCTCGCTCAGAGTCGGCCCAGATGCCGTCATCGCTCTCGGTGTCCCTTTGAGCCACGAGAAAGAAGCTTCGTCAAAGACCCTCGTGGCAGTGGCTGCGGTCGTGCCAGCGTACCCCGAAAACTTGACAGAGGCATGGGCCGCGGCGCATAAGGAATTGCCTGAGGCACAGGGAGTCGAGAAGTTCCTCAACCACATCGGTGCGTCAACCATTGGTGTTCCCATATGTTCCCTGACATCAAAGCGACCCCATAGAGGATGTACAGAACAGCTTGACCCTTTCGCCCGGTCAGGAAGCTGTGGTAGATACACTGGCAGCGCCCGCGAAAACTTTACTGGACACACCCCAGGTCGTTGATGCCATCCAGAAGGGGGTAAACACGTTTATGGAAGCCGTTCCATCGCTGATGAAGGCGTTGGATGAGGTGGCCAAGGTTCATCCGTTTATATCCGGTGAGCCTAACCCATTTAACGAGCGGATCGAAGTATAATGGAGGTATACATACAGTGGCGGTCCTCGCGTTCAAGGCCGTTTACACTCTCGAGGTGAAGCGTCGAGAGAACGATAAGAGGATTCTGGCTCTCTATACCGAGTATGTTGTGCAACTGCCGTCGAGAATTCATTGAATTTCACGAATGCCAGGATGAAAGATATGATGGCGGTTCTTGTTCAGTGCGCCTTCCATGTCTGTCTTGGTTTAACACGCAGGCTGACTGTGTCCTTGGCAGGCTCAAAGATGTGACAGACGTTACCAAGGTTGCACCTGATGGTCAAACTATCGAAGGTCGAATGCAGCAGCTTTGCGCAGCCGTCGCTGAAGATATCAAGAAATGTGCCAACACTTGTGATACCTATCTGAAGTTAGTCGAAATCCGATCCGTTTCGTTTATGCTAACCCTGCTACTAGAAAGAAGATCCTTGTGAAGGTTTTTGCTGGTCCGATCTGGGAAGGCAGACTTGTCGAATTTGTCGTGACTTTCACGAAGAGGCGCAACGAGTTCGAATTTGCTCTTGCCATTCACACCGCTGTTGGTGTCGACGAGGCGAACATCAAGCTGGTCACTGTCGACGAGAGGACGGCTGAGCTGAACCAAAAGTGAGTGACTCGAACTCGTCTCTGCTAGTCAATGGTTGAATGTGCGGTGTAGAATGGAGGTGATGTTGCAGATGTTCCAGAAGTTACTCACCCCCGAACAAAAGAAACTCGCCGATCTGGTCGAGAAGAACGGCGGAAATACAGTGTTGGATGACGAGCATGCTATGAAGGCACTCGTTGCTATCGAGGCCTCGTTGTCTCCGGCGAGCAGTCGACACGTTACTGGGCGATTTGATCTTGCCGAAATCCAGCATGAGATAAGGGATGACCCAGCCGATGCCATTGAAAAGAACGCAGAGTTCTTCAACCGCAAGTTTGACATGCAACGGAGGCAAATTGAGGAGGATATTGCACGTGCTGTCCGTCGGGAGGGCGATAGGATCATCTCCGCTGTGACAGCAGGTCCACACGATCGAATTGTTGACCCAGTAGGTCATACCCCGTTCTTATCGTCTACGGATAAATGTTAAGGATTTGCCCACAGGATCTTTACCAAATCTGGAAGGACATGGTGAGTACTGATGTCCCTGATTGTTGTTGCGGAATACCGTCGTGCTTAATCTGTTTCAGGGATGGCGCGGGAATGTAAAAGCGAGGCATTTCGTCATGGCCCTGAAAGACTATTATATTGAGAAGGCCGCTGGAGAGTCCGCAGGCAGCTTAGTTGGTGCCGATAAGTGGGCTCTCAAGTATATCAATGTCGGCCGCGCACGCACCATATTGGAGGCGTTCGACGACGATGCGAGTGGTTTCGTGACCGTCCAGGAAGTCAACAATTTTACTCGTGCGCGGCCGTTGGACTGGAGGTGAGTACCCGCAAATTTTCACACCGTTCGGGGACTGGAATGGGTTGTAGCCTTTCCCACTGGTTAGCATACTGGGCAATTGGTAAGGAGTGTGCTCTTCGTCCGGTCTCAGACACAGACTAACCCGTACCAGGCTGGCAGATGACTTGCACCAGCTACTGCGAGAAGATCGAGGAAATCTTCGACGCCATTATCCGTCTCGCGGACGAGGTCCTACCTGAGAACCGAAAAGAAGTGAATGACTACATCTCCTATGTTTGGAATCGTGTCACGGTGTGGGTGAGGTCCATCAAGAGGGAGAATGGTACAGAGGAACTCAGGGCCAAGTTTGAACCCCATGTCACCGCGGAAGAGGCGAGGTTGCACCGGAACTTTGAAGACATCATGTACGACATCGACAGCTATGACACCGTTAAGCTCGTCGCAGGAAACGGCCGACCTGAAACGGTGATGTCTTAAATTCCCATCCTTTTTTTTCCAACGCACTGATATCTCAGCAGTCTCTCTTCCCAATGCTGTACCTTGCACTAAAGCGAGACTTGGAAAGGATCAGCCTTGCTCGCAAGCACGTCCTTTCTCGTTTCGAGCTTTACGATGCCGTGGAAACAATCTACTTCATCATCGACGCCGCCTGGTACCGATTGGATGACTTGAAAGGTGAGACAGGGATTGGACCTCGATATCGTGTCCGTCTTACCAAAGTTCTATAGTCATCCACGAGCAACAGAATCTCGACGCAATAGAACAGTTCAAGGTCTTTTCTAAGGGGCTGGTGTGTGGTCTTGTTGCCTCACCGCCGTGTGGCATTCACAAAACTTTCACAGTACCAAATTGCCTACGAAAGTGGCTCAGTTTTCCACGGAGATCGACTTCGAGAGCTGCCGGATCCTATCCCAGCCAGGGATGAGATCATACCCGATCCGGACTCTATACCGTTGACCGTCTTGAATCACCCTCTTGGGACAAAACACGAGGTCGACTTCGGTGCATACGAGAAGCAAGTTCCCGCACCTCCCTCCGGCGAAGGACCTGACGCTGTGTGAGTGTCCAATCCAACCCCCCTTTGGTGGCACTGACCAGAAGCTGCAGGCTCGGAAGCTGGTACGGTTTCATGTATTCGGGTGGAACGCCCACGAACCCCATGATCGCCCTGACCCTGACCCGAGGGCCGGGCGAAAACTCTCTTGCCGCGTCAGGAACTCACTACTGGGCTGATTACCACAAAACCTTCACCGTCACAGGAAAGTCTGGTACCCCCGAAGAAGACGGAAAGATCACCGTGGACCTGAAGTTTGTCTACGTGGCTATCTGGGCCGATGCAGAGTTAATAGGAAAGTTTGATCCTGAGGAGAAATCTCTCAGAGGTACCGTAAAATTCGGTTCGATCGCGGTCATTGGAGATTTCGTGTTCAAGCGTAGCCCGGATTTCGTTCGATTCTATCCTTCTCCTTCAACCATCACCGCTCGCAAGAGATGGGAGTTCGCAACCACGGTAGTTCTGGATAGGATCAGAAGAGATTCATGGTCACCCGCGCACATCCTCCAAAGGATCAAGGATGGGAAAAAGTATATGCAGATGTCGATCAGGAACAGTCACTACGGAAAGCGCCTCGACAGCGACGAGGCAAATGAATATTATAAGCTATATTCTACGCTTCATGTGGGAGACGCACGATTCTATGCATCGTTGATCACAATCAAGCTGGAAGCTGTTCCAATTCAGTACGTTCGCAACGAACCATGAGCCCTCATCCCCCCCCACTTACAAATACCTCCGATATAGCCCCATCAGTTGCGACGTTTGCAGAAGCGTTTTGGGCGGCGCGAGAGTCCTTTGCATGGATTGTCATGACAATACCACCGTCGACCTCTGTTCGGAACCCGAATGCCTCAAATCTACCGTCACGCTGAAGAACAGGAAGGATCTATCTGCTCCACACAAGCCAAACCATAGCATGCTCAAGATCCACCGTATTCTATTCAGTAGAGACACCGGACGAGCGGAGAGGAATGCCAAGGACGCTTTGGAGGCGGCTCGGGAGACGCTTTCGGATCTCAAAGCCCAAAAGGAGCCGATGCCACCGTGTGTCCATTGTAAGGAGAGTGTGTCCCAACCTTGTTGGTACTGTGTGGATTGTGCCAGTGAGTTCCGGAGCATAAGCGTCGTCGTCCTAACAATCACCCCTCTTAACATTTGTCCCTGCAGAGGAGAGGTTCATCTGCGACGACTGCGAGTACAAATGCCTTGCATTTAACGACGTTCACACCAAAAAGCACATACTCGTTAGGGTCGTCGAGAAGTCGATCGAAACAGCCGTCTCGACAGAGGACCGACTGCAAACCGTCGAGGGACAGCTTGAATCCGTCCAAGATCGACTCGGAAAGATGGAACTCCTCCTTTCAGAGCTCTTAGGGAAGGGCACAGGGGGCTTTTCAGACGGACCGCTCACAAAACGCGTTGTCCAGGGGATGGTCGAGGATTTGAAGGATCCAGAGTTCAATAATCAAGAAACTAATACCAGTAACCAAGAAACTATTACAACCACGGCCAATAAGTAATTGCGAGCAATTCGGGACAATAATTACAGAGACGATCGTTGAAGCATCCAATGTACACGCACGAGACCAGAATAAATACCCATTTGCCCTCCTACCTCCTTTCCCTGACTTTGATCCAAACGGCGGATGTGACCATGACGGCGAAACCCACGATGAAGGCACAGAACACAAGGATGTTGCGGTAGTACGCGCTAGCAGAAAAGCCGAAGAGCTATGGAGTGAATGTTAAGAACACGGCCACGGTAATCGCGATTACAATTGACTCACGAGGTTCATTATGATAGTGGCGGAAATGTTTACCGGAACTCCCTCCAAGGTGTCCACAATCATCAGACCAGATCCGACTTCGTTCACGCACAGAGCCTCCAAGGCGTACTTGAGGGGGCACAGCCATTGGAGCCAACGGAGAACAGGGGGTATTGTGTTGAGGTGAACGAAGAAACCAGCGTACGTCATTTGATATAGGGCGGAGAGGGCACTGACGAGAGTTGCAATTCCGCCGTTTTCAAATACGATGGCCAACAAGAAGTTCTGCAAGCGGAGAGGGGCCTTCAGTTCACGACCATCGGGTGCACATACGGGAGAATTACCCAGAGCGTCATGACGAGGGTATACAGAACAATGACAAGTAAGAATTTGAAGAAGTTCGCAGGATTCGCCGATAAACCCGCCATCCAATACGTGCTAGGTTGTGGGGTCAGTGAACGGTCGACGACCGATAACTAGCGGTACTCACATAGTGCTAACGATGATGTTCGGTATGATCCTCAACGGGATGACATCAAAGATGAATCTCGACAGTAGCCATGCCGTGGGGCTGTAATAGCTGTTGGACCTCTCTTTAAGGAAGAGGGGTCGGGACTGTACGAGGTTGTACAGCGCGCTGAGAGATGAGAACGCTATCAATGCACCCTAGATAAGTCATGGGTATCAGCACCGTCACAAGGTTTGATAAGACCGAGTTCCGACCAAGAAGAATAAGCATCCGACCCTCGATTGGAATCCGGCAATGGTGATCCCGGTGTTGTAGTATAGGCCACCTGCGAATGACTCAGTTGGAGAACAAGAAAAAAGAATGTGATCTGATTGGTCGGTTACCCACCGCAGAAGACACCGAGCACCGCTGAGACTAACACGTGAGCGAGAAACAGTGACTTATCCCTTCGCTCCGGTTTCAGTAACTCGCCATGGGTAACCAAGATGACACACACCTGCGCAGGATTTTCCATTCCCGCCCAGAAAGGACTTCCAGTTGCGTTAAGAAAGTTGTAGCGCACGAAGCATGGCTAGGAGTGTTCCAAAGCCCAGGATGGGGTGGGGGGTATCCCTTTTCTAACGAACCATTCTCGTCTCCCGAACCTCGCGCCTGCGAACTCGAAGAAGTTCCACTCTGGAACAAATGAGCGGGCGGATCGCTGGCTACATCCAACAGATGATCCGCGACATTGTACCCTTGGGGATACACTATCCCTCGAGAAGTAAGTTCCTCTGAGGGCGCGAAGCCACCTAGACCGTTATATAGGGTCCTTCCATGAGAGAGAACGAGGACTTGGTCGAACTTCTGGTACAGTTGAGAATTTGGTTGGTGAATCGAGGCGATAACCACTGTGGGGTGCTCCGGATCATGTGCGACAGAATGGAGCACGCTCGCAACTTTGGCAGCAGAAACTGAGTCCAGACCTATAAAGGAAAAATCGGGAAGGTCGATACGCAGAACGTAGTCTCGAGAGGAACAAAGCCACCAACCGGAAGTAGGTTCGTCCAAGACGAGAATGTCGGGAAGAGCGACGAGCTCTAAACCAATTGTGACCCTTCTCATCTCTCCTCCACTTATACCTCGTTTCCCAACGTCTCCTATCCGTGTGTCTCGTAGGGCCCCGATTCCCAACTTCTCCATGACGTCATATACCAACGCAACTTTATCGACCTCAGAGATGCTTTCAGGAAGCCTCAACTTGGCAGCGAAAAGAAGCGCTTCTGAGACGGTTAGCGTGGGCGGAAGTATGTCCTGTTGAGGAACGAAGCCGATCCTTGGCGAAGTGCCGGCACCGGGGTATGAGACCCTGCCAGTGACGATCCCACTCTTAGACTTTTTTGAGAGGATTTCGATGAGGGTCGTTTTCCCGGCACCTATGTTACAGGGTATCCATCAGCTGCAAGGTCGATATGCGCAGGTCAGAGATGCGCACCGCTAGGTCCAAGTATAGCCATCATCTGCCCAGGGTCGACACGGCCAGAGACATTGTCTAAGATGACCTTATCGTCTGTGGTGGCCTGGCCATCTTTGTTATTTCTCCGAAACAGCCTAAGACCAGCGCTTCCGCGAGGGATGACATAAGTGATATCATTCCACTCAAGGGAATAGCCTCCTCGTTTCGCCAGCGAGTTTGATGCAACCTTCCTCGCCTTTCGCTGTGATAGCCACCCCAAAAGGAAGGAGAATAGGGCGATGCCAATGAGTCCGCCGACGACAGCGAGTCCCGCAATGACGCCAGCGCTCAAGCCGTCACTCTCCTTTGTCGGGCTGGAGGTAGTGGAGTTGGATGTTCCGTCAATGACACTCTGCCTGACACATTCTCCGAACGAACATGGGGTCAGACGAAGCCCGCCTGAGCCAAACAGTGCATTGAGAAGTGATTGACCGAACGAACACGTGGAATTGCCGTCGCAGGTGATGGTAAGAGCGCCACTAAGCTTGTTGATCGTGGAGGTCAAGTTCATGGAAGATGTCGCTCCACAAAAAGTGGCGTTAGCGATGCATGTGCACTTGAAATTTTGACATTCCCATACGGAGGGGCTGGCATCGGTGATCGACTGCGTACAGGAATCCGCAGCACAGAAAAACTGTTCCACACCATTGTAGAAGAGCTGCGCAGCGATGGTGTTGGGCGTTGAGAGGGAAGTTAGGTTGGGCATAGGGGAGAGTGTGGGGTCGAGGTTCCGTATGATGTTCAGAGTAGTAGGGCCGCTGTAAATCGCTTGCAACGTCGGGTTCTACCGGTGAAAATCAGTTGCGCTTGGGAGAGATGAGAAGAACATGGATGAACTCAACGATAATTGAGCAGCTCATCTGCGCAGCAGCCCAAACCCTGGGATCGGGGTTGCAGACCATCGTGTCGTTTCGACCAACGTCAGGGCTGGTCACGCCATTGCTGCTGGTTGGGTTCACGGCGACATAACCGCTCTGACACGCAGAGTGAGACGTGCAGACATTACATCCAACTCCTGTCCATCCATCTTGGCATGTACAACCCGCGGAGGTAAGATTTCCAGGGGCTGGGGTGGTCCGACGGCTGGAACCCTGAAACATCGTGCCACCGCAGGTCGGTGACGAACAATCGCTCCCTCCAAAACCAGGAGGGCAGAGGCAATTGGACCCTTGAAGGAGGCCATAATTCTGGCATGACTGAGCGATGACCACGACGCCGCTGGAGAGCAGACTGAGGATGAGTATGGCAAGGACCATGAGGGCTGGTGGACACGCTGGCGCCTGCGATCGGATCAATAAGGTAACACAACTCACCTGATTGTAAATAGGCGCACACCCACAACTTGTCTCCGTCAACGGTCATCGAGGAGTTTCTAAACATGTTCGTGGACAGGGTAAGTCAGATTTTCGAGGTTTCGGTGCCAACATTTGACCAACTGGCTATGGCACAGATTACTGGTTGGTTCTCACCAGGAAAACCCCCGGCACCTCCCGCGGCCGCCGCCTGTCCGTACGACCCGACGGACCCCAAGCAAAACCCACTTAACCCACAAGGGCTTAAACCGTGAGCGTTGAAATCGGGACTACGAAAGTCATGGTCTAACGTTTGGAATCCGTTACAGCTGTTGCGCCTGTCCTGACACGAAAAAGGCCCGGGACGTATGCTTCTTAAAGTATGACAGTTCCGAGTCCGAGGACAAGTGCCGGGAACTTGTCCAAAGCCACATCGCGTGCATGCGCGGACTTGGGTTCAAGGTGTAGAAGAGTATAGACGGCGCTACAACTCGTATCATCGAATCATAATAACCACTTATCCACCTTGACCGACGGCTCGATCATGTGCGACCGCGCAGAACTTGTGCTCATGGTGAAGGTTTAAGGTTTTACGCTCACTGATAGCCCGGCTCTCGCTCTTGTGTGCATACAGTGATCTGTGACCATCGGTGGAATTGGAGTGTGTATCCGTCCAACGACTCGGAGGGATATCCTGTGGTTCCCCTAGTTGTGCGATTACAATGGTGATCGGCTCCTACCTCATGAAGGGTCGGCATACTTCCACGGGGTCGTTTACTCCCGTGGATGTGAATATCACCGCTCGAATTTTTTTAGTGATTTAATCTCCAACTTGTAAGGAGATAATGTCAAGGCTGGCGAGAGTCACGCATAGGAAGGAGTTCCCATTTCGCACCTGGAGCGACCACCGGCCAACACTGGTTTTTCAAGTAGCTTATGTCGAACGACCGCAAATGCCGTTGCAACAATTTTTCGATGGGACTAATGGATGGAGTGCCGGGAAATTTGAACGTTTGGCTCGTATCACGGGGAGACTTGCATCATAATCCTCTGTTGTACAATCAAGATAACATATCGTTGTGAAATATCGCGGTCGGTGAGCGTAGCGTCTATAAGTTACACTTGGATATTTTTGGCCGTGTCGGAAAACTGGAGGGGTCGTGATTTGTGAATTGCACAACCGGGGGAGCTTGTTCCGCATGAGGTCCAGCCACAGATAACCTCGCTTGTATTGCGGAGGTGGTTGACGGCAGGACTGCCAAAAAAGGCATGTGACAGTGTGAAATGGCGGGGGGCATTGTTTTGCTTTCTCGGACCGAGGTCGGCGCTGGCACCCCGACTCTTCACATGGTCACACCGGTCTTTTCGCTTCTTTTTTTGTTGCGTTTAACTTGCACTTCCGTATCGGGATTCGTGTCTTGCCGCCTCTCGTCTGCCAATGGCTGGCTAGCGTACAGGGGTAGTTTGCACCGAGGCTGTGCAAACGACCAAGGTCGCGACTATCTTACCAATGGGTATTTGGTAAGCATACCAGCGTAGATCCCTTCCCGACGGCAATCAAATTCAAAACGAACAGACAAAAAGGAGAAACTCTTTAAGTACCCTCGGCAATTTCAGCCCCAATCGCTCAAGTCCCAATTTCTCGCATGTCCGACCTTATCCCCAACAACACCGCTAGAATGGAAGTCGTTGGATGGTCTCCTTCAGAAGACTCCGAGATGTTCCTCCCTCCTCACGTTGAGGGCTGGACTGGTCTCGAGAACGGAGAGTCAAGGTAAGTTCTGGCTATCTCCTCGATCGAAACGTCCCTAGCTCACCACCGTCCTCCCTCCCCCAGCCTGTACGTCGGCCCTTCGTCCCATCTATTCCCCGAACCCTCTTCTCCTCACTTCGAGTCTCCCACCATCTGTCAACGCCGCCTTAAAGACCCGGAGCACGTCCCTCGTCCTCGCAACGCGTTTATCATCTTCCGCTGTGACTTCACTCAAAAATATCTTGCCAACGGTGGCTCAGAGCGTGCCTCTGACATCGAGAAGGTCTCTCTATCCAAGCGGGCCGGAGAGGCCTGGAGGAACGAGAAGCCCGAGACCAAACGGTACTACAAGAAGCTAGCGGACGAAGAGAGGGCCCGCCATCGCATTGACCACCCTGGTTATCGCTTCCGTCCCAGGCGTCAGAAGTCTGCCGGACAGACTGGCGAGAGGCGGTCTCCGAAGAGGGGGGCCAGTAGTCCCTACTCGAAGAGATCGGCCGGCCGCTCTTCTTCGGTCTCATCCGTCGAGTACAACCAGGTTTCGCAAAACGGCCTACTTCAGATACAGACAATCACCGTCCCCACCTCTTCCTCCATGCTCTCGCAGCCCTACCTCTCACGACAACCGACCCCTGACTTCTTTCACGGGCACGGACCCACGACACCAACGTCGCCTTGCTCTCCTCTGAGTCCTGTCGACGACGTCCTGTATATGCCACGAGCCACTATCGCAGCAAGCCGTTCGGATTCACTCCTCTCCTACATATCGGATGACTCACAAGTAAGTGCCTGATCTTTCTCTCTGAGCGAACGTGGCTCTGACTCTGACGATCACAACAGTTCTATGCGTATCCCAAGGATCCCCTCGCAACCTTCCCAGATGACTTCTCCCTGTTTGGACAGGCATTCGCTGTGCCCGATCAAACACCATTGTACACTTACCCCCCTCTCGCTGTTGTTGCCTCCTCCCTGGCAGGGTGGGACGGTAACGGTCAGGGGCAGGAGGGGGACGTGGATTCACTAACCCCTAAACCCACCCTCCAACGTGAATTGGACTTTATCGACCCCTTCGTATCGCTCGCGTTGTCCGATGGAATGGGGTACGTTAATGCGCCTTTTGGATCGGACCCCGCGAGTGCTCAGTCTGACATGCACGCGTACCGGATGGGGTTGGAAGAATACGGAATCACGCCCGCTGGTAACCAGTAACCAGTCTCATGCCTTCGATTATGTACTCAATAGTTCTTGTCTGTACTTCACTGTTCTCTCTAGCTCATGACCTAGCTTTGTATTTTGAATACTGATTCGCTGAATTTTGAACACCTTGAGATGTGCGCGCGGTTATGAAGTGTGCCTTGGTTCGCTCGGCTAATGCCGTTGCCTTCAGAATTGACGTTGACTCGCGGCACTGCGGTTGCATTCTTCCGTCCGTTCATTCGGTTCCGTACCCCACTCTGCGGCACCATCTCGAGTTCTCTGCCTGGGACACCCACCAAGACCACATGCCCTCCACAACCGATGTTCCGCTGACCATCGGTGCAGGTGACGCGTCAGGCTCGAGACCACAGCCGACATGGAGAGGAAGGCTAGTCTCGTACCTCACAACGATATCCCACATGTCCGCACCCTTTATCACGATTTTTGCCCTAATCCACCTCTCTGCCCCGGCTATGGGGACGGTGGGGGGAGGTTCTCTGTCATCACAGGTCATGGTAAGCTACAGTTGTCGATGATCCACGTCCTGGATGTGATATTGATTGTCCCTCACTTAGCTTTTGGGCCGGGAGTATTACCAGACCCCATTTGGCGAGAAGTATCTCGTCCTCGCCCCGCTCATCATCCACCCACTTGCAAGCGCCGCAAAAAGGCTATTCACTCTCGGCATCGGCTCCCAGAAACCCTGGTCGCAACCTCGACCATTGACCAGTGTCTTGAGCTCGACTGGTTACTTAACCCTCTTCCTGTTCCTACCCGTTCACTATCTCACCCACCGAATCTACCCCGCCATTCCTGGCCCACCCATCCATTCTTTCGGTCCCGCGGAATTGGATTACGAGTTTGTAAAGACCGGTTTGCAAACATGGCCATTACGTTCGTGGTTTCTCTACATTGGGTTGGTCGGCTGTGTGGCCCTGCATTCAGTTGAGGGCATCAGCATCATCACGGCAGCCCAGAATTGGAACGCCGTCGTACCGAAGAGCAGGCGGAAGTTCGTATCGCTTCTCGCGGGTATCCCTGCACTGGCAGGGCTGTTCTTCATCTCCAGAGAGACAGTTTGGGCTTTGACATCATCGGTGGAAGGTTACGTGGCTGCGTTCTCTAGATCTATGGTTTATCGGATCCTGTGATAGGTCTTTGCGTTAGCTCACTGGCAAGTATTTCGCACAATTAATGGGTCATCACGAGATATGTCGTTATCAATATCCCCGAAGGGCGAGAGTGGCCTTTGCAACGTTCTCTCTACTTATTTCTGATCGTTACCAAAACCATCAAACTAACGCACGACTCATCGAAACACCATTATGGCGTACCCCGCGGGCTTATGGGTGATTGAAGGAATAAAAGTTGCTCACGGTTAGGTGCAGCGGGTCGGTGGGAGGAGGTGGAAGTCCTCGGTTACTTGGGATCCGCGGAGATGGTATATTTTACAGTGTACCTGATACGCGAACCTGGCAATTGCTTCAGAGACCGAAAGCACCAACCTCACTTGAGGGTGCTTGAACAGCCAGGACGGACCGTACCCACATCACTCGCATCCAACGTTGAACCTATCGCGGTTTCTCCACCCTCGTCGGTGTGCGTGAATACCGCTATCCCCACGAGTGAGCCCCGACTGCACTTCAGTTGGGTTTACACGTCTGCGCTTTTCCTATGCTTTTCCCGTGTTCCTCACCTGTCGGGGTGGACGTGTCCAATCCTGACGGCGCAATAAACAACCGGTCCGGGGATTGCCGGAACCGAGATTCGCCAGTGAAATATCCCTGCGTCAGAGAGCTGCCAACCTGTCCCCGACTTGCTCACTCACTTCGACACCTCATCTCGTTCTCGACTAGCCCTTCGACACTGCTACAGCAATGTCTCCCTCCGACGAGCTCGAATACCTCAAGTCTCTGGTCAACCAGCTCAACGAGAAGATCAAGTCCTTAGAGGAGAAGACCAAGTCGGTCGTCAAGTCAAAAACTCCTGCTCAGCAGCTCAGGACCATCTTGGTCGGTCCCCCTGGGTCTGGTTTGTTATCATTCTCGGGTCCGTGTGATGCATTCGCCAAATGACGCGTGATTTTATTCAGGCAAGGGTACTCAAGCACCCCGCATTGCCGAGACATACTGCGTGTGTCACCTCGCCACCGGTGATATGCTTCGTGAACAGGTTACGAAGAAGACCGCTCTCGGTGTTGAGGCGCAGAAAATCATGGATGCCGGTGGGCTTGTTAGTGACGACATCATGGTCGGTATGATTAAAGACCAGTTGGAGAATAACAAGACGTGTAAAAACGGGTATGTTTCATTTTCGTGTTCTACCTTGAGACTCTGTTACCTTGAGTGCATCCACTGCACCTTATATGGGTTACTCTATTCACCAGCCCCCATCTTTACCTGTCTTTATCCCTCTGAGAATAGATGTGCCCCCAAAATACCCAGCTCACACCACTTTTAACCTTGCAGGTTCGTGTTGGACGGTTTTCCACGCACCGTTCCTCAGGCTGAGAAGCTTGATGCCATGCTCGAGACTCGCAAGGAGAAACTGGACAGTGTCGTCCAGCTGTCAATCGTTGACCAACTCCTCATTTCTCGAATCACCGGGCGCTTGATCCATCCAGCCAGTGGGCGTTCATACCATAGAGAATTCAAGTCAGCTCTGTTCCTGCTCGTGAGGTTATTTATCTGACATTTGGTAATGCAGCCCACCGAAAAAGCCTATGACCGATGACGCGACCGGTGAGCCGTTAATCAAACGGTCCGATGATAACGTCGATGTACTCCGTAAGCGTCTGGTCACCTTCCACACCCAAACTGGCCCGGTCGTCGAGTACTACAAGAGGAAGGGACTTTGGACTGGAATTGACGCTGCTCAGTCGCCAAGCGTTGTTTGGAGCGACCTCCAAAAGGTGTTCACTGCGAAGAAGGCCTAGACACCGGTGTGGCCCGCTGCTACCCACGGACATTCCATGACTGAGGGGAGACTTATATACTTAATTACTATCCTCTCGTCCAATAGAAGAATGCCGACTTCGGGGGTATCCGAATTGAGACGCTGGGGAGAGCGTGCATGATTGGGTACCTTACCCTCTTCGACAACCTCCACCTCATTGGCTCATCCTCCGTTGGCTGCCACTGCGATCATCGCGGTCACCCTGTCCCAAGAATAGAACACATGGTCGACAAGCAAAGGTGACGTTATATCGCTGTGCTAGCGAAATTGAATCACAGTCCCAGAAGTCTCGAGGAACTCCTTCCCGACTGGATAAAGAGTGGAAGGACCAGGCAGATGCCATCATCCTCTCAGCACTGTCGTGTGCTATTTACGTCTGAGTCGACATCGAGGTGTGTCCTTTTCACACCGCCTGGCGGTGACCCTGCAACTGAATTGAAGGGGTAAATCATCAGACTTGGTTAGGGGGGCGGCCCCGAAGTTCCGGGGTGCTTTGTTTGGGCGTGTATGATAGGTCGTTTGTCAACTTGCCTGGCGCTCTCCACAAGTTCTCGATCGAAGACATCCGCGGCTCATCCGTCTTGTAGGCACCATTCTTAATCCCTCTATAAAGTACATCCATACATATGGGCGGTTGGCTTTATCCGCCTTGACCCCCAGGCGCCGCCACATGTCCTCCCCTCCAAAACCCTCCGCTCACTCCTCCGCCCTCCCAAGGAACAAAGCTTGCCTATGCTGCAGGTCAGTTCTTCCCGTTTCTCACGATCGGTCCCCATCGCCATCGGTCTAACGTGACGGATGGAACTTTAGACGCAAGAAAATGGTACGACCCCCTACCTCGCTGGTCCCGACTGCCATTAAATCCTTATCCAGAAGTGCGATGGCTTAAAGCCTGTCTGCACCCCATGTACGCGGTCGAATCGTGAAGAGTGCAAGTACACGGACAAGAAACCGAACAATAGGAAGCAGATATTGGAAGGAAAGATATCCCGCCTCGAAGCCCGTCTCCGGGATTTGGAGTCTACCGGTCGTCAACGCAGCAACTCTGACGCCGCCGCATCCAGCTCATCCTCGTACCCCACCCCTCCATCAACCACCTCTTCACTGAGACCCCCGACTCGGGATAACGTTGCCAGCCTTGCATTCGAACCATCTGACACCGTGATGCTACAACAATATTCGTTATGGACGTCTTCATCCTCCCCTTCGGTATTTTCTACAGCCTTTACCCCTTCCTCACCCTCGTCTTCCGCCGAAGAAACCAACTTCACCTGGTTTAGTCCCGTGCCTAGCCTCACGCAGGAAGCCGAGGTGATAACAGAGGAGGAGAGTAACCAATTGTATGTACCGCATGCTAACCCTCGTTTATTCCCACCCTTGGCGCTAACCTATGGCCCGCCAGACTCAACATATGGCTTTCGCTTCAGTACCAGTGGGGTTTCATCATTGACCCCATCGCCTTTTACACCTCGCTTTTTGATCCTGATGATTCCAAACGACCACACCCTTCCCTCGTCAACGCGATCTTATTGGTTGCTACCTGTCATCCGGGCGTCCTTCCAATTACGAAAGCCAAGTCTGAACCCCTTCTTGCTCGGGCTCTGGTGGCGATACAACTGGGCATCTCTCAAGCGGATCGGCTTTCGGACGTGATCCATGCGTCTTGTCTCCTCTCTAGCTACTTCTACACCCAGAACCGAGTCCAGGAGGGGTATTACCATTCGACGGCAGCTGCGCGGTTGATGACCACCCTGCAGTCCCATCTGCCCGGTTACTCGCCATCTGGCGTTAATAATCGTATATCAACCCTGGTGCATGTTTTTGCCGTTGATAGGAGCTGGTCGGTTGTCACTGGACTGCCACCCGCCCTTAGAGATGAGGATTGTCTCGTGCCTTCCATGATGGAATCTTTGACTGGTTTCCCGACTAGTCCGCCGGTGCGGTTCTCGGCCGATTCTAGGCACCCACTTGGTTTATTCACTGGTCACGTGTTATCACCAGGGCATCAACAGCGTCCCCAGTCCCGAGGATCTACTACCGGAAGATCGCATTTTTGACGCCATCGCCCTCCGGTTGAGTGCTTATGCATTATACGAAACCAGTTATCGATTGGTGCCGACCGGTACGGAACAGACGATTATTAACCCCAAATGATATCCTGAAAACCCCTTCATCGATAGACCAATCGTCTCAGAATCAAGAAGACATCGCCGCTTTGAGATCCTCAGTGGCGTTGTTCCACAAACACTTCCCTTCGTTTGTGCGATCCCGGGTGGGCCTCGAACCCTTGAGTCTCGTTGACGCCCACATGGCCGCCATCCACACGTTCGTCGACACGTCGACGATACACCTCGAACGCAATGCGATGACGAGAGGGGGCGAACCTTTTAAGAGGTGCTTGATTGCCGTTAGCTCAATAGTGAGCGTCATCGAACAATTGCAGGAAGAAGACCATCCTTCATTGGACCCCTTGATGAGTGTAGGTGCACAACGTGGCTTCGTGAGAGATCCGTTGCTGATTGGTTCACTCTGATCTCAGTCCTGTTGGGTGACTGCAGCCAATGTCTGCCTATATGTGATTTCATCGTCACGGCCCCCAGAAAATACAGAGTTTGTACAAAAGTATGCGGGTGTCCTGATTGGTGCCGTGCGACGACTCGCACGCTTTTACCCCCTGGCTGGTGGGTGATTTGGCAATAATCTTCATGGTGGTGTGCTCATGGCACTGTCCATCAGATGTGCAGGCACGACAGCTGTTATCTATTCAATCAAAGTTACTTGCTTTATCTGGGCTTACTGCCCCAGCGGCACACTAGCTATGACGTGATCATCCCGGGGTCCTTTCCATTTTATTGGATCCCATGCTTTCCGTGTATCATATGCCCATGCCTGTTGTACGATTACCAGGTAGTTGCGCGTGCATAATACGGAAAATAGGGCTCGTTCCCCTCTCGTATATTTTCCGTGGTCGGCCTTGCAATTGTCGGCGTCAGCACGCATCGGCAGGCTCCTCAAGTCGATCTGCGATCTGAGCTCATGCTTGGTCGGGCCGATTTTGGCGCCCAGCCCATGAATTGTGTTCGTGGCCGTGGGTGGGCGCCACTTCGTTTTCGGGTTGTATTTTCAGCCGTTACTCTCGCCGCCCCTCTTCCCCGTGAGTTTGGTCTGTCCAGCCACAGATATTTACAGGGAGGGCTGGGGAAGCCCCTTATTCCTCCAGTCATGGGGTCTTGACCATCAGGAAAACCGCGCGTTGCTTTTCAAGTTTCCCTGATGCCTGGATCCATACGGCTCGGAAGAATTCAAAGTACTCTCTGGGTTGTGTTCGCCCGCCAGCATAGTCCGTAATCCGGGTATCGGAGTGTTTCGAAAGCACTGTTTCAGGCGTGTACTGTATGCCTCGCACCATGCTGATGCGTTTCCCCTAACTACATCCCCTCCTCCTCGGGTTACTTACGGAAGCAATTTCTACCGACATTACTCCGAGAACTTTGTTAGCACCTCGGATGCTTATAGCATGGCAGCTTTATTTAGCGACTCGGGGTATTTTTCGCGTTCATGGGTGATCAGCCGGCACTACGGGGATCAGGAAGCCACCTCCCAATGATATCAAGCCAGGCGGTGTTGCTGTTGCACTGGGTCGCTTCTTCCCCCGCTTCGCCACGAGTTTCTCAATTCTGAGTGCTCCGTGGTCGATCCCGTTGGGGTCATGTGCGCATTTGAACAGATTTCGCATTTTCCACCTCCTATTTTACTCTTCTTTTCGCCCCGGGACCGTGACCCAAAACTTATATAAAGGCTGAGGGTATGGTGAGCAAACAGTACTCTTCTTTTTCCACACTTACAGACATGAAATTAATCTCCACCATCGCTCTCTTTGCCGCTCCATTCGCCGTTAGCGCTACACGTGTCTCTTGGGACTCCGTT
>Ga0307515_10010170_pt1 | contig 18068 bp, 17 predicted proteins | sample 17_EM_MG_FD_194513 | JGI IMG/M metagenome (GOLD analysis project Ga0307515, IMG submission 194513) | Populus trichocarpa ectomycorrhiza microbial communities from riparian zone in the Pacific Northwest, United States - 17_EM | ecosystem: Host-associated > Plants > Roots > Unclassified | place... | reverse complement strand
TTAGTGTTTTTCTGGCTCACGCATCAGCCCCACCCCATGCAGTGGCTAAAGGTGATGCCCAGGGTGGAAAGAAACACGTTTATCAATTCACTACACTTTGTACAAATAGGAGTCACATTGAGGAATAATTTTGAGCAATGTGTTTTTGCAACTGGTGAACCGGTGCAGTGAACCGGTGATCGAACGGGTCCCTGACTCGGTGATACTCACCGGGTGTCTGACATGATATCCACCAGGTCCCATACCCAGTGTGCCCGGTGCTCGGGTCTGGGACCTGGTGTTTGTAACCATAGAGTAAGCCACACGTACCGTCAAGCCTCGCAGCCTTCAGAGCCTCTCCTAGCTCTATCTCGACACCAGATACCATACCGTCGCCATGTTTGTGGAACCATACCTCCTCACAATCCCAGTGGAGATCATCGAGTACATTCTTACCCTCCTAGCGGCGGATGGGGAGCGCCACGCGATCGGAGCACTAGCCACTGCACGTCGTTTGCTCTACAATATGGTATACAACTTGCCTGACACCCATCTCTGGCGCGAGATCTTCCTCACAACATTCGACGACCCCGCCCAATGAGGTGAATCACATACGGACGTGTGTACACTATGCCATTCAATCACATAAACCGTACTGACGACGTATATCCACGAGAGAAATCCCCTTAGACTGGGGCGCAGAATACAGACGTCGCATCTGGATGGAGAGTTACATCCGGTCACTCCCAGTGGATACTGTGAGGATCTCCGTACACCCTACCATGCAACTACGGTCCCTCCGACGCCGCCTGAGATCGCACGCGTGAGGGCCAGGCCAACGGGGTGGCTCCTCCACCCTTAGCCCGCCAGTATGGCCGATGTCGAGGCCCTCGCTGCTGCCGGGGCCCCCATGGTCGAGCGCGACGTGCGCGTCGACGTGCAGGATAATGCGTGCAGGGGGGTGTATAATATGCGATACCCCAGGGGCTGGGTATCGTTCTTGACCTACTGTGAGGAATCTCCGTTCGTTATCGACGAGCCGGATGAGGGAGCTGAGGAGATGGACTCGGAAGATGGCGAGTGGTACTGTGGTGAACAAGAAGGCTGTCGTTGGTTCGGAGGAGGACGCGCGAGTGCAGCGTTTAGGATCCCCTCACCTCTTGACCCCGATTGGGCATTCCTCGCGAGCGTACGGGTTGCGATTGACGCGAATATGCGCGAGAATGGGTGGGAAGGGTTGGATGGGATCTCCGAATTTGGACGCGGGCGATGGCCCACACAGCGAAAGGTGCAGGAATCGGGTGGAGAGTGTATGGCTGGTGAGGGCGAGAAGGCTAGAATTCTAACGATGAATATGGGACGAAAGCCGACTGCCATTAGCATTGAAGGGTGGAGTTGGGCTGGTGTCGCAGGCATATGGCGGCAAGTCGTCCCTTGTTCGACTTTGGGATAGCCGCTGAAATTGTTGTTATGGACGCTGTATATGCCGGCTAGACTATCACGACCTCTATGGTATGCTCTGACGAAATCCTTCCTAGATCAAAAGGTGAGTTCCAGATTACCAGCTCAAGAACAAGGCGGTTGTATATCACCCATTACACTCTGTCGCCTTCATGTACCATTGAGGGCATTAATCGGCCCACTATGCACATCGAGGGTCACGCCTTCACGTACAGGCTCGACAGTCGACCTGGAAGGCGAGATCGGTGGTGTCGTTTAAGGACACAAGAGCTTTGTGGGGCACGGTTTCCACGTGTGCCGATGGGAATATTCGATGGTGTATGAGACGCCGTACGCCGTCAGATCATCAGTGCGAACTGCTACACGTACTAATATTGGCTGTCTCCCTCCGGCAGTATTAGTCGACAAAGGTCGACCCGAATGAGGCGGAGTGGATATCCGAGGGTGTCCAAGTGGGTGCTGTCGGATCGAGAACCGGGATTGTGGGGATGTGGACTGGCATGAAGCATTTGATCGACGATCCCAGGCCTCTCGGGTCACCTTCGATCCGCAGATTTTGCTAATATGTAATACAGGTGCTTGGTGGCAGTGGCGCGCAGCCTAAATTCTAGAATGTCAAGGGCCCATATGCTACCGTGGTATATTGTGTATTGGGTCGCGCTGCTTTATAAGTCTGTAGAGCACGCTCTCACTGTACTTTCGCCGTCTCTGATTAATATACCGGGATACGAAGGAATCAATGCCTTTGGATTGTGAACTATCGGTGACTAAGTCCAAGAGAAATATTATATAGGACGTCTTTGACCTGATTAATAAATCAAGGCCTGTTGTCAACCACTATGTATCCTGTACGTCTAGAACATAGGCCATCACAGAAGGTTCATACACAAGCAACACGAATCGAGAGGATGAAGTTGAAGTGGGAAAAGTTGTACGTTGCTGACTGAAGAACCAGCCCCACAACCCACTTACTTCTGCATTGTCTCGGATACTAATACAGTCATTATTTTACATCCTGGTTCCTATCCCGACACTCCTTTCTGTGTGTCCTCGACTTTAATCAAGAGCTCCAGCTTTCTCTTCATACGACCCAAGCTCTCCCTCAGCTTAACCCGACCCATGTTCCAGCTCTCCATGCCCTCTATGCCCCCCGTGCCCTCCATGCCCTCTATGTCTTTGCCCATCCATTCCAGAAAAATGACTGCGCTCCTAACTTGCGCCGAACAGCTTCCTGCTAGCGACAAGCGAGCGTAATGTTCCACCGGCTGCACCAGGCCGCCCATAGTACAACTGGTGTTGGCGTCATGCAGTAATATTTCATTGATGGCGATGAGTGCCGGAGTCGTTTCCTTCCCACGCTTCGCCTCGTCCCATTTCTTCCTCATATCCTCATCGACCAACACCTGAAAATCAATTTTGTGAGTGCTCGCGGGCTGCTGCTTCAAGACGGGTCTGTCGACCGTCTTCTCGAAGTCGGCAAAAGCATCCATGTCCTACATCCAACGAGCATAAGAATCGAGTGCCGGGTGGGAGCAGAGTGAAAGACTCACGGCCGAATACCTTTTGAGGGCAATTGTGAGCCTGTCGATATCTACTTCTCGGGTTCTCTGATAGAGAATGCTGGTAGTCTTGACCTCGATGTTCTGATGCACCTCGTAGAGGGAGGTGATCTCTGTCGCCGGCTGTGGCTTGAGGCCATCCATCCAGTTGAATAATACCACAAGCATTTCCAAGGCTCCCTGCTCGCGATCCTTCACAATTTTCATCTCATTAAGATCCATAAACTTCTCTTGCACGATAGGATTGTCAAGGAGGAACACTGGAGAGCTTTTGAGCGCCCGTGGGGTATTTTTCTGACAGAGGTTCCGAAAGAGGTAAGGATGTTGCTTCAATTACTTAAAAGTCAAGGGGTAAAAGTAGTTTGGAGCAGTGTGGATTGGGCTGGTAGGATGGTTGATAGGGTTGTTGATAGGGTTGTTGGAAAGGGCTTCGTCGCTGGAAGAACCATCACCAACTCAGTAGCCATCCACGACTATAAATTCTGTGGAAAGACTCGCAGCTTGGGCTTGGTTTCAACGGCAGTCGACATTGCTGGGCCATGAGGGACAGCCTAGGGGATGAGTTATTGAAGATGATAGCTGGGGTACCGCCTTTTCACGCTTTGACAAGTTGTGCTTACAAGCAGAGGACTAGATGTGAGCCGAAGTGCGGCCGGTGGCACGGGCAGAAGGGCGGACGTAGGTGAAAGTTGAGTGCCATCCATCAGCCCAGTAGGTGGATGGAAGGGAGTGGGAAGGGCGGTGCTCTGTGTTGGATCAAGTGCCCGCTGTAGCAATGCAATTATTTTTCTGATGGTGATTATGGTGTTGAATTCCGTGACTAGCATTGGAAACGCATCTTTAATACATTCCTGGGTCTACCATTTAGTGCGGTTGCCTGAGAGGCAAATGGGACTCACTCCTTTTCGCGTCAAGAGTTTGGAAAAGGTCTCGCAATATTGGTCTTGGACCTGGAATCTCCCTTGATTGAAAGCAGGTATCAGGGAAATGCACAAGACCCGAAGCATCTCGCCTTGTGGACGGTTGTAAAGCGGTGGTACAAGCGGTACTAGGGCGATCCCACTTTCCTCATTAATAGGACCACCCAATGCGTTGTTGGGGCGCCATCCGGTGTCCGGGTTCCAAAGGCTCAGGATTCCAGCGGGAACCCCAGAGCAGTCTATGAGTGGTTCGGGAAACGATGCCAATAGAGCCTAACAAAATGTTACCGTCAATTCGCATAGCGTGACAAGAGCTCACCTTGACGAGATATGCGCAGGTAGACGTACCGAGTGAACGGAGGATGGCTAGGTTGATGGCTTCGTCCCCAGTCCAGGACCTCTCGAGTTCACGGAAGGTCTATGCATACAAGTTAAGCGATGGACGAAGGAAATTGTCGGGAGTCACGTACCGGAGCTAGGGAGCGGCCTACAGGCATGGCCCAGGAGATATACTTGGCCCACGCTTGATTATCATGGACAAAGGTCACCAATTGGCAGAACACATTCACCACAAATTTGGTGCTCGCCGTGCAAGAGAAGTAGTACGGGGGTAAGGAGAACCCTTCCACAATTGGTTGTGAATCGATAGTGGGATATCGTGAAACAGATTCCAGATCATCATATGTAATCGAAGCCGTGGAGATATTTTGAGCCTCGGATGCAAGTTTATCTTGGAAAACGCCGGCGAGACGGAAGACAAAAGTGTCACACGCTTCTTTGAGGATGCTGCCCGCACCGGCGCTTGCGCTGCTGGCACATTCCCTTTGAGAACTGTCAGCAATACGAAAAGGAGATAGAGGAGTGAACATACTGTTGATCCTCGGCGAATAGCCGCAGACACTTGGTTATGGCATCGATGGCCACCTGATAAGCGAGAGTGATGACCTGAGTGGGAGTTGGCACATCATAGGCAAGGAGATTAAACAAGAGTACGTTAACTTCCGTAATGGCCCTATCTTTGAACGAGCACCGAGCGACTTCAGCCGTGCTCACCCATAAAGTCAAAGCAGATTACATGTATTAGCAGTAGGGACCTAATATACATTTGTAAAGCGACCAACCCCAACATACGAGACGCGAAAGGATGTGTTTGGCCTTGTTTGGCCATTTCCGGAATTTCTGGGGGAGTGCTATGACAGCTCGACACACAGTGCCTCGCACGGTGTATGACGCATTTCCCTCCTTCCCCCCCCCCCCAAAAAAAAAGAAAAAAAAGCATTGAATTCTTTACTTCGTCACAAAAAGCGACAAGGCGAAGCTTGACGGTGTGGCTTATTCTTTATTTGGCTATGCTCTTTCTGACGCATTGGTACAACCCACCACGAAATACCCGTCATGAAATGATTACGCAATCGATCAATCCACCCATGTGCCTTCCCTCTATCGTCGGTGTGTTTTCCACGCTTCCATCAAAACCTCAGCATTCCAGCCAACCAGCCAATCCATCATATCCTGTACATCTGTTCGTGGTCCTTGCTCCGTTAGGCAAACGCGACCCTTCATCCCATTCATATACATAAAACTTGTTTTGTGATCTACCGTTAGTAGTTAGTGTCCTCGCCCAAATCAGTTTATTCACCGAGGACGAAGTTGAAGTGGCAAAAGTTGTGGCTGACTAAAGAACCAACCCTACAACCCATTTGTCCCTGCATTGGCTTAGATACTAACACAATCACTATTTTACACCTTACTTGCTATCCCGACGCTACTTTCTGTGCGTCCTTCTCGACTTTATCAAGGAGCTCCAGCTTCATCTTCATATAACCCAATCTCTTCTTAAGAACTCCCGATGAAAAAAAGGGACTATAGGCTTCCCTCCAGACGACTGAATGTGCTCCTCACCTGCGCGGAACGGTTTCCCGCTAGCGACAAGCGAGCATACTGTTCCACCAGCTGCACCAGGTCACTATTACAATTCATGACCTGGTTGGCGTCATGCAGTAAAATTTTATTGATGGCGATGAGTGCCGCATCCTCGTCAACCAACACGTGAAAATCAGTTTTGTGAGTGCTCGCGGGCTGCCGCTTCAAGACGGGTATGTCGACCATCTCCTCGAAGTCGGCAAAAGCATCCATGTCCTACATCCAACGAGCATAAGATGAGAGTGCAAGATGAGAGCAAAGTGAAACACTCACGGCCGAATCCCTTCTGAGGGCGATCGTGAGTCTGTCGATATCTACTTCTCGGACTCTCTGACCGAGGGTGATCATAGTCTCAACCTCGATGCTCTGATATATCTGGTAAAGGGAGGTGATCTCTGTCGCCGGCTGTGGCTCGAGGCCATCCATCCAGTTGAATAACTCCACAAGCATTTCCAAGGCTTCCTGCTCGCGATCCTTCACGGTTTTCATCGGATTAGAATCTTCGAACTGTTCCAAGATGGGATTGTCGAGGAGGAACACTGGAGAGCTTTTGAGCGCCCCTGGAGCATACCGCTGACATTCTCTCCGAAACCAGGGATTCTGGGCATTGGTGAACACGAAGGCAGTGTTGTTGACCAAAGTTTTGGGGAAGATGGTGGACAGATTGGAGTACGTGTAGTCCGCTGGGTACGTGTTCGCACTCGGGGGCATGGGGCCGGCGAGGAGGAGGACAGCGCTAATAGAGTTGACGTGCTTCCCAAGAAATCTTATAAAACTCTCTTTCTCGGTCTCGCCGCGCTCAATATTAGTACTGTGGCCCGGCAACCTAGGCGTGTCGAGGATACGAATCTTACGAAGCGGTCACGCCTTCTGATCTCGTAAAAACCCTGGTGCTTACCAGTGTGCCATTGGCGCTTGTGATGTTGTAAAGGCGGGGCGATCCAGTCTCGCCGATAATGTCGAGATCGTAATGTTCGACGGGATTGCCAAGAAGGACATTGGCAATCAATTTCAAGAGTGAAGACGTGTCGGCGCCGTAAGTTCCAACAAGAAGAATAGTGTATGACGCGTTTTTCTTGTTCTTCGGGGGCTTGACGATCCCATGCTTAAGAAAGTTTACTTCGCTGGAGAATACAGTCAGAACCGATACGCCAAGGATCTTGCTTCAATTACTTAATAGTCAACCGGCAACCGGAGTTTGAAGCAATGTGGATTGCGCTAGTTGAATCGTTGATAGGGTTGTTGGAAAGCACATTGTCACTAGAAGAACCGCCACCAACTCAGTAGCTATCCACGACTATAAGTTATGTGGAAAGACTCGCAGCTTGGGCTTGATTTCAATGGCAGTCGACATTGCCGGGCCAATGCTTTGAGAGGCATGAGGGACAGCCTAGGCGGATGAGTAATTGAAGATGATAGCTGGGGTAGCGCCATTTCACGCTTTGACAAGTTGTGCTTACAAGCAGAGGACTAGATGTGAGCCGAGGTGCAGCTGGAGGCACAGGCAGAGGAGCGGGAGTAGATGAAAGTTGAGTACCATCCATCCGCCCAGCAGGTGGATGGACGGGTGTGGGAAGGGCGGTGTTCTGTGTTAGATCAAGTGCCCGCTGCCGCAGTGCTTTTATTTTTGCGATGGTGATTATGGTGCTGAATCCCTTGACTAGCACCGGAAACGCATCTGTCATACATTCCTAGGTCTACCATTTAGTGTGGTTGCCTAAGAGGTCAATGGGACTCACTCCATTTCGTGTCAAGAGTTCGGAAAAGGTCACGCAATAGACGTGCTGGTCCGATTTGGACTCTTGATCGAAAGCGGGTATCAGGGAAATGCACAAGGCCCGAAGCATCTCGCCTTGTGGACAGTTGTAAAGCGGTGGAACAAGCGGTACCAGGGCCACCCCACTGTCCTCACTACCAGGACCATCCCATTTATTGTTGGGGCGCTGTTCGGTGTCCGGATTCCAAAGGCTTAGGTTTCCTGCGGGAGCCTCAGAGCAGTCTATGAGCGGTTGGGGAAACGATGCCAATAGAGCCTAACAAAATGTTACCGTCAATTCGCATAGCATGACAAGGGCTCACTTTGACGAGATCCGCGCAGGTAGACGGACCGAGCGAACGGAGGAAGTCTCGGTTGATGGCCCCGTCCCCAGTCCAGGACCTTTCGAGTTCACGAAGGGTCTTTGCATACAAATTAAGCGAGTAAAGAAGAAAATCGCCAGGAGTCACATACCGGAGCTAGGGAGTAGCCTACAGGGTCCCTGGCGATATACTGATGCCACGCTCGGTTATCATGGACAAAGGACACCAATTGGCAGAACACATTCACCACAAATTTGGTGCTCGCCGTGCAAGAGAAGTAGTACGGGGGTAAGGAGAACCCTACCACGATTGGTTGTGAATCGATAGTGGGATATCGTGATGTACATTCCAGATCATCATATGTAATCGAAGTTGTAGAGATATTTTGAGCCTCGGATGCAAGTTTATCTTGGAAAATGCCGGCGAGACGGAAGCCAAAAGTTTCACAGGCTACTTTGAGGATGCTGCCCGCACCGGCGCTTGCATTGCTGGCACATTCACTTCGAGAACTATCATCAATATGAAAAGGAGATAGAGGAGTGAACATACTGTTGATCCTCGGCGAATACCCGCAGACACTTGGTGATGGCATCGATGGCTACCTGATAAGCGAGAGTGACGACCTGAGTAGGGAGTTGGCACATTATAAGCAAGGAGATTAAACAAGAGTACGTCAACTTCCGCAATGGTCCTATCTTTGAACGAGCACCGAGCGACTTCGGCGGTGCTCACCCATCGCCTGACTTCCATGTCTTTGGGATTCGGGATAGGTCAGAAGGGATTGGGAATCTTAGGTGGTGGTCCTTCTCTGACCTGTTTCGTTGTATGCGTCGGCCACTCTCTCAAGGGATACTGGTGGATTCTTCGGTCTGGACCGAAGCCATTGACCAGTCGCAGTTGGAGGCACTGGTTTGGGTTTCCAGGTCTTCCACTCCTTGTATCGGAGCTCCCTCTCGTTCAGGGCTTTCCTTGCAAGTCCAGCGAATTCCTCGAGTTTTTCCGAACGAGTGGCAAAGCGCTTAAAATAATCTCGCTAAAATGGTATCAGAGACGCCAACAGTGGTAATATGCAACGTGTAATTCACAAGCTTTTTCGTGGCCGTGAGGACCCCTTCCATTTGCGACTCGAATCTTGTTTCCATGTCCTGACGAGATTGAATATCTGGAACGCTGCTTAGGTTAAATGCAGCTCTTCGGTAGAGTACGCGTTACTATTCTCGGCAGCCTCGACCAGGGAGATGAGAACACCATGCAACCCAGGGGTAGACCGCGGTTTAATCTTGTGCGCGCCGGTGAGCCATGCAGCGAGCGAAGAGGTACTGGGGTTGGAGGTCAGGTTATCTTTTGAGATGCTTCGCTTCAACCCAAACACTGACTATGCTCTTTCTAGGTCCAACCTATGACAAAGTTTGGTCAGAAACTGGGCTGATTGCAGACCAGATATTGTAGCAACCGTTTCTGGAGTAGGTCCTGCAGGTCTTCTATGCAGATGGATTCAGAGTGAAGACTTGGAAGAGCCATCGATTGGCGCCAGAGATGGTGGTACTCGAACCTGCTGGAAGACACGAGGCCGATCGACTCTTTATAACACCAGTTGTCTTTATTTTCCCAGCCTCTGAATGACATGAGCCACAGAAAGATCAGAAGCGCACGGGTCGGGGGTGTGAGGGGCCTGCACGACGAAGCAAAAATGAGGACAGGATGCGAGAGGGGCGTGTATGTAGCTCGGTGGATAAACTGATTTGGGCGAGGGCACTACATATGAGTATGAATGGGATGATGAATGGCGTTTGCCTAACGGGGCAAGGACTACGAACAGAGATGACGATGTGCAGAATATGATGGATTGGCTGGTTGGCCGGAATGCTGAGGTTTTGATTGAATCGAGGCGCGTGGGTGGTCCCGTAATCATTTCATGATCCGTCGTAAAGAGCATTGCCAAATGCCTCGCAGTCTTCAGAGCCACTCCACTCTTCTATCTCGACACCGGACGTCATGTCTGTTGAACCATACCTCCTCACATTAATCCCAGTGGAGATCATGGAGTACATTTTTGCCCTCCTAGCGGTGGATGGGGCCCACGCGATCGGAGCACTAGCCACCGCATGTCGTTTGCTACAATGTGGTATACAGTCGCGGCTCCCATCTCTGGCGCGAGATCTTCCTCACAACATTCGATCGACCCCGCCCAATGAGGCGAATCACATACGGACGTGTGTACACAATGCCATTCAATCACATAAACTGTACTGACGACGTATATCCACAGAAGAAATCCCTTTCGACAGGGGCGCAGAGTACAGACGTTGCATCTGGATAGAGAGCTTACATCCGGTCACTCCCAGACAGTGGATACAGAACGCCTTCCAAACATCAGGCTCAGATCACCGTACACCCTACTATACGTCTACGATCCCTCCGACTTCCCCTGTTACCCGGTCCACGCAAACCTCCGCGCACTCGACGTAATACTCTCTGCACTCGACGCCCTCCCCGCCACCTGATCTACTCTCCTCGCGCTCGCTGGCGCCCATCTCCCGGCTGCTCTCACACGGCCTCGAGCCAAACTACGCTACGCACCCGTCGCGTAACATTGCGTGTATGGGTGCGCGCGCTCCTCGCAGTACGGCTCCCATGCATGTGGACCAGGCCATGTATAGGTTCTTCTGTGCGACGGGGTAGCTCCCCCGCCCGCGGCCCGCCAGGATGGCCGATGTCGAGGTCCTCGCTGCCACTGGAGCCCCCCGCGGTCGAGCGCTGGTGCGACGAGCGCGACGACGTGCGGAATAATGCGTGCAGGAGGGTGTACAATATGCGATACTCCCGCGCCGTCAGGGGCTGGGGACCGTTCTTGCCCTACTGTGAGGAATCACCGTACGTACGTTGTCGACGAGCAGGATGAGCGAGTTGAGGAGATGGACTCGGATGATGGCGAGTGGTACTGTGGTGAACAAGGAAGTCGACATGGAGAAGGCGATGATGTCGTTGGTTCGGAGGACGTGGTCGATCGCGCGAGTGCAGCGTTTAGGGTCCCCTCACACCACTTGGCCCCCGATTGGGCACTCCTCACGAGCGTATGGATTGTGATCGATGCGAATATACGCGAGAACGGGTGGAAGGGGTTGGATGGGGTCTCCGAATTTGGACGCGGTGAGGATTGGGCGATGGCCCACACAGCGAAAGGTGCAGGAATTGGGTGGAGAGTGTATGGTTGGTGAGGGCGAGAAGGCTAGGATGCTAATGAGGAGTATGGGACGAAGGCCGGGTGGGATTGGGCTAGTGTCGAAGGCATATGCGCGGCAAGTCGTTCTTTGTTCGACTCTGGGATAGCTGCTGAAATTGATTTTATAGACGCTGCATATGCTGGCTAGACTATCGCGACCTCTATGGTATGCTTTCGTCCACACTTCCACTAAACGATCCCTAACGAAATCCTCACTAGATCAAAACGTGAGTTCCAGATTACCACCTCAAGAAAAGGCGCTCAATTCCCTCTTTCAGCAGCTCAATAGCATGTTCAGTAATACGAACGGTCCACAGAAAGTTCATACACCCGCAACACGAAGGGTATCTATATGAGGAACCGCGCTCGATTGGAGAGGACGAAGTTGAAGTGGCAAAAGTTGTGTCTGACTGAAGAACTAGCCCTACAACCTGCATTGTCTTAGATACTAACACAATCACTATTTTACACCTCACTTCCTATCCCGACGATCCTTTCTGTGCGTCCTCCTCGACTTTATTCAAGAGCTTCAGCTTCCTCTTCATATAACCCAGGGTCCCCTTAATATCTCCCAGTGCAACCTGACCAGAATCCGAGCGCTCTAAGCGCTCCAGAAAACTGACTGTGCTCCTCACCTGCGCCGAACAGCTTCCCGCTAGCGACAAGCGAGCATACTGTTCCACCAGCTGCACCAAGTCGCCCGTGATACAGCTGTGGTTGGCGTCATGCAGTAATATTCCGTTGATGGCGATGAGTGCCACATTCGTTTCCTTCCCGCGCTTCGCCTCGTCCCATTTCTTCTTCATATCCTGGTCGGCCAGCACCTGATTATCAATTTTGCCAGTGCTCGCGGGTTGCTGTTTCAAGATGGGCATCTTCTCGAAGTCGGAAAAGGCATCCATGTCCTACATCCCACAAGCATAAGACTAGAGTGCCAGATGAGAGCAAAGTGAAAGACTCACAGCTGAATACCCTTTGAGGGCGATTGCGAGTCTGTCGATTTCTACTTCTCGGGCTCTCTGATAAAGAATACTGGTAGTCTTGACCTCGATGTTCTGATACACCTCATAGAGGGAGGTGATCTCTGTCACCGGCCGTGGCTCGAGGCCATCCATCCAGTTGAAGACCTCCACAAGCATTTTCAAGGCTCTCTGCTCGCGATCCTTCACCACTTGCATCATCTTAGGATCCCTGAACCTCCTCTGTTGCGCGATGGGATTGTCGAGGAAGAACACTGGAGCGCTTTGGAGTACCCCTGGGACCTGTTTCTGAGTGAGGCCCGCGGTGAGGGTACTATGATATTTAGCGAAGAACACGAAGGCAATGTTATTGACCAGAGTTTTGGGGAAAATGGCGGACAGAATGGAGCACACGTAGTCCGTACCGAAAGTGAATTTTTGGGAGACGTGGTCGACGAGGAGGACAGCACTAACAAAGTTGACGTGCTTCTCAATAAATCTTATAAAATTCTCTTTGTTGGCCTCGCCTCGCTCAATATCGTGGGTGCGAGCCAACATAGGCGTGTCAAGGATACGAATCTTACGAAGCGGTCATGCCTTCTCATCTCGTTAAAAACCCTGGTGCTTACCAATGTGCCATTGGCGCTTGTGATGTTGTAAAGGTGGGGCGATCCAGTCTCGCCCATAATGTCGAGATCGTAATGCTCGATGTCGTTGCCAAGAAGGACATTGGCAATCAATTTCAAGAGTGAAGACTTGTCGGCGTCGTAATTTCCAACAAGAAGAATCGTGTGTGACGCGTTTGTCTTGTTCTTCGGTGGCTTGACGATCCCATGCTTAAGAAAGTTTACTTCGCTAGGAAATATGGTCAGAACCGATACGCCAAGGATGTTGCTTCAATTACTTAATAGTCAAGCGGTAACCAGAGTTTGGAGCAGTGTGGATTGCGCTGGTAGAATCGTTGATAGGGTTGTTGGAAAGGACTCCGTCACTAGAAGAACTGCCGCCAACTCAGCAGCTATCCACGACTATAAGTTCTGTGGAAAGACTCGCAGCTTGGGCTTGATTTCAACGGCGGTCGACATTGCTGGGCCAATGGTTTGAGGGGCATGAGGGACAGCCTAGGGGGATGAGTCATTGAAGATGATAGCTGGGGCAACGCCATTTAACGCTTTGACAAGTCGTGCTTACAAGCAGAGGACTAGATATGAGTCGAAGTGCAGCCGGTGGCACGGGCAGAGGAGCGGACGTAGGTGAAATTTGAGTGCCATCCATCGGCCCAGCAGGTGGATGGAAGGGTGTGGGAAGGGCGGTGTTCTGTGTTGGATCAATTGCCCGCTGCAGCAGTGCATTTCTTTTTCCGATGGTGACTATGGTGCCGAATCCCCTGACTAGCATCGGAAACGCATCTTTAATACATTCCTAGGTCTACCATTTAGTGTAGTTGCCTGAGAGGTTAATGGGACTCACTTCATTTCGTGTCAAGAGTCTGGAAAAAGTCTCACAAAATAGCTTTTGGTTAAATCTGTACTCTCGCTCAAACATCGGTACCAGAGAAATGCACAACGCCCGAAGCATCTCGCCTTGTGGACGGTTGTATAGCGGTCGTACAAGTGGTACCAGGGCCACTCCACTGTCCTCACTACCAGGACCATCCCATGTGTTGTTGGGACGCCGTCCGGTGTCCGGATTCCAAAGGCTTAGGTTTCCAGCGGGAACATCAGAGCAATCTATGAGCGGTTCGGGAAATGTTGCCAATAGAGTCTAAGAGAAAGTTACCGTGAATCCGCATAGCATGACAAGGGCTCACCACGACGAGACGTGCGCAGGTAGGCGTACCGAGTGAACGGAGGAGGCCTCGGTTGATGGCTTCGTCCCCAGTCCAGGACCTTTCGAGTTCACGGAAGGTCTTTGCATACAAATTAAGTGAGTAAAGAAGAAAATCGTCAAGAGTCACGTACCGGAGCTAGAGAGTAGCCTACAGGAGGAGCCCCGGCGATATACTCATGCCACGCTCGGTTATCATGGACAAAGGATACCAATTGGCAGAACACATTCACCACAAATTTAGTGCTCGCCGTGCAAGAGAAGTAGTACGGCGGTAAGGAGAACCCTACCACAATCGGTTGTGAATCGATAGCTGGATTTCGTGAAATAGATTCCAGATCATCAAATGCAATCGAAGCCGTAGAGATATTTTGGGCCTCGGATGCAAGTTTATTTTGGAAAACGCTGGCGAGATGGAAGCCAAAAGTGTCACAGGCTACTTTGAGGATGCTGCCCGCACCGGCGCTTGCGTTACTGGCACATTCCCTTTGAGAACTATCAGCAAGACGAAAGGGAGATAGACGAGTGAACATACTGTTGATCCTCAGCGAATAGCCGCAGACACTTGGTTATGGCATCGATGGCTCCCTGATAAGCGAGAGTGACGACCTGAGTGGGAATTGGCACGTTATAAGCAAGGAGATTAAACAAGAGTACGTCAACTTCCGCAATGGCCTTGTCTTTGAAAGAGCACCGAGCGACTTCGGCCTTGCTCACACGTCGCCTGACTTCCATGTCTTTGGGATTTGGGATGGGTCAGAAGGGAATGCTAATCTTAGTGTGGTGGCCCTTCTCTGACCTGCTCGGTAGTATGCGTCGGCCATTGTACTCTCAGTTTGTGCTGGTTTGGACCAAAGCCATCGGCCAATTGCTGTTGAAGGCACTGGTTCGGGCTTCCAAACCTTCCACTCCTTGTATCGGAGCTGCCTCTTGTTCAGGGCTTCCCTTGCGAGTCCATCGAATCTATCGAGGCTTTCCGAACGAGCGGCAAAGCGCTCAAAATAATCTCGCTAGAATGGCATCAGAGGCATCAACAGTGGTATCATGCAAAGTGTAATTCACAAGCTTTTTCATGGCCGTGAGGACCCCTTCTATTTGTGACTCGAATTTTGTTTCCATGTCCTGACGGGATTGAATATCTGTAACGCTTCTCAGGTTAAATGCGGCTCTCCAACAGAATACACGTTACTGTTCTCAGCAGCCTCGACCAGGGAGGTGAGGACGCCATGTAACCCAGGGATAAGACGCGGTTTAATCTTGTGCGTGGCGGTGCGCCATGCAGCGAGGGAAGAGGTACTACAGTGGGGGTCAGGTTATTATTATGGGACGCTCCGCTTCAGCCCAAATACTGACTATGCTCTTTCTAGGTCCAGCCTATGAGAAATTTTGGTCAGAAACTGGGCTGATTGCAGACAAGATATTGTAACGACCTTTTCTGGAGGACGCCCTGCAGGTCTTCTAGGCAGATGAGTTCAGAGTGAACACTCGGAAGAGCCATGGATTGCTGCGAGAGATGGTGGCACTCAAACCTGCTGCTGCTGGAAGACATGAGGCCAACGGACTTTTATAACTAGCCATTTATCTTTGTTTTCCCAGCCTCTGAAATGTGTCGTGCACTTCTCGTTTGAAAGCATTCAGCCCGCTGAACAATCCCGTTGGCAGAACGGGTGTGGTTGACCTCGCCCAAGGCAGGGAGTGCGCGGGCTTGTCGGAAACAGGCGCTCTGTGCCTTCGCCTAGGTATATTATCCGTTAGTACGTTCTGGTTACGCGTTTCTAGTATACGGACATTCCCTCCCTTCCGTAAATTCACGGATAGTCATAATGTGCCTTGTGCCTGTGTTATGGGCAACCTAGTATAAATACCGCTCGCAAACGGACTTACTAGGCTCAGTTCGCTGTTCACGTACTGAGCCTGTAAGTCCATTATTCATATCACAGTTACTATGTACAGTTCTGACCAGAGTATCATAGAACACTATTTAGGTACTTAATACATTAGAGTTCGCTGTTCACGTACTGAGCCTAACACTATTTAGTTCCAACAGGGCTGCGCCCACTTACCTCAGGCACTCGAGACCCCTTAGAGGGGTCTTATACACAAAGGTAATCATACTCCTTTTAAGTGTCGAGAAGTGGCCGGCAAAGGCTAAAGAGTGATAAAGGTATACTCACATTCTGCCCTGCTAATAATACCGTATGGAGGGTTTCTGCCCATAGATGCCTTTCATCCATCTCCTGCGCATCATGAAAAAAAATACTTACAATTGAACAGAACGGTATGGAGCTCAAGGACGCCCTTAATGATGACAAGATGAAGCCATTAGTACTTCAAGCGATCGACTACTTGCTGATCACTTACTGTGAAATGTTGGCTGGCTGTGATTATTGCCACACGGCGGCCTCTCGTACCCAGAGGAGGCGGGTCCCAGGTAAATCGGATAGCATGTAGGAAGGGATGTCCAGGAGTAGACAAATGTTCGTCAACAGAAACAGGTGAAGGTCAGTATGAGTAATCCAAAGGAAGTGTAGGATGAGCTGGGGAGAAGCGGGCTTCTGGTGGGTAGAGTCGGCCGAAGGCCATCTTCATGTTCTTGACACGAGTACTGAGAGCGCCCGACTCGTATGAGAAGGTCGAAGTCGGTTTCTAATACGTCGGTTCACATACCACCGTGGTGGTGAACGAGGAAGGAGTCTCCTTTGTGGACGGTCGGTATGTTACCCGAGGTCAGACTGGAGTTTAGCGCCTACTCACCCTATTCAGAGAAGCTTTGAGATTGTTTAGGTAGAGGAACGTGAGCGGCATGAGTGGCGATGCTGGGCTTGGAGATCACAACGGGATGGCGATTGGTATTAGTGCGGCTTACTAGAAATGAGTTGGGACGTTATAACCGTGGCACACTAGTTGTATTAGCTCGTCACCAAAACTTGAATCGATGGTCCCTCCATTAGATAAGTCATCTATCGACGCATAGGCGGGAGTAACTTGGGTAAGGAGGATTCGAGCTTTTTTGCGTACTTGTTGATGGGGCAATGTCCAGGACCCTTGCTTGCGACCGTCCCATTTCTCTACGCAGCTGGGTCAACGCGTTCCATTCTTCCTCGCGTTGAGCTGCGTTCTTCACAGGTCTTTGTGCAAAGTGTGATCTCTGTGTTCCTTGGGAGTCATTGTGGCAGACGGGAAAAGGAGGGTAGATAAAGTTTGAGCTGTCATGATTGGCTCGGCGCATAGATTAGGAAATAAAAACCATTTAGCAGATATAAAACGGTGCCCGTATGACTGAATATTGGTGACTGAAATATTATCATAACATTCACTCGTATTTCATTTTGGCATATTAGTTACTGTCAGGGAGTAGCCAAATAGACGATCTTCGATAGCCTTTCGGCATCGTTTGATTTCAGCGCTGTAGTTCTGTAATTAGACGAATGAAGTTATTTGAACACCTGGAGTACATGGGTGAAGTCTCAGATATTTTGAAGCGTGACAAGGCAGTCCTCGGGGCCGGCTTGGTATCCAAATAGACAGTCTTGAAATGTCGGAGAAATTGAGTTTCCAGTCTCAGAATACATCTTAACTAAAGAGTTAGTAACTCCATTGAGAAGTATCTTCTATCGTTGTCAATCCTATTCCTCCAAAATCTCGACACTCTAATTCTTTGGGAGATCGTACCTTGAGAGCCTTCAGCTCATCGTCTAGACACTGACACGGCTTCTTGCGTAGCTTCCAACAATGGGGTTTGGAGGGTTGCTTTGATTTTGGTACCCCTTGGGCTACCAATGTCGCGTCGATCTCCTCCCATGCCAGAATCTCTGCAGCGCACATCTCTTTTATTAAACACAGGTGCGAACGACGCGCAATTTATGCGAACACCAAGACATGATGACGCTAACAACAGGCACTGCAACGAAGCAGGCATCAACAGGAACCACGACGAACGCAACGAAGTGGACGGCGACAAACGGCGAGCCTTTATTAACCACACAATACCAACGACCAGCATCGAGCCGACCACAGCGGACGACTTCACATTTTCCATATGGAAAATGTCAAGGAAAATGTTTAGGAAAATGTCACATTATGCTCAAACATTACGTTAATTCTGACTACATACTGAATACATTTTCGTGGCATTCTC
>Ga0307515_10010169_pt1 | contig 18071 bp, 12 predicted proteins | sample 17_EM_MG_FD_194513 | JGI IMG/M metagenome (GOLD analysis project Ga0307515, IMG submission 194513) | Populus trichocarpa ectomycorrhiza microbial communities from riparian zone in the Pacific Northwest, United States - 17_EM | ecosystem: Host-associated > Plants > Roots > Unclassified | place... | reverse complement strand
ATCTCGACAACGGTTTAATAATAAATTTCAAAATTTTATAATTAGCCTTTTGTGCCTACTTTAAGACTCTTAATAAAGTTTTAAAGTAATAAGTCTAGCCGTTATTAAGATATCGGGTTTTAGCCCGCAATTTTAAGCTAAATTACTATATCTTTAAAATTACTTAATAGATTACTTTTAAAATTTAATAGGAGTTTTAAAATATATATAAAAAGCTAATTATAAAAATTCGTAATTTATTATTAAACCGTTGTCGAGATACCAAAGTGCGTTTTTTTCTATTTTTGGTGTGTTTTTGGGGTGGCCCAGGGAGTGGTGCGGCCCGGGGAGTGGTCAAACACGTTAGCCAGCCTAGCTGACTAACCATTTTAGCGTCATTGGCATTCCGCCGTAGAAATTCCAAAGCCTCAAATCGATAACGAGCACAAACTGAAAATTTGCGGCGAAATAACACACAATCATGAAGCGCAAGCTCAACGAAGATGATATGCCTGAAGAAGTGCCTTCTACAGCCGCCTCGAAACCTAATTTTACTTTCGACAGTTTTGGACTCGATGCCCGCGTCCTCAGAGCTATCCAGAAAGAAAAGTTCTCTACACCCACGCCAGTTCAATCGAGAGCAATTCCTCTCGCCTTGGAAGGGAAAGATATTTTAGGTATCCCCCAACCTATTTTGGTCTTTGATGCATTCTCAGACTAACAACATTCAGCTCGGTCCAAAACAGGGTCAGGCAAGACCGCTGCATACCTAATTCCCATCATCCAATCCATATTGCGAAGAAAATCCGAACCCAATTACCAGAAATGTACATCGTCACTTATACTGGTTCCGACCCGGGAACTAGCCGTGCAAGTTACCAAGACAACTGAATCGTTGGCGGTGTTTTGTGGACAGGATATACGGGTGGAGAATTTGACCCGGAAGGAGGATGACAAGGTGCAACGCGCACGACTGGCAGACTTCCCAGATATCCTTGTTGCTACCCCAGGGAGAGCATCCGCCAATCTGAACAATGAAGCGCTTTCTCTCAGGGACCTTGCGCACCTCGTTATTGACGAAGCGGATCTTGTTCTATCGTACGGCTACGAAGATGACCTGGAGAATATCGCTAAAACCATACCGAAAGGCGTCCAAACATTATTGATGAGTGCAACCTTGAAAACGGAGCTGGAGACACTGAAGGGACTGTTTTGCCGGGATCCAGTAATCTTAGAACTCGATGAGGAAGAGAAGGATACAGGAAGTGTCAGTCAATATGTAGTCCGATGCGCAGAGGATGAGAAATTCCTCCTGATCTATGCCATCTTCATGCTTAAGTTGATTAAGGGAAAATGCATTGTGTTCGTCGGAGATATCGACCGCTGCTACCGACTAAAGCTATTCTTGGAGCAATTTGGCATCAGGAGCTGCGTTCTCAATTCCGAGCTGCCTGTGGCGTCACGGCTGCACATTATAGAGGAGTTCAATAAGAATGTCTATGAAATCATTATTGCTACCGATGAGAATGAAGTGCTGGGCGATGAAGGACGCAAGAAGAAACGAAAGGGAGGTGATGAGGAAGGCGAAGAGGATGATCAAGTCAATGAAAAGGAGAATGAACCGAAGCAAAAGCCCGAAAATTCTGTAAAACTAGCGGCACCGACCGGAGACCGGGTGCCAAATGGGACCCAAACGGAGAAGCCATCAGAGCCGCCAAAGAAGAAACGAAAAGGATCAAGGAGGGATACGGATTACGGCGTTGCCCGTGGAATAGACTTCAAGAACGTTGCATGCGTCCTCAACTTCGATCTTCCTACAACCTCAAAATCCTACACTCATCGGATAGGGCGAACAGCACGCGCAGGAAAGACTGGCATGGCTCTCTCCTTCGTGATCCCTAAAGAGCTATATCGTAAACACAAGCCCACCAGTTTCCCCACCGCCGAACATGACGAGGATGTCCTTGCAAAAATTATCAAGCACCAAGAGAAGAAAGGCCATACTGTCCAGCCCTACCACTTCAACATGAAGCGCTTAGATGGCTTCCGTTACCGTCTAGCTGATGCTCTTAGGGCTGTGACACGGATAGCCATTCGTGAAGCGCGAGTCCGTGAGCTCAGACAAGAGCTTCTAAAGAGCGAAAAACTTAAACGTCATTTCGAAGAGAACCCATCGGACTTACATCATCTGCGGCACGATGGAGAATTAAGGGCTGCCAGAGTGCAGCCTCATCTAAGGCACGTGCCAGATTATTTATTACCTAATGGAAGCAAGAAGGCTATAGCGGATGTTGGATTCGTAAGCATAGGCAAGACAAGTGAGAATCGAATCCGAAAAGCAAGAATGCACAACAAGGCTCATAGGAAAGGTCACAAGGTTTCAGTAGGGAGAAATGCGGATCCATTGAAAACGTTCAATGCTAAAGGTCGCGGGAAAAAATGAAGCATAGCGATCGGTAAATGGTCTATGCAAATGGAAATATCTAGTCTGTCTTCCATTCTTTCTGCTCGGTGTCCCCTTCGATAGACAGGAGCGTGTGAAAGAGTTTTAAAAACGACGCATCATAACCGTGTGCCATTCTCAAACATGATTTGAAGTATTCGTTGTGATTCAAGTTTCATTTTTTCGTAGCCGAAATTTCGGACTATCTAGACTAATGGATAGGGTTAAAGACCCAAAGACTGTCTACAGTATGTTCGAGAATCACCAATGTCCTCTACCACCAAAGCCTACTCTGGCCACTTCATTCACCCGAAATAGACAACAAGGAGCCCAACCTTGCTCACGCATAGCAGTACGGACACCCCGACTGGCGGGTCCGTCGTGGTCCTACAGTGGTTCTCCAGGGAGTTCCGCAGGTGTTGCACGTATAATAGAATTTCTGCTTGACATATGCTCCATCCAGAACGATAGTCTTGAGCAAAGATGTGGAGAGCTCAGGGGTCCTCTTCACGACTTCCATGAGCTCACCTAATCTACCAGCCTCTCACACCCCACCAATTATTCATGGATCAAATTCGATGTTTCGCCTCGGAGGAAGACACCCGTGAAAGCGTCGGTGGAGCGGTAGACCTCTTCGACAGCATCAAGGAACTCTGCAAAACCCGTGAGTTTTGTCGCTTCACTCGCAAAACGGCCAGCGACATACTGGCGGAGCGTGAAAACATCGAATTTGACCGCGGTGTTGTGAACGCGGATATGGAACTGTAGATCGGCGCGGTATGCAGCAAGGGTATTAGCTTCTTGGTCATTCTCTTTAGGTGGCAGGCTGTATTCGCTTTCGTAGAGAAAGTGCAACATGGTGCCCAGAGCCACAGGGTCAGACTCAATGAGGTCTATGACTGGTTCAGTCGACTCCTGCTAAAAGGTTAGCTCTTCTGATACTCTGAATCAAATTGTGATTGATAAGAATCATATTGGTACTGAGTGTGGCTTTGTGTGCCGAAACTCCTGGTCACTGAATCGAAGAGTGATATCCGAAAACATGCCCGAACTAAACAACCTAAAAACCTTTCAGTTGTGCTGAAGAATTAATATTACTTCAAGCTTACATGCTATTAGCAGCTCGTGAAAACTGAGACGGAGGAACCCGCCGCTCGGGATTTTGAGGAAAAATTACAGCGAGCGGAAGGAAGCTTCGAGGCGGAGGTACACCACGCTTAGGTGGAAGCCCTCCGGACGGAGAGCCATTATGGATCTGGTTGGGCCCGGGAGTTTGTGGGGCTTTTCCCTGGTTTAGAGAAGGATTCGTTCCATTCCCATGATTGCTTCGCAGCCATGTTTCAATGTCTAAGTTTGAAAAGCTAGGCGCCGTGGTTATCAAAGAAAGAGGGCCTTGAAACCAGTGGGATGCAGGAATAAAAGCTGAGCCGAATTAAAGGCCAAAGATAAGGTGGTTTAAAGTCGCGAGCCACATGTCAAGGGATCGGTATACTTACTCGGGCCAGTGCTTTTATCAATATTCAATACTTATCGATAAGGATTCAGTATTTTTCAACAACACCATAATAACATATTATTGAATAATAATATAGATATTTAAACGCTTTTTAATTTATATTTAATTCAATAACATGTTATTATGGTGTTATTAAAAAATACTGAATCCTTATCTATAAGTATATTGATAAAAGCACTGGACTCTTTTGCGAAGAACATCATCTTCAGTCGTAGTGGATCATTTTTTTGGAGGAACTTTTCAGATAAGTGTAATCCAGCCCCTGAATGAAGGAGGTACAATTCCCGCCTGGGGCAGTAAGTGTCGCCTTTGCGCAGTACTGGGATTCATCTAATGCATGATCGCCCGGACACACCATATCTGTCGGCGATGATATAAATATGGACGCTGAAGTCGAGTAGAGTCATGTGGACATAAATCTGGCAGACAATATCGAAGATTGGGAGATAGGTCTTGCTATAGAGGAACGAGAGCATAGCTTTCACAGCCCAGGATCAGTCATCTCTGAGAATGAGCTCGTCTGACTCCTACGGGATCTAGTTAGTGCTCTGCTAGATAAGATGAGTAACAAAGACGATAAGTATACCTTGAAATGCTCCTCGAGCACGCGTGAAACCCACCTCGATTGATTAGACAAAATGATCTTGTGAACTCGGAAACTCTGCGCGCCATAGTGTAGAGTTAAGTCAGAGAATGCGCTATCAATAAGAAAGCTAAAAATATGTCCTAAAGATATTGGCTCAGGCGTAGAACTCACCGAGCCAGGCCATCGTCCGGAATTTATGTAGATGTCTGACGACGTGCTGACTAGTACTAAATGTGAGGTGACAAGCTCCGCACCACTCAGCTACGGCACAAACCTGCAAAAGGTAAGCGAGTGACTGGCAAGACGCCAGGCACGGCTGTGCGGAACAATATATATAAGCGAGGTAACTTCGTCACCTGACACTAAGACTAGGAATTAAGAGATAAAATGAGGGTTTTACGACATATTATGTGAGTCTAATGAGCCACATATAAAGAAAAGCACACAACTAGCCACGGTGAATATCTTTGTATTTAACTAAGGCATGAATATATTAGGGTAGAGATATAAAGCGTGAATGGTTTTAGGCTGAGAACAAGTCAATTCTTATCTAACTATGTCTTATCTAGTATACCTTTTAGAAGAGCCCGTTATAGGAGAAGACTAAATTGGATTTAATAAATAATTAGAGCATAGCAAGCTAAGAGAGGCTATTTAGAGCTATAAAGAATAGAACTATAAAGTACTAGTTCGAAAAGTTAATAATAGGCCAAGGTATAGCATACCTAAAGCTGAGTGGCTTAAAGAGCTAGAATAAGAAGAGGAAATAAACGTATTACCAAGATTTAAAGAAAGGGATATTAAGGGATATTACGAAGCAACCACAGAACGGTACTTTATCAGGCTTGCAGATCATTCAACGAGGTTTCAATATTGAATTGAATTGAATGCCAAGACTCAATCAATTCAATCAACTGAGAGTTCGCGGGCTTGGCAACGCATTCAATCTGGAGGTCCTGGTTGAATTGAGTTGATTGAAAAATATTTTAGTGTTCCTCACTAAAAAAGGGTTATCTGAGCATTACCCGTTATTTACACCATCATCTTTGCTTAGACGACATCTACAAATAATCGCGATAAGTACGACGATTGGCTTGCACACCTCCTTATCCCTTAACCCGCCAACGTCCACAAATCAAGTGGTCCGTGCGGAACACCAGGATCAGAACAATGCGTATACCGTATAGATTTGATCAATACAAACTATTAACTATGCCTTCCAGTTGTACTTCCAATGATATAGACCTCGTTCAGCCGACCCAATGTATCGTTCAACCAAATCGTGTCTTAAAAAGGCCTCCCCTAGAGTCTTGGCTGTTGCCCGATTTTGAACCTCCATATCAGCTGTATATTCCTAAGCACGCCAATTTTAATGCATTGATTTGATTGGTAAATCCTTATCGATAACGTGTGGACGAATTTTGGCGGGTTAAGGGATAAGCACCTCGGGCTTTCAGCCCTCTTCCTCTTGTGGGTTCGTCTCTATACGAGGCTTTACCTATCCCTTGACACGGCAGGGTCCTTTGCCAAGTTCGCTTATATTGACGACTGGATTCAATTAAGATATTTATATTAACCCAGCTTTTCCGATTGGTTGATTCTTATCGATAACCTAAGGACCCAAATAGCCGTGTCAAGGGATACTCTTTACCATATCGTCCTCTTACATCGACTCTCCTGTAACTCTTGCTCGGCTTGCCTGCTCCCTACCGTTTACCTGGCAATATGCCTTACAGGTAGTAAGAAGCAATTTAAGTAACGGCTAGGGCTTAGGAGGAGATTTTTTTTGCCGTCTTATTTAGGGGAACATTATATTAAGCTTTCTAAACAAGGTCTATATCAACCCTAGCACGATTAGAAGGCATGGTGGTGGTGTACGGTGTTCCCGCACGGACCACTGTTCTGTGGACCCTGACGTTGCAAACGGGTTTTCTGACACACGCATGACGTAACGGTCTCCGCATATAGATCCCGAGGGTTTGGTACATACGGGTAAACCTATTTGGAGCTACTTTGTGAGATGGAGGCCTCATTGGGTGGTAATAGTAGGAAGTGCGAAAGCACATGGTAGACTTGAGCTGAGGACTGATCAAAAAGATGCCATTCAGGAAGTAGACGCAGCTGTCGAACGGAGCAGTCAAGAAGGAGAACTCTGTCGAATTAATGTAGGCTGTTGAGCCTCAATATAGTGAAATAGCCGAGACACCCCTAATCTATAGGAAACAGGACGACGATCGCAATTAGCGCGTCTTTCGACAGCAGCCGAGAACAAGCTCACAGAGTTGCAACGCTACACCACCCTGGCGCATCCGGTTGAAAGCGCGTGTTGATCACGCTAATCGAAATGGGTAGATTTATACCTAAAAAAACGTTAAAAAAACGTTAAAATGGCCGTGCGTATTACTTTAAAAGGTATAAACTCTGCCGCTTGATCACCAAGATCAACACGCGCTTTCGGCCGGATGCGCCAGGGTGGTGTAAATACTAAAGAGGAAAACTCTGGCAGGTACAGCATGACTAATCATGGGAGGCTCGAAACACCAACAGGGCCTTGAGGCGGAGGGGGAAGTCGCTGGCTTGTGGGGGAGTCGATGTTCAGGCTAGCCAGATTGCATCTGCTGCGTAATAATTGGTTCTGGCCCAATGGCTTGAATAAGCACCCCTCTACCCCGCGTCTGACAAGGGTTGACCGGCCCCATCAAACGAGGCGAAACCCCGCCGATTGCCATTCACTTCAACATATTAACGACCTAGTACCGACCACCAAGGTCGTCTGTGTTGCACCTCACTTGTTCCTCTACAACAATTCTCAAAAATCAAGCATTCTACAACAACTCAAACACCATGACTGCTCACACGGCCGACGGCAAGAAAAACGGTGATCTCTATCGAGACTACATTGACGATCGTAATGCCAAGTCTCAGGACACTCTCTACTGCACCAGTAACGGCGCCCCATACCCCCATCCTTATGAGACTCAGCGAGTTGGCGAGAATGGCCCACTCTTGCTCCAAGACTTCCACTTAATCGACTTGCTGTCTCACTTCGATAGGGAGAGAATCCCAGAGCGCGTCGTCCATGCCAAGGGCAGTGGAGCTCATGGCTACTACAAGACCACTGATCCTTTGGATGACCTTTGTCTGGCGGACATCTTCCAAGCCGGAAAGAGCTGTCCGATCACCATTCGCTTCTCCACCGTCGGAGGCGAGTCTGGTTCTCACGACTGTGCGCGCGATCCTCGAGGGTTTGCTGTTAAGTTTCGAACTGATGAAGGCAACTGGGACATGGTTGCCAACAACACCCCGGTCTTCTTCCTGAGAGACCCGGCTAAATTCCCACACTTCATTCACACGCAGAAGCGCCATCCCGCCACCAACCTAAGCGGTGGGGACGATTCAACCATGTTTTGGGACTACCTTTCCCAGAACCCTGAGTCGATCCACCAGGTTATGGTCCTCATGGGTGACCGTGGTATTCCCGATGGCTATCGCTTCATGCACGGGTATAGCGGACACACAATGAAGCTGGTTAATAAGAGTGGAAATTGGGTATACTGCCAGTTCCATATGAAGTCAAAGCAAGGGACTAAGTTCATCACTCAAGCCGACTCGGCCTCCAAATCTCCGGACCATTCTCAGAAGGATCTTTACTATGCCATTGAGAGAGGGGAATACCCTGGTTGGGATCTCTGTGTCCAGACCATGACCCCGAAGGAGGCTGAGGATTTGTGGGAGAAGGAAAAGACCAATGTCTTTGACTTGACGCATGTATGGCCCCAGAAGCAGTTCCCTCTCCGTAAGGTTGGAGAGTTCTTCCTCAATGAGAACGTAAAGAACTACTTCGCCGAGATTGAACAAGTCACATTCAATCCATCACACATGGTGCCGGGCATTGAGCCTTCCGCAGACCCTGTTTTACAAAGCCGTCTCTTCTCCTACCCCGACACTCACCGTCACCGCGTTGGCACAAACTACCAACAACTTCCAGCCAATGCACCTCGCGTACCCTACCGGATGGCGAATTTCCAGCGGGCCGGAAACATGGCTTTCTATAACCAGGGAGCGCGTCCAAACTACCTTTCTTCGATCGATCCAATTTCTTTCAGGAACCGCTCTGTTGACCTCAACAAGACCCACGGTCACTTCACTGGCGAGGCTATTACCTTCCTGTCTGAGATCAGGCCAGAGGATTTCCGGTTCCCGCGCACTCTATGGGAGAAGGTCTTTGATGATGGAGCCAAGGAGCGTTTCATCGGTAATGTGTCTGGTCACATGTCCACCTGCACGGACAAGGAGATTATCAAGCGGCAGATAGGTATCTTCCGTGAGGTTTCCGAAGATCTCGCTTCTCGTCTTGAGAAGGCCACTGGCGTAAAGGGATACCCGGGCATCTCCGGTCTCCGCTTCAACGGTACTCACAACGGCATGGCGAAGGATAAGAGCCTGAGGGCAGCGAACGGTATGACGATCAAGGTGGGATTTAGTGCCACGGACAACAATGGCGCACCTACGAGCGGCACGCACAAGTTTGCGGACGGCGTTTGAGAGGAGCAAAATCAGTTGAGGAGCTGAGAAAACTGGATGGAATAGAAGATGCTGAGAGACTGGAAAATGCCATTACAGACTATGACTAGGCACGAGATTGCTCTGAAGATAGCTTCCACTGGAACTTGAAATAATGTTCAATGAGAATCAATTATGCATTCAACTGCTATGAACATGCACCTACCTTAACCTCACCGCGACAATCTTGAAGTGCAAAGCTAATCGCAGTCTGATTTGGGAAATGAAGAGTGACGAAAATCTTCTTCCAGCCGCAGCGCTTAGCTCATCCGGTCAGATGCCGACCCCTGATGCCAAGGCCGCACTGCACGGTCGTCAAATCATACCTTCTCCGCTTGGGGCCTTCACTTCAACCCATGAAAGCCGCGTCGAAACTCGACAACATCGCCTTCAACACTCACCCTCACTCCCAGAGCTTTAGTCCAGTTAGCATCATGCTGCGTTTGTTCGTGCCTTCCCTTCCTTTGGTCGCTTTCAAGCCCTTCGTGGTGAATCCCGAAGGCCTAAGCCGCCATAAAGGCACCTGTGGTCTTTGTAAGCGACCGTAGCAAAGTACGGCCACCGGCTAATTCAGGTCGCGCGTGTGCCTCTGCGCCCACCTTGAGACTCGATTGAGATTCTATTGAACCCTCCTGTTCTCTTACTTGCTCTACAACGATTGCATCCCTCCGGAACGACGACACCGCCATCGCAGCTCTCATATCATGCTTCCAGCATCTCAGGACTCACCTATCTGCCGGTCAATCCACCTAACCGCCGTCCTTTGAAGCTTGGAGAAGCTTTTGTCCCGCGAACTCCGCACTGGTCAGTCACTCCTCATCCGCGAAGAACCTGACTTCCTTGGATCAGTTTTCTTGTAATCGCTCGGAAAACTAAAATCAGCGTCGTTTCCCAAGATTTCTCGCCCTACTCCTCATTTTTCACAATGTCGCCGCGTCGCTCATCGCGGGCTCGCACCACGCAGCCACCGCCCAGCGTTCCAACTCACAGCAACTCCTCGTCCTCAGTGTCATCAGGCCGCACCGATCGAGCCACCAGATCTAATAATAAGCAACCCTCTCCTCAAAAATCGTCAACACCACATTCTCTCTCCTCTGAGGAGGTTGAGGATTTGGCTCGCAACCCACAGAGCGAGCCGCCACAGACTCGGCGCAGGACACGCGAACAAGACAATGACGAAGACGATTCCACAAAACTCGATGACGAGCTCGACGATGAAATCGGAGAAGAAGAGGAAATAACTAGATGTGTCTGTGGACAGCAAGAATACCCGGGTCCTCCTTCGGATGCCGGCAAGTCCAAAGACGGCCAATTATCTTCTTCGTTAGCTGAGTCTGACATACAAGCCGATGAAGCAGGTGGTTTGTTTATTCAATGCGATATTTGCAAAGTTTGGCAGCACGGTGGATGCGTCGGCATCATGGACGAAGCAGCGAGTCCTGAGGAATACTTTTGCGAAGAGTGCAGGAAGGATCTACACAAACTCATGACAAGTCCTCGAGGGTAAGTGGACCACATCAATTTATCCCATCGAATTATAAAATGGGCCTGAAGGCTGCTCGTTAGACAGGCCGGAACACCTACCAGCGCCTTCACCATTCAAACTTGAACCCCCCCCTGCGAAGTTTCCGTACCCTCAAGAAGTCTTTGGCATTGCAATCTGTAAGATGTTTTGCTTACTTATATACGATTCACAGACAACGGTACTCCCGTTATCTACCCGTCTTCGACCAAAACCACTTCAAAGTCTTGAGAAAGACATCAGTCTCCAAAGACTCTGACAACAAGCCGTCAAAAGATAAAGAGAAGTCTTCAAGGGCCAGTGTAGAGTCGTTCACCAAACGGCGATCCACAATGAACAGTCGGGCAGCTTATGATGAAGATGAGGTGCTGCGGAAAGTACTAGAAGAGAGTAAGAGTGAGGGCGGTGCTGGGACCACAGACAATGGCACTAGGAAAAAGAGAAGCCGTGACGATAGCGAAGAGTGAGTGCACTATTACTTGCTTCTAGAGATTCTACTTGCTATTTTGGCGGAATGATGTAAAGATCTCTATTGATGCTGAGTTTTGTAGGGTGAAGCAAGAACCGAAGCGACAACGCACTAGATCGAGGTCTCGTACATCTTCCCCCACTATTGAATCCGAGGACGAGGCTCAACCTACGAAGAATAACACAAATAATGGAAGGCAGAAGCCGCGCGGCGCAGCGGCAAGAAGTCAACGCGAGAAGGAACTCCGTGAGCGTGAGAAGGAGCGTGAGAAAGAACGGGCAGAAGCGGCAGGTAGACGAAAGGGGCGAGTAGAACGAAGACGAGCCGATGGTATGTAGAAATCCACGTAATTGTGCGAGATCATCTGACACATGAATTTAGATCTAGATATTGTAGACCAAACGCCCGTTGATGAGAGTGTCATTCAAGCCTCAGCTTCAGAATCAGTACCTCCCGATACCCCCTCCACTGCACCACAACCAGTACCTACCCACAAAAAGTCTGGCCGGCCGCCACAGAAACGGACTGGAAGGCTGGGTCGTAACCAGTATACACGCGACCTCCCTACACCAACAAATAATGGAGCCTCGCCAGGTCGCCTTAACAACGATAACTCTCCACATTCACCGCAGAGCCATGTCGCAAATGGGACGGGCAACGGACACGAGAGTAGCGATGGAACTGCAGGAGGCAAACATGGTAAAACCAAGAATTGGCGGCTGGAGAAGATGTCATGGAATGATATACGGAGACCAGCTGGGATAATGCAGAATTACATCACACAACGGCAGGTAGAGCTTGCTGGGGAGAAAAGCGCCGTTCCGACAATGCAAGCCATCGCAACGGTCAATGGCAACAGCGGGAGCGGGAAGGAAACAAACGAGGAAGACGTGGGCGACGTGGAAGGTTTCAGAAAGCTCAGTACACTGCAGATGATGGACGATCTGAGCCGGGAGCTCGTGCATTGGCAGAGAATGGTTACTGAACAGAGTGAGAAATGAGGGAAGCAACCCATTTTCGGTGAAGCCTTATAACACAACCTTAATGTGGGGTTTATTAGCTAAACTCCTAGCATATGCGTTACTCGCGGAAACGCACTTGGACATTTTAGCATGAAACTTGGGATTAATGGAGCACTAGACGAGGAAAGGCGTTTCTGCATGCTGGTTTAGCTTTGAGGAAGTGGTTTTAGGAACGCTGGGATACCCTCCGCTTCATATTCGCCGTGACCTGGTATGGATCGGTGGACAATATGGCGATTTCTTAGCTGCATGTCGTCTCATGTATGTAAATGAGTAGCTTTTGGCACCTGGGCTGCCATAGGTAGATTCAAAAAAAGTTTAGTTGAAAGAGAAAACTCGGTCAGGCTACTATTGAACACGATGTAGTTCTCAGACTCTATGCGTTGTTGTGATACCGCCTCGCAAGGGTACTTTACGGAGGCTTATGGAATCTTTCTCATATAGGATAAATAGACTTTACTTTTCTTCTATTTTTTTGGAAATAGAACAGCCTCAGAAGCTCTTGATTATACCACCCTGTAATTAGGAGGCAGATGGCAAGAAGTGCTCCGCCACTAAGACTCGTGGCTAAGCCTGAGCCTGAGCCTTGGGAACCTCTCAATCCCAGATAAACATCTCTTCAATCCCATTCATCACTTCGTGGTCATTTATTTACGGTGGAATTATTTTTAAATTTAATCTTGTTACAAAGGGTGCGGCTCGTATTAACATGCGGATCGTTGGGGCCCGCCAACGAAATTTTTGACCCGAGCTTATAACCAATAAGCCGATCAATTAACCTAAAGCTTTAATTTAAAGGCTTATTATATAGAGTTTAATTAATATATATAGATATAAGGTTTCCTGGGGGGAGACCCCCTGGACCCCCCCTATATAGAGCTTTTACTTAATTTAGAAGTAGTAGTAAGGCTAAAGCGCCTTAGTTACTGCTAGGTACAGTACCTAGACATTAGTTTCCCGACATTTGCAAAATTACACCACAACTCACCCTTTTTACCTTTAATTTTCTCCACCACTACTTTATAATAAATTATATAATTTAATTTATATATAAATAAATACTGCCTTTTCTCAGAGAAACACTATATCCTTACTATACAAGAGCCGTACTACAATACCTATATACAATCGACATACTGCCCCCGAGGATTCCAGCTCCTATACGAACCAAAAGTAGCCACACGCGTATGCTTTATAATCAGCAAGACTATTAGCCTGTCCTCATGGTTATAGCAGGTAGTTAATCTAAACATTGCAGTTGTAACAATCTAAACATATAGAGGACCGGTACAAATCATTAATGTGTATAACCCTAGGGTTAAAGGGGTCCTATAAATAGAGAACATTATATTAGTAATAAGCTTACTTAAAACCGAAGGCATAGAGTCTATCCTATTAGGAGATATAAACCTCCACTACCCGCGGTAGGGGGGTATCTACGTTGCTGCTGAACGATAGGTAGAGTATCTACTAAAAGCTATAGATACCTGGGGCCTTAAGCTGGCCACCCCCCCTAGAGCAATTATATGGCAATAAGGACCCGCCAGAAGTATAATTAACCTTATATTTATGGATAAAGGCCTATACCAAAGACTTAAAAGGTATAACCCTAAAGAAAAATAGGCACTTACCTTAGACTATATCCCCATCTAGATATAGCTAGATTTAGATATTAAGGCGTAACTAAATAGTAAAAGATACGTAATAAGGATGCTTAAGGCAGACAGTTTCCTTAATATAGTTAAATAATAACTCTAAAATTTAGAAGAAATCCACCTAATACCAAACGAGCGAGGCTTATTAGCTACCCCTAAGGAAATTAACCAAAGACTAGAAAGGATCTAGGTAGCGATTAAAAATAGGCTGGAAGAGTACTGCCTAGTCTTAAGACCGGGCCCCTACGCGCGACACGCATGGTCTATATAATGCGCGGTTTTTATAGCTAGCCAACGACGAGTAAGAAGGAAATACTTAAGTAGCTATAACCCTAAAGATAAGAGACGATATAAAGACATAAGAAACTAGTTAAAGAACACCCTAAAAAAGAAGTAAGGAATAACTGGAGATAATTTATAAATAAGTATACTTTTAACCTGAGCCTCCCCTATAACAAGGGCCTATGGGCTATAGTAAAATGGGTAAAGAAAAAGGTAGGGCGACTAGCAGAAGATCTATACCTACTACCCCTATAAAGAGTAGGGGAATTATAGGCTACTAATAATAACGATAAGAAGGTAAAGATCCTTATAGAAAGGTTCTTCCCCTAACTAGCTCTAGTAGACCTTAGTAACATTATAGGTAAAGTACCGGTAACTTACCTATAGGTTAACAGCAATATAATAATAGAGGAAATAGCTAGAACTATTAGCTGCCTTTTAAATAATATAACACTAGGTCTAGATAGGATTCTAAATAAGGCCTTAAAGACCTATAGACTACTTATAGCACCCTAGCTTACAAATATAGCTAGAGCATGCTTTGCTATAGGCTATTACCCATAACTCGAAAGATCTATAATAACGGTTATCTTATAAAAAGAAGGTAAAGTAGATTACTTAATCCTAGGAAGCTACCGCCCTATTACCTTAGAAAACACCCTTAGTAAGATCTTAGAAAAGGTAATAGCGGACTATATAGTAGACATGGCTAAGGAATATGCCCTACTACTATAGAGCTAAATAGGGGCAAGAAAGAACCGCTTAACACTATTAGTACTTACGCTACTCGCTACTACTATTAAATCTATATAGGTAATGTAAAGGGACTTTATAGTATTAATGCTTAGCCTAGATATTAGTGGCGCTTATAACAACGTACCCTATAAACGTCTTCTATATATCTTTAGGGCAAAAGGCTTCCTAAAATAGATTATATAATTTATCTAAGGGTTTATAGGTTAGAAAGAAACATTATTAATCTTTAGTGGATACTAGAGCCCCCCTATTACAGTTACAATAGGAATACCATAAGGATCACCCCTCTTGCCTATACTCTTCCTTTTCTTTATAAGCAACCTACTTAACTCCTTTAAGGAAGGGGCGACCTAGGGAATAGGCTTCGTTAATAATACAAACCTAATTATATATGGGCTATTAGCCGTAGAGAATTACAGAATGCTAGAAAAAGCTTATAATACCTATATAGAATAGGCAAGACGATATAGAGTCTAATTCTTACTAGAGAAATACCAGCTAATTTATTTTATAAGAAAACGTAACTAATCTGTAGATCTTTAGTATATAATCCGCATCTAAGGCTTTAGGGGTTAACTAGTTTAGGGCCTAAGGGTATTAGGAGTATAGGTAGATAGTAAGCTCTAGTAGAGCGTATATACGGCGCAAGCGGCCCGTAAGGGCTAAGTATAGTATATCGCATTATTTAGGATCGTTAATTCTATATAGGGCCTATACTTCTAAAGGTTACGCCTACTATATACAGCAGTTGTCCGGCTAACTATAACGTATAGGTCTAGTATTTAGGCTATTAGAGAATCTAAGAAAGGCCCCCCTAAGTCGCTTTTTAAACCACTCTAAAAGGTCTAAATAGCCTGCCTCTAGAGTATAATAGGCGGATATAAGCAAACGGCTACAGCACTTCTTAAGAAGGAAGCTAATATTCCCCCCCTATAACTATATATTAAAGCCGCTGCAATATAAAGGGCCTAAAATAAACGTAACTCTAATGTTATAAAGTATATTAAGACACGCCTAAATAAACTATAGAGGGACCCTAGGGCGCCCTATAGGAGAATAAACTAATAACCCTAAAGTAGGGAAGATATATTAGAGAAACAGGTAAAGAAAGCAGAAGAAGAATAGTGCTGCTTTAGGGCCCAGGCCTATATAGAGGAGGAAGAGAAACGCGTAAGAGGCTAGCAAAGATAATAGTAAGAGAGAAAAAGGAGCTAAAGCAGAGCATAAAAGAATGCTAGGAAACCATCTACTATAATATAATACTGGTTAGACTAACGCTGGAGAGGTATATAGGAGTTAAAGGTATAGAGGCTAACTAAGGTAAAAGGAACCTAAGCTATAGCATAGTTAACGCTATAGGGGGTAAATACTTTAGGGCTCTAAGAAGGCCTAACGAAGGTAGAAAATATAATGGTGATACTTTTAAAAATAGGAATAATAGGACTAAAAGACTGGCTTTACCGGGTAGGTATCCTAGTAGGTAGCCTAAGATGTGAATATAGCTGGCCAAAACAAACACTAAAATATGTAATACTGTTATACCCCTTACGCACTAACTAAGAAGTAATGCTTTTAGTAGCTAGCACAGAGAACTATAATATACTGCTCTTAATATAAAAAGGCCTTAAGGCGGTTACCTAGTAGCTTATTAGCTAAAATGTACTAAACCAGTTTTAGGTTATAAGGGAAATAGTAATAGAGGGTAGGGGGGCGAGCAACGGGCGCCCCCTAATAACTCTATAGTAGTAGAGTAAAGTTTACAATACTAGCGCGTCCGTAGGCTTGTTACGGCAGCAGTGGTTCCCAAGGAGGTTAAAAAGTAAGGTAGTAGGAGCACTATAGGTGACTTATAGGCGAGTCCTAAAAGGCGGGGAGATAGATTACGGGGTTTTCTTAAATAGAGTTTTCTCCCCATATGTATATAAGGAGTAGTCCGCGTAGGCCCAATAGGGATCTAAATCGAACGTTAAGCAATGAATTATTATTAAATACTGCCTTTAAATTAATTAAAAATTATTTTAAAAAAAACTTAAGAAATTAAAAAGTTATATAAGCTGGAAGTTAAAAGATTTTGATTTTCTTTAGTTCCACTAAGAAATTTCTTAGCAAGAGGGTAAAATTTATTAAAACTTCAACTTCTAGCTTAAATAACTTTTAGGTTTTTTAAGTTTTTTTAAAAACAATCTAAAATAATTTTAGAGGTAGTATTTATTTATATATAAATTAAATTTTATAATTTATTATAAAGTAGTAGTAGAGAAAATTAAAGGTAAATAGGGTGAGTTTTGGTGTAATTTTGCAAATGTCGGGAAACTAATGTCCAGGCACTGTAGCTTATGTAGAGCTTTAGTAGAGCCTCGTGCAGAGCTTCGTGCAGAGCTTTGTGTAGAGCCTTGTGCAGAGCCACGTGTAGGCGTGCAGATGTATAGGCGTACAGACGTGCAGACGTGTAGACGTGTAGACGTGCAGACGTGCAGACGTTTGTTCTGGCGATTAATTTCAGAGACGTTTGTAGAGACGATTGTATAGGCAATTGTATAGACGTTTGATTGATCGTTTATATGGGCGTTCGATTGATCGATTGTATAGGTGTTTGATTAATTGATTGATTAATCATATGGGCGTTCGTACGGCCGATCGTGCAGACGTTCGTAGAGCCGTTGTAGAGCCGTTGTAGAGCCGTTCGTATAGACGATTATAGAGCCTTCCTAGTATATCAGTTCTGCGTATTAGTAGAGCTTTAGAGCTCCGTATCAAGCTTCGAGTAGAATTTTGAGTAGAGCTTTAAGCTCAAGGGGGAGACCCCCTTGGACCCCCCCTGCGCACTGCGTGCTCCATTCACTGCATAGGCAGAGCTCTTACAGAGGCTTTAGTAGAGCAATTAGTAGAGCTTTTGCAGAGCTTCGTGTAGAGCTTCGTGTAAAGCTTTGTATAGAGCCTCTATAGAGCTACATGTAGGCGTGCAGACGTTCGTACGGGCGATCAATCATAGAGACGTTTATAGAGACGATCGTATAGACAATTGTATAGACGTTCAATTGATTGATCATATGGACGTTTAATTAATCGTTCGTATGGGCGTTCGTACGGGCGATCGTGTAAACATTTATAGAGCCGTTCGTAGAGCCGTTCGTAGAGACGATTGTACGGCGATTAATTGTATGGGCGTTCGTACGGCCAATTGTAGAACCTTCCTAGTATATTAGTACTGTGTGTTAGTAGAGCTTTAGAGCTCCGTATTAAGCTTCAAGTAGAGCTCCGAGTAGAACTTTGAGCTC
>Ga0307515_10010168_pt1 | contig 18071 bp, 12 predicted proteins | sample 17_EM_MG_FD_194513 | JGI IMG/M metagenome (GOLD analysis project Ga0307515, IMG submission 194513) | Populus trichocarpa ectomycorrhiza microbial communities from riparian zone in the Pacific Northwest, United States - 17_EM | ecosystem: Host-associated > Plants > Roots > Unclassified | place... | reverse complement strand
GTGGAATTGTAAAGAGTAACTAATGTTACATCTTCCTGCGTTGTGGTCTTATATTTGGCGTCTTCGATGGTTGTGGTGAGTCTTCCAAAGTGAAGGGACTTCGGAGTCTTCCCAAATGCAAAAAGTCGAGTCATCGTTCGAGTGTCCTTTGGGGTTGATGCCATTGACATTAAAAATTTACTATGGACAAAATTCAATAGCTGTGGAACGATAAAATATTGATGTTTGCCCCTTGCTGCATGTACACAGTTTCTTTTTTTTTTTTTCTACAATTAAGCTTTTGTAAATTAATATCCTTGAAATAAATATTAGTTTAAACTTCAAATTTACGAAATACAATAAAGTTTTTAATTAATTATAAGATTACCCATGTGGGACTGTGGTTATTACATGGTATTCAACCTCTACACACACCTACCTGTTTTATTGCAGGTTCCTTTGACTACGTGGAGATTGCTACACAGATTCCCTGTATCCTATTGCAATCCTATAGTTTTTTTTTTTTTTGACCTGCGATACAATATGGTGGGCTAAAAACCACCACCTCTGGCCTAAGTTGATGCCAGACCATTTCCAAAGCTCTGCTGTCAGGCCAACTGGTTGGGATGCACTTCAAGTCGCCCAGCAAGTCAATTATGTAGCAAGAGAGTCATCTGAATGGTGTTCTACTAAACTTCAGGGCCGGATGCAAACAAGCTAACAAGGCCTCGAAATACTTGTGCAGAAAGCTGGTGTGCTTGGAAGAGCTCACCATCCAAATTCCAGACACTCTGCTTGCCAAAAGAAGTAAACGTAAAAGCTGGCGTCTGCAGACAGCAGAGAGCATAATTAGAAGGTTCTTCAAAACACAATGCGGGTGCAATAAAGCAAAGAATAATACCTTGTGATGCTCCACAAATTCAAAATTGAGGGGCTGTCCTCCTCTCTTTGCAAGCTGGGTAAGGTGCCTGTATGTTCCAGACTCAATAGTGGTTAATGACACAAGGATTTGAGACAAACCCACGAAGAAAAAAAAGCAAACTGAAAACTATGGTTTTGAGCAACACATTATTTTAGGGTAGAGAGAATGATTTAAAAAGCATGACTTGATACAATGAGACAGGGCCTGAACAAGAAACTTGCAGGGGGTATGTGGGCGGAACACAACAAAAGAGAAGCAAGATGATCTACAGTTACACCTTTGCTTTAGTGAAATACATTGATTGCTGAAACAAATGGCATCATGGCCTCTTTCTTCCAGAGCTTTTTTTTAACTCTAAAATGAATGAAAACAATGGAGAATTGATGGGGTGAAGATATTTGCCAGATTTGACATGTGCATCATAGTACTCAATAATCAATGTTTTCTGTTCACATGCAAGACGATTTCCTTTTCTTCGACAGAAAGTTAATAATAAAAAAAGAAGCAAGGATGCCATGTTTGTCCTCTTTGTAATGAGCCACATGCTGAACAATATGGTACATGTAATTAAATAAAAGAAATATTTGTGCTAGAACAAGAGTCCAAATTCTGAAAAAATATTGGAGACTGAGAGGTTTTACGTTACCATAAATATAAAGCGTGAGGGCAGTCTCTAATCATTAAAAGATGCAGAAAACCATCTGAAAGATGTGCATCGGCCACCAAACCATCAGGTGCTCTTTCATTTCTGTTGGAAATTATGGCAGCACCAACACTAAGAAATTTACCTTTAGATCTCAGCCATCTAGTTTCACCCGAAGATGAATAAGGTGTTGAACAGGGACTTCTCTTGGACATATAATCTGATTTCGTGTTGCAGACACCACAGTTTGTGCGGCAAACTACTCTTTCTGATTTTTTAGGACCCTGCCTTTTTCTTAGCCCACTAAACAGTTGACCCTTCTCAACAGTTGGATTTGTTTTTTCAGATTCAGTTTCTATGTATGCTACTTCTGCCTCATATGAGCTGAACACCATAAAGATAATTTCAATCAGAAAAGGTAAACAAATTATTTACATCAAATGTATTGGTATAAACATTAAAAAAATTCCAAAAGGCTGAGGTGTCCCATGTATGAAAAAAGTGGTGGAAAATGGACATAGAGTACCAAAAAAGGACATGCACATTGGCACACCATTTCAGTAATGGTTATTTTGAGTTACAAATAAACCCAACCCAACCATGCATAGCTCGGATGAAATTGGGTTTAAAGCAGAAACCAGAGCAGGCAGAGAAAAGTGACTAATTGATGGAAAAAGAAGAAAAGCATCTGAGGGTCCGTGCCATGTCACATTTCAAACCCATGTATTTGCTTAAGGAAAAAAAGAACATCCCATGGAAGTAAGAGTAATTTTGTTTTTCTTAATGGAGTAATTTTCTAAAAAAATAAAACTGAAAAAGAAATTATTAGGTGCGCAATCAACTTTATCAGTAGTACAGTGATCCTTCCAACTTTAGCTGCTGTTTCTACTCAAAGCAGAATAAAAAAAACACCTTATTGAACACAACAAAAAAGAAAGAAAATAAAAGAAAAAGAAGAGCCAACGGAAAGAATTACCTGTGTCTCAAAAACACTTTTGTTCCAGCGTAATCATAACGTTTGGGGCCCATCCAGCGATATTTTTCACTTTCAGCAATGACATCTCCATAAAACCCATACCTGATGACAATGGAATGATAATTTCAAGAAACTCTCCAAGCAGCATCTTAAACGAGTACAAAAATAATAGCACTGGTGTTTTTCATCACTCTTTAGGCCAAACTTTTAAGAACTGACAAGAAATTCCATGGTGAGAACAGGGAAGGAATTACATTAAGAGACAAATGTAATGCAAACATACAAGATAGATGAAAATGGTTAGCTGTATTTGAATGAGGATCAATCACAATTTAACCATCAAAAACTTGTAAGAGTGAAAATAGATGTGCAGTTAGTGGTAGAGAGTCTCAGACATTTATTTTCGTGGACAAAGGAAGAAAGAAAATGAATTAATTGCTGATATGATACTCTCTAGCCTATGTTTCTGCTTGATCTGGGAAGGATGGTGAATATAAAGAATGAACGCTATTTGTTACAGGCAGGCAGCATAATCTATTGCATGATGATTCATTAACACTTAAAATGCTCATGTAATAGTGAGTGAAGTAGAAAACTACCCAGCAAAAGAAGCTGCATAGCGTACATAAGGTTCGATATCAGACGCCGTTGTTGTTTTCCATCTCACAACTTGAGCTATATCGAGGCACACCTTTTTTCCAAGGACAATGTTCAATGCAGATGTTATAGGATCTCGAGTTCCAGTTGTACTGCAAAGAGAAATGCAATACAAGTACAAAGGTGCATTACAATGGTAGGGAAAAAATAACTAAATGTATCACTGATACCAGATATACACGTTTAACTTTTACTGACCCATCAACAGCAAACCGCAGAGCACTAATGCAGTCTGTAGGATATAAAGAGTACTAAAAGAAAGACAGGTGCTAGAGAATAGTGCATGTTATATACAAACAGGAGAAAAACAATAGACATTTCACAAATTCGTATTTAACACTTTAAGGAATGTTGAAGATTTCTGTAAGTATAAATTGACCATCCCAGGCACATTGAACCAAGTTAATTTAAAGTTAAATCCACAAACCCTAGTCTTGGAAGTGATGCTTTCCTTCCCCCGGTCCCTCACAAAAATAGAGCACAAATAACAGTCATCTCCATTCTTCATTCCCATTTAATGCTCTTGTTTCTGATGACTTCTCTTAGCATGATTGGTGACAGGAGCTCTCTAGAATTTATTTTATTATATTTCTGATATCAGAGTCAATTAATCTAGGGCCACGTTGTTAGCATGCGACTTTATCTAAATTTTAGCCATTATTCTACTGTAATTTCCGTTTCCTACTGTTTTCCTCTTCCCACCCTATGTCAATCAGTCATTTGTATCAGTAACTGATTAAGCACAACTGTCCTTTTCAAGTTTGATAGTATGCTAGGACCATATTTCATGTAATGCATGTTGATCAGGCTTTCTGTAACACAACTTTGAAACTTTTTATGTTTTATTTATTTAAGTCTTTTCAACAACACTGCATATGCTAATTCTCAAAGAAGTCAATCTTAGGAGATGACAAGAACTCCATAAGCAAATGCTATCAAATAAGTTTAGAAATTTCACAACTTAAGGGAAATAAGATAAGGAATTACCACATCACAATAGCATCGGTTGAGCCAGCAGGAATGATTCCAAATCTAAACTGTTCACCTGGAAGGGGAAACTCAAAATCTTGACCTGTCAGTTGCAACAGCAGCACAAGAACTGTTGTCAGATATCAGGTATCACTACATGTATGTGTACACATGAACACTGATCCAAGCAAGTGCTTATATCAGCTCCTTATTCTGGTAGCTATTAAAATGAGAGAAACAATTATAACATGCTATATTTTTATCAATTTAAATACCCAAGTCTATAAGATTAGAGCTCACTAACCTATGTTGCAAGTACCATCTTCTGTTCCTGTAATTCAGAAGATCCAGTAATACACAAGATAAACAGATATTACAACTAGAAATTTACTTGCATGAATGTATGGTAAACACATACTGAAATTGGCTTGTCTCGTTCCATTATAAACTGAATTTGATAAAAGGGGAGAATGGTCTTCATTTTGACAAGTAGCTTCAGTAACTCTCTCATTTGGATTGTGAAACAAACCATTGCCACTACTCTGATCAGAATGAACAATATCTGAAGGGGATGGTGGCCGAGGAGCTTTATGTCTAGATAAAAGAAACCCATTGAGGATTTCATTGAAGAAACCATCACCACCCTGGGACCAAAGTGATCAGCAACAATCAATAACTAGGAAATAACTTGCTACTTGGCACTACCAAAAAAAAAAAACACAAGTATAAATGAATTTGAGGGATCCTGATGCTTACAACAGCTATAACACCATTATATGATTTAAGTTCGTTGTTTGCAGCAGATGCCATCACATCAAATGCATGTCCTGCCCTCTCTGTCACAATCACCTGATCAAGACATTGAACAGAAAGTTAACTTTGGGCATACCAATTTGCAAAGAGATTAGATAGCCGACTGTAGTTCAGATTGTTGCAACACTAACTTACATACACATGATTCAACATATCACCTTCGGCTTAGTCACAGGATAATTAAATATGTTTAGCATTACCTTTGTTTTTACTTTAGCACGCGAGAATATGGGAGCCACCATTTCCCAGGTTCTACGTCCACTGGCTTTGCCACTCATTGGATTAATGAAAACCTAGTCAATAAGAAATAAATTCTGGAAACATTTTTACAACTAGTTTATGCCTTCAGCCATTAAAAATATATCCAAAAGCACAGAAGACATAATAATGAACCTATAGCAGCACAAACCAGAAGATTCTTTGGTCTCCCCATTTCTAAGTTCAGAGAAGCGTTAATTCGATCAACCCATGTCTGACATGTCTGCAAATCCTTGTGACCAAAACTGTACACGGCAAGGACCCAAAGACAAGGCTGGCCTCGAGACTTTTGGAAGCTGTGCACTGTAAAGCGATACATCTGTAACATCATTTAACAAGCAAAGCACATCACCTATATATAAGTACTATATTATTAACAAAAAAACATCACACAAGTTAAGGAGAAAACCAAAACAAACCTCAGATCCATGAGAGGCACGACCCTGAAAACACCGTTCAGCTTTGGATTGACGTGAAGCATTAATTAAACCATAGTTTATGAACTCCACACCATACACATCAGAAAATCTGATCTCATTTACAAATTTTTGAACAGGTTTAATTCCAGAAGTTATTGATCCGTCCTGTTCAATCAAATGTGAAAATAAAAAAACCAACACAAGTTAGGAAGTTCAATTCTTTGATCATAAAAATCCATTATAACAAATCAAGCCATCATTGAAAAACCAAGTTAGCACAAAAAGATTCAATCTTTCTCAGCTAACACATCTTACATCAACCAAGACCACATTTTACAATCACAAAAAGATTAGAAAAAACCACATTAAACTGTCAAATCCACTTCAAGTGTAGGTTTACTTACATTATACGAGGTACCAAGAAATTCCAAAGACAGCCCATCAGAATTGAGAGTGAGAACTACATCCCCAACATTTTCTAACAAAAGGGCCGACTTCAAAACCGATGACGATGCTGATGATGTTGCTTCTCCGACATTACCTGACTCCACAACTTTCGGGTCTGATTTATAATCTTCTCTGTTTATCTCCATTAAAACAGACTTGAATATGGAAAAGGAAAAGGAAATTCAGAAATAAATTTTTACAGATTCTCAATCAACTTTACTATCCCAGATTTTTTTCTGGTTTATCAATTACGAATTAAAGAATCAAAAGTCAGGAACGTCTACTAGGTTGGATTTTCAAAGTTGGCATTCTTTACTATTCTTATTCATGGTCCATACACGACTTGGGCTCTAATGGTACCCTCACATCACATTAAATGCATGTTCGGTAATACACGGAATTGTGTTTTTTAAAAAATATTTTTTAGTTTAAGGTATATTAAAAATCAATTTTTTATAGTTTTTTATTTGTATAAAAATATTAATTTAATATTTTTTAAAATAAAAGATAATTTAAAAAACATGCTAAGCCACCAAAAACAAAGTTATTTTTATCTTAGTAAAATAAAAATATTCTCGAACTAGATTTCAGGAGAGTAAAATCCTTAATAAATGATTTTAAAAACATGCTACATGTTTCCTTCAATGAATTAAAGGAATTTGATAAATTCTTCAAGTGTTATTCTAAAAAAAGTTGAGCTTTTATCTTTAAAGAATTGTCGATTAGATTGATGTTTTAGTGGCTTAGTGTTCTTGATTCATGGGTCTAATCATGTGAAGACAATAAGTATTCTGCTTGAAATTTATAGTCATTTGAATTTTAGAACGAGATGAAAGAAGCACTCTTTTCTACTAATCTTATCTGATTTTATTTTTTTTCACTATAGTATCCAAACTAGTTTACAAATACCTCAATTAATCTTGAAAAACTATAAAGTTAAATCTTATATGATTGTTATCATGCATGGTTGCGGATTGATTTCTAGCAAAATAGCCAATGATCATGATACAATGTGTTTTTTCTGTCTCTCTTTCTGTATATACACACACATCAACTACATGATACAATCTTATTTTATTTATATATATATATAGGTTTTTTCAATATATTTTTATAGTATAAAATATTGTAACAAGTCAAAAAATTTATGCACACATATAATCAAATAAACTAAGAATTATGTGAACTAATAAATAAATAAATAAATCATTAATGACATCTAAAAACAAAACTTGTAAAACCAAGAAATAAATATAAATCAAGATATTTAATTTTAAAAAATAAAATATTAAATTGATTGAATAAAATAAAAAGAAAAGAAATAATATGTAAGACTACATATATTAAAAATATTATCTGAAAATAAATATTTTTTATTTCAAAAAAATAATTTATCTATATAAAAGATAAAAGTAAAATCATATATGAACCAGAAAAATCTCTTCAAAAATTTAATGCATAACAAAAAAATTAATATTATTTAAAAGAAGCTCTCTAAACAAAATAAAAAAGAAAAAGTTTTGTCCTTTTTTCGGTTTCCAGTTTTTTAACCTATCACGCCACTTTATTTCTTTTCAATTGTATTCCTTAAAATTATATTTTCATGGCAACCATATCATATTCAAGTGCATTGGGTCAAACAACCATGTCAAACACAAGACGTTTGGATCTCGTAATCATGCCAGCAACAAACAACGCGTTGTCTGTTTTGCCTAGATTCTGGCCACTGTAATGACTGAAAAATCAGGACCTATGCTCTTTTGACCCAAAAACTTGTTTTGCAATCTGTTTTTTACCCACAACACCTATAAAACACCCTAGAAATCATGAAAAACTCACCTATGGCCTAAGAAAACCCAAAAAAAGCCCCAAAAACCGAACTCAACCTGAAACTAAAAATCAACCCAAGCTCATATCTATTTTTTCACGAACTTTTAAGGTACAAAACACCTAATATGAATTTCCCTCATCAAATGAAATAATTTGACACAAAAATCTCTCAATAAGTTTCTTTTTCTACTGTCAGAATCAGGTAACTTTTGTCTCTCATCTCTCAACCAGGTACAAAATATAACAAAAATAAACGTTTGCACCAAAATACAATTGGAACAATTTCAAGAAACCAAAATTCTATAATTTACATGATTGTTTAAGTTGGAAGACTAAAGTGAATATTTTCAAAACTTATGATACATCACCCATGTTTGCCACGTTTTTCATTTCAGTCATCTCTTTTCCAATCTCACCCTTTTATAAGAATTTGAAATCAATTGCTTCTTAAATAGAACTTGATTGCCCAAAAACTCATTTATGACCTAAAAAACCACCCTAAAAACCGAACTAAACCCAAAACTAAAAATCAACCCGAGCTTAGATCTATTTTTTCACGAACTTTTAAGATACGAAACACCTAATATGAACTCTCCTCATCAAATGAAACAATTTGACACAAAAACCTCTCATTTTGGTGGCATAAATTAGTGGCAATAATAAATTCTTTTTTCTACCGTCAGAATCTAACAACTTTTCTCTCTCATCTCTCAACCAGGTATAAAATATAACAAAAATAAATCTATGCACCAAAATAGAATTGGAACAATTTCAAAAAACTAAAATTCTATAATTTGCATGATTGTTTAAGTTGGAAAACTAAAGTGAATATTTTCAAAACTTATTATACATCATCCATGTTTGCCACGTTTTTCATTTCAGTCACCCCTTTTCCAATCTCATCCTTTTACAAGAATTTGAAATCAATTGCTCCATAAATAGAACTTAATCGTCCAAAACCAAAAGTTGACAACCAAACTAGAAAATTGTTTTTGCACAATGATAAATATACAACAAAAATCCCAAATCCCCCGCGCTTTAGAGTATTATATATATATATATATATATATATATATATAAAGCAAGACACTTAGAGTTTTGCTTGCCTCCACACATAATCAAGGGATTGGTTACTTTTCCTGGAAAAATATGAAAAGAAAACAGTGTGCCTATAGCAAGCAATGATTACAATATTACACATCTTATTGTCCTGATTTTCATAGAACAATCATGTTTAGGGCAAAATTTGAGCACTTCCAAAGACAAACAAATCAGAATATAGTAACTTGCTAATCACTAAAATTTACAGAACCACATCCAACAGTCTCAGATTTGGCTAAAACCATAATATCTGCTATCGAGCAATGGCTTATCCAGGTCAAATTCAGAATTCCATCTTCACGAGTAATCAATTGCTATGTTTAACAGGATGGATTCTCGGTTGATTCCAGCCCGGGACACTTATTCATCTCCAAACAGTCTCATTTGCATCAGTAAAGATTGCATTGTGCTGTTCTATGAGACACTGAACAATGTCAATAGCACCGAAGTCCGTTGGCATTGCATCATCCAGGGGAATGAGTGAGGATGCATCCATGTCTTCGCTTTCTTCTGTTTTCATATAAGAGAAGAAAGTAAGAAACCCATCAATTTAAGGCAGTTAGCGTTTTACTTTTCCCTATCCCTTGGATTAACTTTATCTGTCACGTATAAAAGCTGTGCTCCTCATCATATGTGTAGTGTAAGTATATTGTTTGAGATAAACTCTCACCTGAAAGCATGTCCCATGCACTGTAAGTAGGAGCTGGATCCATATTCTTCTTGGAAGGACTTCTTGACAAATTATTCCAATATGACCTGTAAGTTTCTGGCTTCCTTTCTTTCTGCCACATAATAACAGGGGCCATTTCTGTGGCAATGGCCCGGGCATCCATCTGTAGAAATTAAATAACAGTAGGCAATGCTTATCATATATTTGCGCCATATCCATCACTTTCACCTAATGGTAATCTAACCTCAACGGTAAGACCCACAATTGGAAGAGATGGGGTTAAGAGTTCAATTCCATAAAAAAATAAAGGACAATAAAATAAAATCCAACAATTGCGTTCACATAATTAAAGAGTTATTCCACCAAGGGAAAATGAAATGGACAGAAAATGAAAATGAAGGTCATGTTATCAGAGCCGGCCAGAGCATATCGGCAACTTGGGCAATGGCCCAAGGCCCTCACTTGACAAAAAGACCCCAAGAAATAAAAGGTATATTTGTCAATTATGCTTTATGAAATGAAAATTGCTCCCACTTAACAAACAGTCTCAAATACGAAATGAAAATTGCTCAAGGCTCCACTTGTCAGACATACATAAAAAATAAAATAAAAATATTTCTTAAATACTTTAAGAAACCCCATTTATAATTTTGCCCAAGACCTCTATTCATCTTAAGTCAGTCCTGCCATCATGGCCTAAGGCATTCTTCTCACAATAAACTCGAGGTGACTAGAGAAATAAAATGAAGGATATGGCCTAGGACATTCATTCAGATTTAACTTGAGAGATCAAAAGCTAGCAAAGAAATGCCTCATTGAGATCTATATACCAGTGGTTGTGAAAAATGTGATATTCAAAGTGTACTACATAGGCAAACAGCCATAACTTCTCATCAACATGAAAGGAATCTATCCACAATAAGAGAAATACAACATGTACATGAGGATGAGCATATGCACATACAAATGCACTTGTGCAATCCCATATTGAAACAAGAAAAGTTGCAACAAGCCATCAGGATGCTACATAAAAGAAAAGTTTAGCCTGCACACGTAAAATGCAGCAGCTTGCATGTATTTAACCTTAAAAGGTTCATAGACAATGTGTGTCATAATGAAGTGATAAATCCAAAATGTATGCTTCTGAAACTCAGAATGAAAAGAGGCAAGAAATCTAAGTAAAGGGACACACCAACAGAAACCATATGCAGTCTTCCATGAAGTGGACTGAATGAGAAAATGATGACAACTCTTTAATGAGAAGATGAACAGGATCAACAAGGGACACGTGCAAAAACTGCACTGTTCCTTACCTTGTTAAGAAGTGACTTCTGGCTAACACGGAGCAGTAGTGCAGTGATGAACTCCAGAGTCATGTAGTTTACAGCAGGAAGTTTCTTCAGGATGTTTTTCATTACATGGATGCTAGAACGGGCACCTTTGATCTCATCATAAAGTTCAAATGTGGTTAGGGGTTCAGGAAGGCTTGCAAGATAGCATTTGGCCAGAAATGCCACATCAATTGGATTTAGACCCTCTGGCAATGATGCATTGGAGTCTGAAACAAACACCAACCAGCATTAGAATACAAGACCACTGAGACTAAACAGAACAGTAGTCAGCATCAAGCACATAACAATAGATACCTTGGTTGTACAAGGATACTAATTGCTGAATAACCTTTTTATCCCCTTCAGCTTTAAACAAGTCCACTGAGTTCAATCCTGAATCAAAATCATAGATTATTAATCCCTGCTCAAAAGGAATGAGCTTCACAATACCAAATGACTACTAATTTATCTAGTCTAATTTTTATATCAGTTACCTGATAATATGAGATAATCTGCACATTTGACCAATATATGTGGAACAAGCTTGCTGAATTCTTGTCGTTGAACAGTAACTTCAATTGGAACTCCAAATACTGAAGATAAAATTTTTATCAACAACCATCAAGTTACATGTAATTTAGAATTTTGTAATACTTTCAGGAAAATGAAAAGAAAAATAAGGAACAGAATAACAATCAAAAAGCAATATTTTCAAAGATTATGATAGTGTGAAACTCACCGTCAGTGCTTGCAACTCCCTGGGAATGGAAAAAAGAAGTAAGAACATCAAAGCATGTGACAGCAAGCAAAAACAAAAGAACGAAACTGGAAAAAACAGGAGAAAGCAGCCTCACAGTCCTGTACCTTTTGCCATCGTTCAATGTCAGTCAATATTGTCTTACTTTTCTGAGCAGTCTTTTTTGCCACCTGCAGGAGATTCACCATTTCAAAGGTGTTGATCATCAAACTTTACAAGGGATAAACCTATTTTTAGCTGTTAGGAATAAAGACTAGGGTAGTCGAGGATTGAATATTATGAAGTATCAATTATGAAGTATCAGTTTTGTCAACGATAAAATATTCCAATCCATGGGCAACCAAGTGAATGGGAAGCACAAAGTCTTGAAAGTTTACTATTACAATTCAGAGTAGTCTTTGCCAACATACACGGTATAATCCTGCCAACACAAGATAACCACCAATTTTGAGCCACAGAAAGTACCCAACATAATAGGCAAGTGTGAATACCTCTTCCACTTTTGTCTTCCCAACAGTAACCTTGTCCTTTGTCTCTGAGATTCCCTTCCTGAAGAACATACCAGTTGTAGCAGCAGCAGTTATAAGACGTTCCTGCATAGCATGCCTAGTCGATGGCTCCCTAAGAATTGCCCATCGAGTTTTGACTGCTGATCCAACCTTTTCTGCTACATCAGCAACATTACCTTTGGCATCCTTTGCAACCTCTCCGACAAATGTTCCAGCCGATTGTCCAGCTTCTTTAAGCTTCACCCCTTCATAAAAGCAACAAATAAATTCCTAATCAACGAAATTTAAAACAGAATATTACATCAAGCAGTTGAAATTTTAATAAACTCACCAGAGGTAGAAAAGAAACCAGTAGCCTTCTCCTGCCACTGAGGCGAGACAGCTGAAGGCATCTCTCCAATCACAGTACCTAGTAGCAAATTCCAAAAGAATTATTTAAAATTGAATCTTGTTGAAGCAAAACCATCAAAGAAGTATATACCTTTATATAGCTTAAAGCCTTGACAAATTTCAAGCAGACAAAAAAGAAAAGAAATATATAAACAAACAGACAGACAGCTTGATTCCAATCAGCATCTCCCTCAAATAAATAGAATCCGTCTAAAAACACAAACTTTTCAGTAATTAAAACCAATCAGTGAATCAATCAGCTATCAAAAAGTTACAAACTTTTATCTCTGATTTAGCTTAACAGTTCACTAAAATCATCATCAGATCACATGCCTTTTAATCTAAGCTAAAAAGTTCCAAATCCCACCTTCCCTCCAATTTTTGCACCAGCCAAACAAGAACACAAAAAGAAGAAACAAACAAACAAGCTATCAAATCCACGACAGTACTAGCATAAAGAACATAAATTTATCAAAATTTCGCCTTAAAAAAACAAAACCAAACAAGAATCCATCATCAGATAATAAAATTTAACAAAATAAAAACCAGAAATTGAATAGAGTGAGAATATTTGTACCTGTTTATAGTTTCTGAGGGCACAAAGTCAAGGGAAAGTAGCACAAAACAGAATCAAAGAGAGAGATTTAGCTTTTTGATAGTTAAATGGAAGAAATCGTGAGACAAGTTGAAAAGTTTAAAACTTTGAAATTGAAATTGACAGTCAGTGGATTAAACTATTTGTTTTTTGGAAAAAATAATAATATTTTTGGTGTAAGAGAGAGAGAAGTGGTTTGCGTTTGGTTGTGTTTGTTTATTTTTTATGGGAGACTGACGCGGTTGCGGGGGGCTATTAGGGACATGCTTGACATTGCGGCATGGTATAATTTGTTTTTAAAAAGTTTTAATTTTTTTTAGTTTTAGATTATTTTTTTAATATATTTTTTAATATTAATATTAAAAATAAAATTTTAAAAATAAAAATTATTATTTTAATATATTTTCAAATAAAAACTACTTTAAAAAAACAATTTTTATTTACATTTCCAAACAGCCTTTAATTAAAATGAAAAATGGGTTGCTGCCATGTGGATAATTCTTGTTTGGTTTTACCTTCTTCTGTTATAACCGTTATAACGACTCTTGTACCAAATAATGACCTTTTTTTTTCTCAAATAACACGGTAATTGTTTTTGTTGCAAACTAGCATATTTTAAAATTTAATGGTTTGTTTCAGAGCATGAAACCATATATTTTTTTTAAAATTGAAATTATTTTTTTTAAATTAAATTTGTTTCTAATCTTCTTGATGTGCTAATAGTAATAAATTTTTTTTTATAAAATTATTATTTTAATATATTTTTAAATAAATAATACTTTAAAAAATAATATCTATCATACTCTTAAAAAATACTAAATCTCAATATCTATAACGTTTTAAACTATGATTTTAATAACAAAAATGTTAAAATAGTAATTTTTTATTCAAACTATAGTTTCAACAATGACATTTCCGCGTAGATGAACCATTAATTAATAGCACAACTATGAATCATGCAACCAATTATAAGAAAAGTTAAATAGTATGGCATTTGTCTTGTAGCTTAATTATTGTTTATCATTTCATATTTTGATTATAATAGTGAAATTTTTAAAAATTTTAATTTGATCCTTAAATTTAATTTTATTTTTTTGCATAATTGAGCAGTTTTAAGCACAAATTAAAACCCAATTGCATTTTTTTGTGAGGGTTGAATTGAAAAACAAGGGACTAAAGTGATAAAAGTTGGTAAAATTGGTGGCAATTATGCAATTTCTTTAAAAATTTCATTTCCATTCCCCACTTTTTGAACAATTAGGTATCTGATCCCTATAATTTTAAAAATATATATTTTAGTACCAAAAATTTTTTTTTTTTAGTCATTTTTAAGTAAAAGAAAGGGGGTTGTCAGATTCTGACTAACAGAGAGAAAATTGTCATTTGGAAAGATTTAGGCAACCAAAACTTATGATTTTCATGTCAAAAGGTTTCAAATATTAAGAGAAGTTAAGATTATGTGTTTTTCCCCCTTGAAAACACATAGAATTAATATTTAAGATATGGAAGATTTTTTATTTCATGTTGATCTTGGGTTTTGAGCCTGTATTTTGTGTTTTTGAAGGTTATGGTTTAGTTTAACAAGATTCCAAAGATGTTTCCTAGATATTTTGGGCCAAAACGGGTTAAAATAAGCTTTTTGGATGGAAAAAAAAACTATGGACCCCATTTTTCTGACTACCATAGTAATTGGATTTTGGGATTTCAGATGATGCATTGTCTTTTTTTTTTTTAAAAAAAAAAGCTTGTCCGTCCCTTTAACTTAAAAAAATTACAAGCCCATGCACAGGCCCTTTCTATGATGAGCTTGACCTTAATTTTTTTCCTTTTTTTAAAAAAAAATTAATGCTTGTTTTTATATGTATTTTTTAAAAAATAAAAAATTAATATTTTAATTAATACCCCTTATCTATATTTTTTTTGCTTATTTAGTTTTTTTAATTAGAAATTATTTCTTAATTATATTGGATGTGTTTAATTTGTTAAGAAGTTAGTATGAATTATTTATAATTTTTTAATGTATTTTATTTAGATTAAGTATTTTGTTTTTATAATTGTTTGAACATGTGCAATCTTGCACATTATTTTTTTTAAATTTTTTTAAATAAAATTTATATATATGTGTCGATTTCTATTATAAATTAATTTTCATAAATAAATTTATTAAACACAACCAAGTAAATAACCCGTGTTGCAATATTAAATGTCTTAATTTATCTCTCAATTTTTCCACTTATATTTTTATTTATCATTAATGACTTTTTTTCATTTATTTATACAATAGTTCATGATTTATTTAATTGAAAGCGTGCATAATGTTTTTGATTTCCATGTATGAGTTTCTTAATATAAAAAACACGTTGAAAAATTCTACATGTTTAATTATTTTAATCATGTATTGGAGTTTTTAATTTAGTCCTTATTCTTATAATTTTTTTTATTTTTTTCCCTTAAATCTTTTATAAAAATTTAATTTTTTTTTAATTTCACCATTCAATCTAAGTTGATAGCGTCTTGTTTTTTTTTCTTTTCATTTTTGTCCTCATTCTTTTGGTTTTTGTTTTGTTTTGTTAATGTTTTTGTTTTTTTCAGTTTAAATATCAAAATGAAAAATTATTATTGCCCTTTAATTTATTCTTTATTTCAATTTTAACTTTCATTCTTTTAATTGCTATTTTTTGTTTGTAATTTTTTTTTTCAATTTCATACTTCAACATTTCATTTTATATGGATTGGGTTTCATGATTATGTTATTTATGGTGCTTCTCTGATGACCCAGGTCAAAAATTAACATCCTTTTTGTCTTATTTTCTTTTACAATATTGTCGTTTGATTTTTTTTTAAATAGTTTTGTGGTTTTTTTTAGTTTATTTTTGTATCGAATTATCTCAACATTATATCCTAGAATACAAGTTTGTCATGTGAATCCGGACTAGCTCGCCCCTTAATGTCTAGATTATATGTCTACCGTGCTAGCTCGGGTTGGCATAGCCTCATTTTTTTTTATAGTTTTGATTTTTTTAATTTAGAAAATTTTTATATTTTTTAAAATAATTTTTTAAGTTTGTATTTCACTTTTTTGTGATTTTTTTTGCGTATTTAATTTTTTAAATAGTGATTATTTTTTAATTATATTGGATATGTTTAAATTTTAAAGAGATTAGGATGATTCATTTGTAATTTTTATATAATTTATTTATATTAAATTTATTTACAGAAATAAAAAATATTTACTTCTTAAAATATTTTTAATATATACAACCTTGCATAGTTGCTTTTTCTTTTCCTTTTATTTTATTCAATAAATCTTTTATGTTTGTTGATTTCTATTTCAAATTGATTTTAATAAAAAAATCATTAAACACAGTCAAGTAAATAATCCATATTGTGATTTTACATTTGTTTCTCTGTTTTTTTTTAAATTTATTTTTGTTTAAGAAATAAATTACACAGCCAAAATTGGTTTGTTGGGTTTTTTTTGTTGAACTTAACTTTTTTTTTTATCTATTTTTTCTTATATTGTAGAAAAAAATAGTTTCACATTAAATTTTATACAATATAGATAAGGTTGTTTACCTTACATTTCAACATACCATTTGAAAAAAAATAGTTATAAAATTTTAAAATGAAGTTGTTAAATAATTATTTTATTGGACAAAATTACACATTGTTTGTGTTATATTATATTGATCCAAGCAGCTATTTTTCTTTCTGTTTCTAGAGATAATTGACTTTTTTTGTTTGTTCTTAGAATTATATATTATTCTTGTTGGTAGATGGATTAAATCACTTAATCAATAATCTACTGAGGGTGGCGGCTGCAGCTGAGGTATTTGGACTGCCTAATTTGAACAGCCTAACAATTTAGAAGAGTCAGCTAACTGCCTAAAGAGAAAGTGAGAGGAAGAGCTCAAGCAATGATTCATTTGCTTCTTTATCATCAATGATGTTTTGCTTTCGTTATCTTCTCTATTGTTTATGAGAGTAAATTATAAATCACTCCCCTAGTTTTACAAAATAATTTCTCTAAATTAAAAAAATTAATTAATTAGTCCCTTTTTTCTTTTCATACCCCTTTTCAATTTATATTTTTTAAGAAATAGAAATGGTAAGAAAAAGAAGAAGATATATATTATAGAGAGAGAAAACATTTTTTGGAATAAAATTAAGCATGGTGAACACTAATCAAGGGGGGGGGGGTAATTAATTAGTTTTTTTGATAAAATTGAATATTTAATTTGCTTTGTAGAATTAGAGAAACTAATTTATAATTCTCTCTTGTTTATAAAAAACAAAAGCTCGCTTGGATTGACCCTTTTAAAAAATATATAACATTTGATGAACTTTTATATTCACGGTCTAGTATGAAAGATGCTTAATTTTTTATTTTTAATTTTTTTTCAATTTTTTTTAGGTTTTTTTTTTAAATTATTATTACCACTATAAATTTGTTTTCGGTACTGTGGTGCATAATAGTTTTTATTTGAAAATACATTAAAATAATTCTTATTTTATTTTTAATACTAATACATTACAATTATTAAAAACAAAAAACAAATATCAATATACTATTTTTCAAACCAATAACACTTTTAAAACATTCTCCGCACACAGTATCAGACACCCTCGGAAAGCAGAAGCCTTTTCCTCATTTCCATTTCTGCAAACCAAGTGGACTAGAGGATCACACATTCTAGCATATATATGTTTCCATTTCTTGAGAAAAACTACAGGCCAAGGCACAAATAATCTTGTGGAGTTGAAGTCAAGCAGGTTCCATTTTACTCTTGTCATCAAATTCCTCT
>Ga0307515_10010167_pt1 | contig 18071 bp, 9 predicted proteins | sample 17_EM_MG_FD_194513 | JGI IMG/M metagenome (GOLD analysis project Ga0307515, IMG submission 194513) | Populus trichocarpa ectomycorrhiza microbial communities from riparian zone in the Pacific Northwest, United States - 17_EM | ecosystem: Host-associated > Plants > Roots > Unclassified | place... | reverse complement strand
AATCTGAAGTAATTAGCGGTGCTGATTCTGGAGTCAAGCATCACCCTTCGCGTGTGGAGGTGGTCTCAGCACTTATATGGAAAGCTCTCATTAGTGTGGCAAAAGAGAAGCATGGATACTTCAGGTCTTCTTCAATGAGTCTGCCTTTCAATTTGAGAGGAAAAGTTGGTGTCCCGCTAGATAATCAATGTGGAAACCTTTGCAGGCCTATCATTGCTCGGTTCGATGCTAAAAATCAGAGCAAACTCGTGTTGAGTGAGCTTGTGAGTTTGATAGGAGATGCTAAGAGAAGAGCCAGTTCGGAATGCGTAAAGGCCATCAACATTCCTGAAATGTTTTCAATGGTGACTAATTCTTTTGCAGATATGTTTGAAGAATTGAACAAAAGCGAGGTAGATATATTCAGGTTCACAAGCTGGTGTAGGATGGGCTTGTATGAAGTTGACTTTGGCTGGGGAAAGCCTGCATGGGTGAGTGTTGTGCCTCCAAATATAGAATTAACTATTCTGAATGATACTAAATCTGGTGATGGAATTGAAGCTTGGTTGAACTTACATGAAAAGGACATGATTCAGCTCCAACAAGATCCAGATATCATGGCCTTCACTTCTTAGCTAGTAATATCAGTGGCTTGGGATCAACAAGAACATGATCCTCCCGAAAGGGCCAATGGTCACAATAACATAATGTCGTAATCAATTTAAGTTTGTATTGTTGAATTGCCTATCTTCTTTCTTTGGTTTTTGTTGTTATGGAGTATTAATGTCCTTAAATTAGTTGGTTTTATGGAAGTTTTCTGCACTGTGTAGATGGCTGTCCTCCTTTCCCTCTCTGATTTCTTAGGATGTGTATCAATGAGCCTTGTAATAAGTTGTGCTGTACGGTAAGGAAATGGCTATTACCGGCAGGGGCAAGCATTCGGTTCTGGTTTAAATTTTTTTTTTTTTCTATTTCCATCTCTTATGTTTTTGTTTTTGTTATATGTATATATATTATGTATTTTCTCTCATGAGACACCAACCAAACTAAACGCATCTTAATGTTCAAAAGTGGATAAGCACCAACCATCCATGTGTATGTAGCTAGGTGATATGTTTGTGGTTTGCTAGGCAGGTAAGATGGCTTCATGTTTAAAAATGATGAAAAGAATTACCAAAGAGGAGACACACTTCATGAAGAATGGGAGAATCTTGTTGGAGGAGCTTATCACTTCTTGTGATGGCAAGTGTAATCCTATCCGTACCTTCCCTGCCAGAGTGATCAGGAAAGCAACAAACAAATATGACTATGAACAAATAATACAGAGAGATGTTGATTACATACTGTACAAAGGCTAGCTATTTGGAAGACCATCCAGTTTCTGTTAAAAAAATATAATGCCCTGCTACGATCGCAGGAACTTGAGGGATCACCTCTCCTTGACATTGTCACTGGGACACAAATGAGCACGCACAGCAATGTCCTAAAGCTCATAGGATGCTGCCTTGCGACTGAACATCCCATTTTGGTGTATGAATTTGTAGGCAGTGAGACGCTCCCCTACTATATCTCTTCTACCAATGAGATACAGCCTCGGCCATTATCATGGAAATGCAGGATAAAAATCACAAGCAGATATTGCTAGTGCACTTGCTTATCTCCATACTGCACTTTCCAGGCCTGTTAAACACCGAGATATATCAGACCTGCAAACATTACAACGGATCATAATCGAGTTGCCAAACTGACAGATTTTTCACTTGCCATACGTATTTGCTGATAGTCAATATATCCCACGTAGAAGATGTCTTTGTTGAAAATAAACTAAAACAGAGAAACCGGTCTACCGGTTAAATTAAATGAACCGGTAAACTATTTTATAAACCATCAAATAATTAAGTCGGCAAAATTACTTTTTCTGCTCAAAATATATTTTCCTGTCATTAATTTAATTTTTGATTGTCTAAAATTTTAAATTTATAAATAAACTTGTAATCAAAAGTATAGAGCATAAATGCAACAGAAAAAAAAAAGTATTAATGAGAAAACAAACATTCCTTCCTCTCAAACATTATTCTTCTTCTTTAATTTTGTTTTTCATAAACTCTTACCACACTAATTTTCACTCCAACATCCTTCGTGGGAAGATGAGTTGCTTGGCACCTGAATGTTTTGCTACAGGTGGCATAACTGAGAAGTTTGATGCTTTCAATTTTGGTATGTTTCTACTCCAGGTTTTGACAAGGCGCGCGAAAATTAATGGTTTTATTGTGAAGCTGGTGATGTGCTTCATTTCTTACGAGATCGTGTCTATGATCTTATCGACAATCAACAAATGATTGAGATTGTACATCCTGCAATTTCGAGAGAAGAGATATCGAGGAGCAACAACTGCAAGCTGTTGCAAAACTTGCTCTTAGTTGCATGAGCGAGGAAGCAGAAGATAGGCCAACAATGACAGACGTAGCAAGAGAATTCAGAAGCATATCCCTCCTCGTTGTTAGCTAGCCAGCACCATTCAGTTGTTGGTTTATGTTCAGTAGCTGCAGTACGTTTGCATGTTATGTTTTATTATATTTAGCTACGAAACAATGTTAATTTTGATTAAACCACTTCTTTAGATATCACTAATTCCTGATCTTTTGTCTGTTAACATGGCAACTGGCTCTTAACGGTGTTCTAATCTTAATTCACCTTCTGACTTATCCATTGTACCTACTCTCCCATCAATTAAAACAGATTTTTGAAAAAAAGCAATACTAGTTTCTTGATTTAGATATAAAAATGCGTTTCATATTTTTATTTATTAACGTGCATAGGTGTCCGGACCAGTTTGCACGTACCTCGACTAATTCTACGGGTCCTGAAGTTAACGACTATATAAGCCTTTAGTGGTCCTGAGATTTGTGGAACTCAAACTGATGACCTCTAGAGAGCAAATCTAGAGCTTGATCAGTTGAGCTATACCCTCCAGATTAATATATGTTTCATAATTGATCATTGAACATGGGGAGGGAAGTTTCTCAAGAAACCCAAAAGCTATTACTCTTTAACACACTGAAGTCCTTTGCATGAAAAAAAATTAACTTCAGAGTTTAATTAAGCTATTTTACAATGCCTCAAGAATGATTATACAAAGGGCAACGTGTGTTGAATGGCATTTGAACCCGAAACCTATATATTTTGAATTGTTAATCCTGCTACCTGTATAATACAAAATGTTCGTGGCTTAAACAAATAGGCTTTAAGGGATGTGAAATTCAAAGGAAACTGTCTCAGTTTTTTACAAGATATTTCCTGTCTCTTGCTTGTGTTTTTGACGCTGGATGATGTTGTCGACTTCTATCATTTGAACATGTGGTATGTTTGCCCACAAGTTCTATTCTTCAAAACCTCTCCTCTTCCTTTTCTAAACCACCAGCAGGGCTTCTTTACTGAAAGCCAATTGAACCTCCTCTCTCATCACATACAAAGGAGGGACTGGGATAGACAGCCTCTTTTCCTTGATACCTGACTTGTCTACACATAGGTCAATTCACTTCATCACCCCCGTCCATTTTTAGCGTTTGTGCAAGTCATTTCACTTACTGCTGTATTCTACTTTTCAATTTCAACTGGTTCAGAGTCTTGTTGGTAGTAGGTTTTAAACTTTTTTCACAGGCACAAAGGGTTCATGAGAGTCTCTTGATCCTGCTACTTGTCTTGACCTTTCACAGGCATGTTAAATCATTCACTGTGCTATGCTCTTTTTTTTCAGATGGAAGGATTCTAATCTTCAATATCGAAGTGCTAAAAGTCTTGCTGGTAGTAGATTTACTAATTCTATTTCTTCATTCCTGATTATTTGGGCTAATGATACTAACAGATAGACCAGTTTGGCCTCTGTACATCAAACAAAAATGACAGCTGATAAACCTTTTGGGTTTTTGTTATGATACAATCTGGGGGAGGACAAACTGCCCTCCTTTGAAACCATTCTTCTAAAACTCAACCTGGCCTAGCAGGTCAGCTCGATGGCAGGTTTATATGGGATTTTTTTCAAGCCAAGTTTTACGTTGAACAAAGTTTTTTCTTACCAAAACAAAGTCGTTTCAGAGATTTAAAACATAAAATAAAACTTGGGTTGACCAACCAACATGCGGGTCAACCCATCCACCCTGTGAGGTGAGCTTCGAACCAGGTCGAGTTAGAAATATTTTTAAAACAAAAATTGGTGGATCGTTCCTGTTATTGCAATTTCTTGTTAAGTTAAATGTTGAACAAAACAATGCTTGAATATAGTCAACACCACAATGGTAACGTTTTATTTTCTTAAGACATTACCCAAATCAAAGTTGTATTTTTCTCTGCTTTTAAAATTGTCTAGAGCATAATTATAAAACCTGTACTAGGTAGAGTTTCATTTTGAAATATATTCTTTTTATAAAAACAACTTCATTTTATTAAAAAATAAAAACAAAGACAAAATCATTTTGTTTCTAAAATATATTACTTGAAACGATATTATTCTAGTAAAAAAAATTAAGTTGACTTGTCAATCTATAAGTTTATCACGAGTTAATATGTTTAACCAGTGACTTGGATCTTGAATCGAGTTAGACTCCTTGCCGGATTTTATAACTATAATATAAAGTAGTGAAACAACTGTAGCTTTCATTTCAGAACTAAAAAAACTATATATATATATTTATCATGGATATGCTCTTGGACGCGATATACAGGTGGATGGTCGCTCTCAGGAACCAAACCATGTGGAAGAGCCCATCAGCTCAAGATCCTTATTCGATTATACATTTATATGTGAGTTGGGAGATAGAGGTGGTAGAATTCGAACCAGGAATATACATACTATACCTGATGTTCACTATACCCAAATACTGCATCTGATAATCAGCATACAAATTCAAGTGGCATATATAGAGCTAAAAATTGCATGTACAATGATCTAATCGTTTTCATTTGGCTTTCGCTGGTTGTAGGCAATATATTGTTAAAGGCAAATCCAAAAGGGTCCAAACATTCTTATCTGAAGACACAAACCGCTGCTTGAACACTGAACCTGCTCTTTTCATCCACCCTGCAGGTGGCGATAAAAATATTTTTATCTGTATTGCCCCAGAGAAACCACTGTCGCATAATGATGCAACTCTGATCCTATATCTCTGTTGGTTAGGCACCATATCAAGCTGTGGCTGTTCTCTTATACCCTAGATAATTGCTCTATAAGTTACATACAGACTGAAGGGAGCAGGCAGAGATTTTGCGTTGCAAAAGAAGCAGCTTGAATCTTGAAGTCCATCATGCCAGTTTTTTATTTGCACTGTATCTTTAATATGCTTTATTCATTTAATATCTGATGCTGGACTTCCAAAAGTAATGACCAAAAAGAAGTGTTGAATGAAAATTTGTAGTGAATTTCTTGATGTTTGAGATGAAATTATGTCCTCCGTAAATCAATTCTCCTCAGTCAATTGACTGCTATCAATATAAAGGGAAAATCTCAAACCAGTCCTTGTGCAATTAACACAAATTACCATGGATATCTACGACGAATTGAGTTTCTATTCTATTTATATTTTATTTATTATTTAATGAATAATTTTTTTTTATACTTATACCTTATTCGAGTATATAAAATTAAATTCATTATTTAATACAAATATATATATATATATATATATATATATATATAAACCTTTTTTGTTCGGTTGGACAGTAATTATCGAGCTCAAATAAAATTATCATGCTTAACTATTAATAAATATCAATTTAATCATTAAAAATATAGTTTGAATTGAATATGTAATTAATTGTTTAAAAAACCTGAGTTATACCCTTTCATCTAAAGGATCGGGAATTTTTAATAAAAAAAATATCAAAAAAAAAATAATATTGTCTAGTTATTTTTTTTTTAAATTAGATGGGTAATGTATCATCCACTCAACTTAGCAAAAAAAAAAAACTAACTATTTAAGTGGCTCAGTAATAAGAGTTTGAAACCAAGAGGTTTCCTCTCCTGTGGTCTCAGGTTCGAGCCCTATGGTTGCTAATATGATGATCACTGGAGGTTTACATGGTCGTTAACTTCAAGACCCGTTGGATTAGTCGAAGTACGCGCAAGCTGACCCAAACACTCATGTTAATTAAAAAAAACCAGATTTTGAAAAACTACCTGGATTTAGTCCCTGTGATTGTGTCAATTCATGAGCAAACGAGTTCATGTATAACAAATTTGGTTAAATCTACCCTATATTAGTCAATTAAACCTAATTTAGTGCTAAACTTCCAATCAAAATATGACTCATTTATCCTATATTAAAAGACTTAAAAAATTAGTCTAAATTGAATTGTTATTAAATCTAGTCTACTTGAATTAGGTTTAATAATAAAAAAATCTATCCTACTTGATAGATAATTTAAAACTTAACTTGAATTGGGTTTTAAAAAATCAAATAAAAATTTATCTATGTAATTTTATTAACTTAAAGGCTAATAAAAAACTTAATTGATCCAATTTTAGTTTTTTTTTTTAAATTAAAAGATGTTATTTATTTTTTTAATTAAAATAATATTGTTTTAATTTACTTGAATCAACTTTTCTAACTATTAACCTAAACCTTGAACCGGTTCATGAATTAAACCAGTTTTAATATTTGGATTGTAATTGACGGAATTTGATGACTATAAGGTACATTTGAAGAAAGTTAATACAAATACAAATACAAATACAAGGGCTAGTTAGGGGTTTTTGTGTTTCCCTTACGTGTGAAAAGCAGGCATAACAGAAACTGGAAGTCTACACCAACAAAAGCAAACACAAAACGCTTTCTCTGTTCCTCGAGAGGAAAGTTTGAGAAAACAACGCAAAGCTAGTTACTTTTTGATCGAACAGGCCATATTTCACATAGATTTGCTGCTAATATCTTGCCATAATATTCTCCCTACCCTTGAGCGTGTGTGAGAGAGACGCATTGAACATTAACAAAGAGCAATACTTTTATGTGGGTGTTTATGGAGAGCATTTATTAGTTTGTGATTGTGATAATGGTAATTCTGGGGATTTCCTTCATGGTTTTTCTGGGTTTTAGGTTTTAGAAGTGGGGTTTTAATTTAAGTTCAAAAGGGTGACTTTTTTAGAGAAATTTTGAAAAGTTTTTGGCTTTTTTGTGTTTTTGCTTGAGTTTTGGGGATTGTGATGACTGAGAAAAGTTAAGGTTAGTGTGTTAGGATTGTGGTTTGGTTTTTGAGCTTGTGGTGTTGTGGAATTATGGGAGAGACTGAGATTGAAGAGGGAGAGGCGTGTGATTACATGGACAATGGTGATCAGAACTTTGATATTGATGTGGCTCTCTCTTACCTTGTAAGGGTTTCAGTAATATTTTGATAAAAAGTTTTGATTTTTTTCTTTTGGGGTTTTGTAATACAATTGATTTTGCTAAAATTGTGATCGCCGTTTTGAAAGTGTCCTTATATATATATAATGGGTCCTGTAATTTTAAACTAAATGGGCAGTTGGTGCTGTATGAATGGTTGTCTACTTGGCTTTGGAGCTCTTAACAATTTGTTAATAGTTTTTTGGTCAGTGTAGTTCCTGAGAATATTCAGGAGAAAAGAAAAAAAAAATCTTGGACTTCTAATTTTGTTGTCTTTGGTCAGAGAATGAACATTGGTGTTTCGTGTTTTCTCGTTCATCTCATGCAATTTGTCTGGAAATTCATGGAACCCTTGTAAGTAGTGTGAAAGAGATGAACAATAAGTAGCTCTGTGAGTTAGCTTTTACTTCTCTGTCAAGTGCTATGAAATTGCGTAGCTTGGTAATCAATGTGTTAGTTGCTGAACTGATTTTGCTGGACCTGGATTGTGCTGTTTACTACTGTAAAATTCTACTATCTCGTTCCTGTTCCTGCTGAAGAGCTGGTTAGTGTCTTAACTCTTAAGTTAACTTGATGAAACTAATAAACCTTTGTTGAATTTAATAAACCATTTGTATAGAATGGAAGTTTATTTAGAACATGGCTATTTGATATGCCTTAACATATATTGTGTTTAAAAGAACATAAGTAGAACTGTGCATTGGAAAATTTTCTCTACTGACAATGGGCTTGAGAAGGAAAATTCTATTTTATATGAATGGTTAACATTTTGGAACTTTTGTGACTAGCATTATGCCAATTTATCTGTGTAATGTTTTGTAATAGCCTTTCTGCTGTTTTAAACTTTTTTTTTCTTTTTGTTCTTGCAATTGCTGGTTGTCTTAATTTCTTTTTGTCATTGCCTTATATTTTGAGTTACATTAAGCAGTTGGTGTTTTTATAGGATGATAGGATTCAGGACATCTTGGGGCAGTACCAAAAAGAATTTGAAGGTGGAGTTTCTGCAGAGACTTTGGGTAAGTGATGCATTAGAGAATTACTAGAAAATTGTGGGAAGTTCTTTGGTTCCATGTTGGAATTCTTTAAGCCATGGATTGGAACTAACTAATTTTGACAGGTGCAAGATTTGGTGGTTATGGTTCGTTTTTACCTACTTACCAGCGTTCTCCTTCTATACGGTCGAATCCAGTAACCCAGCGGAAAGTACAAAGCCATGGCATGCTACCACCTTCTCATGATGATCAGCTGACAGAGGTAGGTTCTAATTTTAGGGTTCAGAAACAATAGCTAGTTTCTTCTATGTCATCGGTATCTGAATGCTATGGTTTATTTCATCACACAGGGTGCCTCTCAGAACTCCACAAGCTCATTACATGAGACCGTTTCTGCAAGACCTGCAGCCGCTTTGAGAATTTCCTCTCCACTGCCTTTAGCAAGGCCTTTGTCTGAGGATAGGTTAGTTAAAATTCAAAGTTCGAGAGAATATGTTTCTGGTTATGAACCACTTCAACGTCCAGTTAACCAGTCGGACCAGAAAATGCTGAAGCTACGAATCAAAGTGGGGTCAGATAATTGTTTGCCAGAGCAGAAAATTTCAGCAATCTACAGTAATCTTGGCCTGGACATGTCTCCATCATTATCATCAGAGGACACTGACAGCCCCTCTGAATGGGAGAGGGATTTTCCAGATTCTCTAGAGGAACAAATGGATTCTCCAACTTGCATTGTCAGGGTGAGGTGTCTTCCACTGATCTAATATTACAAGCATTATTCTTTATGGGTTTTTTCTCATTTAGCTGTTTTTGTTTTTCATTTTAATTGTGATGGGATGAACAGATTATGACCTCTTCTCCTATACCAAGTGGTGCAATGTTGTCACCTCTTCATGATTGTTTGCTTAATTTATCAGAACAGAAAGATTCTTTGGACCATGAAAGAACAGTACCTGTGCAAGAGTTCTCTGTCCTGTGGGCTGACGAGAAAGTGCCTGTCAAGAAGCAAAAGAAGCCAAGTGATAGACGTGTGAGGTTGGTGGAGCTGAAGAATGAACACTTTTATGATCCACCCAATTGTTTTAGTGCCTTTTTGAAGAATGAATCAAGCATGGAGACCTCAAATGGAAACCATATGTTATCTGATGCAAGAAATCACCCTCCTGGATCCAAAACTGCTAAAATGGGTGGAGTAGCTGCTGGAACAGGTACAAAATTCAGAATCAATGTGAGTGGGGCAAAAGAGGAAACATTTAGCCAAAAAGCTTGCAAGATGCATGAAGTAAGTGCGAAGGCTACTTTGACCAGAAAAGTTCTTAAAGATAAAAAATTAGGCTGTGTCCCAAGAGACAATGGGAGCGAAGGTGATAAAAGTCTTGATTTGTCTAAAGAAGATTACAGCATGCCTGAGGGAATGAGAAAATGTAGAGACGGAACCTTGGATCTTACAAAACAGAAGTTTGAAAAGAAGAAAACATCCCACTTGCATGATGATATGAAGGTATCTCACGGGGAAAAACAGCTATCTGCTGGCAAAAAGAAACCTAAGGGAAGCAAATATGATCGTATCTCTACTGACAAGTCAAATAATAGCATGAGGATCAATTTGTCTGCAGAGCCAAAAGAAAAGATCTTTCAAAAAAGCAGCCTTCCTTGTAGAAGTAAAGGGGATAAAGCATTGCACGAAAACTTGAGAAAGGTCAAAGTTAAACATCCTGTTTTGATTGGTGACAGAAAAGCAGGGAGAAGTGAATCTAGAAACCATCTGCTGGGAACTTCTGTTGGAGATGAGACAAGGGACTGTAAGCGTGAGGTACATGAGAAAAAAACCCTTGCTTTCAGAAACAAATCAAAGGTGAGTTCAGTTGATAAAAAAAACAGTTTGGTTTCAACTTCTAAAGCAAATTTAAGAGGAGACATCAATGGTGGTGTGCCATCTGCTGGCCCACTTCCTATGGAGGTTGCACCATATCTTATAGAGGAAAATTGGGTGTGTTGTGACAAGTGTCACAAGTGGCGGCTTCTACCATATGGTACAAACCCTGACCAGCTTCCACAGAAATGGCTGTGCACCATGCTTGACTGGCTGTAAGGGCTTTTGCTGGATTTATGACTTTTATGGTTGTGTCGGTAATGGTTAGAGATTAATTGGCATGGATTTAGTTGATTCTTACTGATTATCTTCAAATTTGAACAAATAATAAGACCATGTTAAAGTGGACCTTGATACTTGGTGATTTGTGTCTAGCTAGCAAGAATACATCATGCTGTACCTTGCTGTCATTTGAAAATTTAGGAAGAGTAGGTCATTAGGTCATGCAAGTATTTTTTATTTTTTTCAATGACAAGGTGTTTTCAATAAAATAACTGATTAATGTGAAGGATACTTTGGAGTTCAGATGCTCACTATTAACCTCCGCATGATTATAATTCTCCAAGCTACATGATAAACTACCCTTCTGGGTGAATGCATGTTTTTTTCCTGTTGAAGAAAATGTTTTTTCTCGTGCGCTCTCTCTCTCTCTCCTCTCTAATTTTAACTCTGATGGAAACTTTTTTCAGGCCTGGAATGAACTGTTGCACTGTTAGTGAGGAGGAGACAACGGATACTCAGCGTGCACGGTGTCGACTCTCTGTTGCAGGGAACCATGATGGCCGGCTAAGCCATTCTGTCAGCACTGAATCTTCAATTACCTTCATTAATACCAGGCATGATCTTGATCAAAATCCACAAGATCTTAGCTTTAGTGGTGGAAAGAAGAAACATGAAATTAAAGAAGTGTCTAATCCAGCTCAGTATAGTCTTTCTAAGAAGTTGCTGATCTCAACAAGGAAGAATGAACATGTCTCTATTGAAAGAAGGTTAAAAAACAGGAGCTTGCCTTCTTGGGAGAAAAAGTTGGAGAAAAGATTGGGTATTCCTCATTCAAACTAAATTTACTTGTCTTGGCAAAGGCTATAATGAAAGATTTGTTTATTTCTTGATTGCTAGGCATGCTAGCATCAACTCACATTCATGTTGGCAGTTCTCAGCTTTTGGGCCAAAATACATGGTTTTTGTAATTTCTGTAAAGTTCATTCAATGAAAAAAACTCGAATTTTCCTTGTAGTCTAAACCAGACCTTTGTTTGTACCTTGCAAACCTCTTTGATGTTCTATATTGCTTGAGAAAATAACTATTGAGGTTAGAGCACATTGTCATTTCCAGTTCTAAAAGAGAATTGGGATAACCCATAAGACCAAGAAAAATGAGAAAGAAGAGAATCACCCTACTCATGAAAAGGTGGAAACGTGGAAACGGAACCAATCATTTGAGACCAAGTTCTTTATGATAAAAGAAATCTCTTAGATTTAGACCAGAAAAATTGGAATAAATATGTGATGGGTGAGGCGGATTAGAGTAATCACCTCAATATAAAGTTGAAAAATGTACTTTGACAGCTATTGGAAGTTTTTTTTTTCTGATTTTCCTTTTCCCCTTTCATGGAATCTGTTGAAACTCATTAAAGCTTGATACTTGATGTGATGGTGTCCGTGGAAATAAATACACGAGCTAGATGTTGTTTCTTGTTTGATATAAGTTTTGCTAGTAGACACTGGCAGATGTAGGTTCTATTAGTTGATACTCCAAGGCATTATTACATCTAGGATATGTTTCCGTTGCTAGATGACCAGATTTAGATGTGCTCTCTGGTGACCTTTCTTCAGCTATCAAATTCGTTGTGTGGATACATAAAATGTTCTTCTTTGCAGGTGATGTGCAGCCACAGAAATCAAAGACCAAGAGAGAAGCTGATCAAGAAAGTTGCAAGCTTTCCAAAAAAGCAAGGACAGACAGTATGCACTTTGCGGAAGAAGATCATAATACTGGTGGATTCTCAAAGAAAGAAATGGGAAGTAATGATAAAAAGAATTCATCTTCCAGAGAAATGAGGTGTCTCGCAAAGAATTCCACAAATCTTTATGTTGAAAAACATAACCAGTTTCAGAAGACACTGGTTACAGAGGATCAAGATACAATGGGTATTGAGAGGAAGAAGAGAAAGTCTAAAGACTGGATGGACAGTCAGATCTATCAAGGTAACCATTCTGGTAATAGGCTAAATAGCTGTATTTCCATGGAGGAGACAAGTTGGAGCGAATGCAGAAAAGAAAAGAAGCCAAGAAAATGTAAATTTGAAGAAAAGGTCTCTAGTGCAAGCAAGGGTGTTTGCAAACTGTTTGAAAAAGATAAGATGAATTATTTATCCCAATCAACTGATGCTGGTAAGAATTCAGAAAGAAGGGATTTGAGAGACTTCCAAGATGTTAAGGGCTCACCTGTGGAGTCAGTCTGTTCTTCACCTTCGAGGATTTCTAACCGAGGCAGCCCTAGAAGGACCTCTTCAGGTGATCATGGTAACACAGACATTGGTTTTTATCATTTCAGTGGCCAAACAAAATCCTCAGAAGGTGAACGTGTTGGTTTAAGTAACTGGTCTGGGACCTCAAGGAAGGAAAATGCTCCTGTTTCTGCACCTATCAATGAAAAATCAAGGGAAATCTGTAGACATAATGATGATGAAGTTGAGAAACATTATGCTGGTCAGAAGGTTTCTTCCATCAAAATTCTAAATAATAGTAATAGAGAGGATAACCAATTTAGATGTGAGGGATATGAGGCCTCACTTGAGAAAATGGATGCTGTTTTTCAAAAGGATTGCAATTCAGCTTCACATCATAATGTTCTGCAGAACTGCAGCAGCAGTAGATCTTTGGACATGCTTGACAAAATTAATCAAGTGGAAAAGGCTGCAGGGAAATGGAAATCATTGGATTTCTTATTTTGTGGTGATAAAATGGAAAATCAGTCTTGGAAAAATAGTGAAAATGATGCATTGGAAGTTGATGGTTCTAGTTTTGAAGACTTGGCAAGGGCTCCAAGACAACTTGGAAAGGATGATGGTCGGAATGGGTTTCAAGATGTTACGCGAAGGTTTCCTTTGCCTGATGCCAGCAACACTATTGCATCAAATCATATCAGAAATTATTTCTTTAGTCAGGTAGCAAATGATGCTTTGGAAGGAGCCAAGGATCTTAAGCATTCAACAGATTCTCTTAAGGTTTTTCCTTCTGTTGCTGTCTTGATTCTTTATCTCTAGAGAATTTCACTTTGGTTTACCGTTCTTCTGGAGAGTGCCTTATTTGGTTATATATTTACCATAAAGAAAGTCTGACAGTTCATATGTTTTCTTCATACTTTGAAGGTTTCTGAATCAGGCCTTCAAAGTACTGAGTTATTCTTTCAGGCAGCTTTGAAATTTCTTCATGGGGCATCCCTTTTTAATCCTCATAACAACAATAGCACCAACAGTGGGGAGATGACATCAGCTGAAATGTATGTTCGTGCTGCAAAACTGTGCGAGTAAGTATAGATTGCCAACTACTGTAAGACTCTGTTTTGTCTTTCAGAGGTTTACAGAAAGAAAAGAGAAGGAAAAGGAAATTTTCAATCAGAACAGAGGAGATTATAATGGATTGTGTGATAAAAAATTCAAAACTGGCAGTAGACTCACAGTGACTCAGAATTGATGGTCGAATTGTGTCCCACTTTGTACTTTAACCTAGAGGACTGGTTACATCATCTAATTAAATTGTTTTTATGGTTAGACCAAGCACATAATTTAAATCCCACACAAGCCTTCAATTAAGTTGTTCTTGTAGTATATTTAGTATGAGATTGTTGCTCTGATACTCGAAGTGTGTAGACAAGGCAGGATACAATCATAAGGCGATAGGCATCACCACTAAGAAAATCATCACTGAAAGTAAGTCATGAATATAAGCTAAAAAATTGAGTTTTCACATAAAGTTTAGAGCAACATATAGTTTTAAGTTAATTTAATGTTGCAAGGACTTTATATAGAGCTTCCATGTAATTGCCTTTGAAAGTGTGCAAGTGCCAGCAATAATCGTTGTGTTATTGCACTAACGGACTACCCAGTCATAGCTGTTTAAAAATTTGATGATGTGTATGTCCTTTTAAAATATTATCTGTATAACTGCAACTGGATGCTATCAGGCTTTAAGTTCCCTGTTTATAGCTGGAAAGGACATATTCTGGAATAAACATTTTGATATATTGCTAGTCAGAAAGTTTATGCATTTTTCTAAAACATATTCCCATCTACGATTAAGCCTATACTTTGTTGAGGGAATAATTTTGAAAATGTTGTTTATGTCATTGTTCCTGCTTCTACAGATATTGTGCTTCTGAATTTGAGAGATTCAATGCCTTGGCATATGCTTTTTTGGCATACAAATGCATTGAAGTGGCATATATGCGGGTAGTCCATTCCAATGACCTCACTGCAAGCAGGGATCTGAATGAACTGCGAACAGCATTAAAAAGGGTTTCTCCAGGTAAATAATAAAAAAGGGGCATGGTTTCGAAACAAACTAAAAATATTTGAATGAATATAATCCTTGAAAACACGTCATACCAATGTCATATCTTTACAACATTAGAATTCAAAGAGAGCAGAATTTTTGCTTGACATTTTCTCTTCTGTTCCTCAGTTGAGTCCCCATCTTCTTCTGACTCTTATGTTGAGAACCTAAACAGTGAAGTAAAAGTGGAGAATAGAAATATAACTAAGGATGTTGGTTGTTCTCCAGCAGCTACAGCTTGTATCATTGCTGCTAGAAACCAGCCCAGCTTTGTTCGGTTGCTTAATTTTGTAAGTATACCTTTTCTAGTATACTATTTCCTTTTTGTTTGCGTACGGTTTCTTCTTATTCTTAGTTATTGTATGTATCATATCGATTTGTAAAGTAGCTGCAGTCATGAAAAAGTATTTGAACAAAATGGTAGCATCTGTTCAGAAGCAAAAAGCAGCGCATGAATCATTTTAATTTAATGGGATATCAACGCTTGATGGAAAAATCCTGAAACTCCCACCGAATCCATATAAAAACAAAAAAAAAAATTATGAATTTTTCTCATTTCGTTTTTTATCATTCATTGTAAACTCTTTTTTTTATCTTACCATATAGACAACAGAAAAATTATTATATGGGTGTTAATAGGACCATGCAATTAGATGGTATGAGCCACACCGAATTTTCGTGAGGGTTCTTTCATGGAGCCATATGAAACGTGTCTAGGTTTTCTTGTATGTTAGTTTCTCCATCATCTCTGTCCGTAGAGAAAATTGGAATAGTGACAACAAAAATTATCTTGGTTTTTGTTCTTTTAATCCAGACGATTGGTATTTGCAACAGCTGATGCAACTTTCAAAAATAGCCAGGAGGAATGATCAGGGAGAGTCATTATTCCCTGATGCTCCAGTGTAGATAGGGCATTTCACTTTCTTTCATTTCTCATTGTTGGATATTTTTCCCCTCTACTAGTGATGCGGTCTAGCATTCCTTTTATACTGCATCTTGCGCAGTACCATAATTTAGGCACGATGCTTATATTATATGCAACTGGTTGCAGGCAGAAGATGTGAACCTTGCAATGGAAGCCTCAAGGAAATCCCAGGCTGCCTTTGCAGCTGCTGAAATAATTCTTGCAGAGACAGGCAATACTGAGGGTATTTCTTCCATTAAGAAAGTTCTTGATATAGGCTTCCATGATGTAGAGGGGCTATTGCGGTTGATACGCCTTGCAATAGAGAGCCTTCACAAAACTCCTTGATGCCCTGGGGAGCATCTTAATGCCAGGAAAATATTCTGCTTCTCCACTTCATATATTCACAAGGAGATGCACAGTTTCCATGTTCATGCTCTTGGGTAGTGCTTGAGTAAGGCTACCAAGGGCTAAAGAGGTGTTTGGAAGTGTGATAATAGTTGTTTTTCAAAGTGTTTTTCACTCGGAAATGCATCAAAATATTATTTTTTTATTTTTTTAAATTTATTTTTGATATTAGGACATCAAAACAATTCAAAAATACTAAAAAAATTAATTTAAAGAAAAAAAATTCAAATTTTAATGAAAAACATGTTAATGTCAAACATCTAGGCTTTTCTGGAAATTTTTGTTTACTTGTGGGATGCAGTTGAACACCAGTTTTGATACTCCAAGCTGTTCATGAAGATAAATAGGTTTTAAAAAATTATAGATAGCAATTAGGAACGCATTCAAAGATGACAGTTCTGAGTGCAAGAGGCATGGTATGCATAATCACCACCGCCACTCCTCTCCTCCCTTGTGTTTTTCTTTGTTATGGTATATTATTATTTGGATGTTTACGTTGTTGCATACACAGTTTTATTGCTATTTGTAAGCAGTTGTCTTCACAGCTAACCTCAGAGGTAGCAAGTCAGAGTAGTAGATAACCTGTACAGGAGAAATTAGGAGCTTGCTGACAATCACATTTTTCTTTGATGCTATAGTTTCATTAACATTTGAACTTTGATTTGTAATATACTGAAGACTATCATAATTCATCAGCTACAATTTCAAACCTTTCGAAGACCTTGGGTGAAGCTACCAACCCTTGTGCACAAACCTCTTACCTTTTTTCTCCCAGCTTTGACAAAAACCCTTGGGAGCGTGCATATCTACAGATATGGTTGAACTGGCATGTAATTAGCAAGACAATTAATCTTTTTAGTTTCTTTAACTTCTTGAATATCAACCAGGTGATGTGATGGTACCCCTCGAATCATTTCTTCTGGCTTGAATGGGATGCATGCATGCATGAACAATGTTCTTGAGCTAAACTTACAATGTGCAATGTTACTGTAGCAGCATCATGTAATCAATAGTTAGATTTGATTCGAAGTCAACCCCTAGATTATTAAGGTCAATTTAGATTTATTATTTTTATTTGAAATGATATTGTTTAAAAATAAATTTTAAATAATTTTTTATTATTGGGTTTCAACAATGATTTAAAAATATGTAACAAAATAATTTTAAATAATAAAAAATAAATTTTAACTAATTTTTTATTATTGGGTTTCAAATAAACACCTAGGAAGAAATGAAAGTGAGCTAAGTGGATGCATGTTACTACTAGATGTATGCTTCATTTACACAGAAACTAAAATCACCATTGATGAAGGTTCAATGTAATGATTGCAAGAGGGACATTGCTTGCCAAAAAGTCTCTCAGTCCAATGATTAAATTGGAATCTCGTACTTCAGGAGGGGCCTCGTCAGGGTCTCCTCTTGTCTTCTAACCACCAGACCTAATTGCTTAATAAAAACTCCTTTAAGACAGGAGGTGGACAGTGCAGTCTTTAATTTTATCAACTTCTATCAGATACAGGGCAAAATAAAATTAAAAGAATTACTCCAAAAAAAAACTAAAATTTCAGTTATTTTACTGTTAAAATTATAAATATTATTAAGAAAAAAACTGAAAAAAAAACATTTACTTACAAATATCGAGATCTCTACTAGTCCTTCTATCTCTGTCACTGATCTGATAGTTTTATATTTAATTAATTCTCTAATTGTGTTTAATAACTATATTTAATTTTAAAAAAAAAGGGAAGATAACTGGATGTTCTTATTGCAGATAATTTATTTTCATCCGAGCGAATGGGATAAAATGAATCAAAGAAAACAGTAGCTTCACTCTGTGTTTTTTTGTTATTTAATCATTACTTTTTTGTAAAAAAAAAATAAAAAATGAAAAACCTTTGTGAGCTCTTTAATCATGTAGTGGTTATCCACCAATCATTGCTCATTCATCCCATGAGCCCACAAACACATCACTTAATCACCCTTCAG